>Ga0256404_1000512_pt1 | contig 101132 bp, 87 predicted proteins | sample RumenRJG_01DNA_FD_185990 | JGI IMG/M metagenome (GOLD analysis project Ga0256404, IMG submission 185990) | Bovine rumen microbial communities from Lethbridge, Alberta, Canada - RJG_01 | ecosystem: Host-associated > Mammals > Digestive system > Stomach > Rumen | place: Canada: Alberta...
CTTTCTCAACAAACCATATTACTTGAATAGACTTTATTTACATAAGGATAAAATACCCATTAGGGTGGGTGGGCGGGATATACAAAAACCTATTTGCAGATAAAAACGGAATAGAACGCACGCCTATTCCGCCTTAATCATTATATCCTTAACTCAAAACCAACGGTTTTGAACTTCACTGCCGTTAGGCAACTTCACTATCGCTATGCGATAATTTCACTCCGCCTACGGCGGAACTTCACTTTGCCGAGCGGTAAACTCGCTCGTCGTAAGCCGAAATTCGTTTAATGTACGTTAGGGCAATTCCCTCCACGCAGTGGAATTTAACACAATATGTCTCCATACGACGGATACGGCCAATCTTCTTTCGCCACGCGTTTTTCCAAAGAGTCTACGACTGCACGCAATTTTTCCATTGCGGGAATAACTTTATCTCTGTACCCGTTAGCAGCGGCTTCGCCCGTGCCCAGACAGTTCACGTCTTCCATTGCGAAAGTAAGGCGTTTGAGGTCGGCAACGGCGGCTTTATACATATTGCATACGGTAGTTATTTCTTCGTCGAATATAGTGTAGTCTGCGTCCTTGCCGTCGGCGTATTTTCTTAAATCGTTGGCGGCGGCGGTTAGTTTGTTTATATACTTTCTTACGCTCGGAATTATGCTCCCCTGCGCCATGTCCGCCATTGTGCGAGCTTCGATACGTATAATCTTACAATAGTTTTCGTAAAGAATTTCCTTTCTCGACGTTATTTCCGCTACGGTAAGAACTTTGTGTCTTTCAAAAAGTTCTATGTTGCGTTCATCGTCGAATCTTTCGATGGCTTCGGGAGTGGAACGCAAGTTTAGGAGTCCCCTTATTGCGGCTTCGGATACCCATTCCGCGGAATAGTTGTTCCCGTTAAAGATTATTCTCTTATGCTTTTTCATCGTCTCTTTAACGAGATTTATTACCCCTTTCGTTATATCGTCCTGCTTTTCGAGATAGTCGGCGAAGTCTTTGAGAGCGTCCGCGACTATGGTATTAAGCACCGTGTTTATACCCGCTATCGAGAAAGTGGAGCCGGGCATACGGAATTCGAATTTATTCCCCGTGAAGGCGAAAGGCGAAGTTCTGTTCCTGTCGGTAGAGTCCTTAGGAAGTTTCGGCAAAACGTGCACCCCTATTTCCACGTTGCATTTCGCTCTCTTACTGTAAGTTCTGTCCTCTTCGATAGCCGAAAGGATACCGGTGATTTCATCGCCCAAAAACATACTTATTATTGCCGGAGGAGCTTCGTTCGCCCCCAAACGGTGGTCGTTGCCGGCGCTCGCGACGGAAAGTCGAAGTAAGTCCTGATGTAAATCGACAGCCTTAATGACCGCCGCAATAAAGAGTAAAAACTGCGCGTTGTCGTAAGGGCTTACGCCCGGTTCGAGAAGATTTTTACCCGTGTCGGTGGAGAGAGACCAATTGTTATGTTTTCCGCTGCCGTTTACTCCTGCGAAAGGTTTTTCGTGAAGAAGACAAACAAACCCGTGACGCTCCGCCACTTTTTTCATCATCTCCATAGTAAGTTGGTTATGGTCGGTGGCTATCGTAGTAGCGCAGAACACGGGAGCGAGTTCGTGCTGACAGGGAGCTACTTCGTTGTGCTTGGTCTTTGCGAAAACGCCCAACTTCCACAGCTCTTCGTCGAGGTCTTTCATATAGTTTACTACTCTGGTGTTTATCGCTCCGTAGTAGTGGTCTTCCAGTTCCTGCCCCTTAGGCGGTTTCGCGCCGAAAAGGGTTCTGCCCGTGAAAATAAGGTCGGGACGAGCGGCGAATTTATCTTTGTCTATCAAAAAATATTCCTGCTCGGGTCCTGCCGTCGTGATTACCTTTTTTACGTCGGTGTGATTAAAAAGTTTAAGTATACGCATAGCCTGCGTATTTATTGCTTCCACGCTTCTAAGTAGCGGAGTTTTTTTATCGAGAGCTTGCCCGTTATAACTGCAAAAAGCGGTGGGTATACAGAGTATACCGTCTTTAATAAAAGCGTAACTCGTCGGGTCCCACGCCGTGTACCCTCTCGCTTCGAACGTTGCTCTCAAACCGCCCGACGGAAAACTCGAAGCGTCCGATTCCCCTTTTATAAGTTCTTTTCCCGAAAACTCCATCGTGATTTCGCCGTCTTTACCGGGGGTAATGAAACTGTCGTGTTTTTCGGCGGTTATTCCCGTCAATGGTTGGAACCAGTGCGTAAAGTGCGTCACGCCGTGTTCTATCGCCCATTCTTTCATGGCTTTGGCGACGACGTTGGCTACGTCCAAAGGAAGACTTTCGTCTTCGTCGATACATTTTCGTAACGCTTTATAGGTCTCTTTCGGTAATCTTTCTTTCATCACCTTGTCGTTAAAGACAAGGCTGCCGAAAATTTCGGTGGTTTTCATAGTTTCTCCGCAGTAAATTTACGCAAATCGTTTACGCTGTCCAAAACGTAATCGGGTTTTACGTCCGACTTAAAAAGCATGTCGGTGGTGGTCTCTCCGGTAAGGACAAGCACGCTCGTCATACCGTTGTTTTTGCCGAACTTTATATCGGTGTAAAGTCTGTCGCCCACGAAAGCGCATTCGCTCGCGTCGGCGTTGCAGTGGTCGAAAACGAATTCCGCCATGGGGGAACAAGGCTTGCCGACAATAACGTCGGGGCGGTGACCGTTGGTCGCGTAAATACAGTCCATAAAAGCCCCCGCGTCGGGCATATCCCCTTTATCCGACGGACAAACGTAGTCGGGGTGGGTGGCGATATAAATTTTTCCGGCGGTTATTAAATTGGTCGCGTGAAAAAGTTTTTCGTAAGTAAGTTCGGTGTCGAACGCAAGGACTAATATGTCGGTGTCTTCGTCTATTTCCTTCACTTCTATTCCGTAGTCCTTAAATTCCTGTTTAAGACACTCCGTACCCATAATGTAAGCCGATTTGTAGGGTAAGTGTCTGTTTATGTACTGCGCGGTAGCCATACCGCTGGTTATTATCTGTTCTATCTTCGCGTCGTAACCCATTCTGTGTATCTTTTCGAGATAGTCGTATTTGGAACGGGAAGAATTGTTCGTCACGAAATACACTTTTCTGCCGTGGTCGGTAAGAAAACGCAACGTTTCCATCGCGCCTTCGAGGGGTTCTTCCCCCATGTTGAGAGTGCCGTCCATGTCGAACAAAAATACTTTAATCTTGCTTAAATCAACCATATTCAATAATTCCTTCGTAAATTCCTCTGTTATTTATTTCCGCAAACAGCAAATTATTTTTATCCGCCGCCTGTCCGAATCTTTCAAAAAGTCTGCATAATCCCGATTTGCTCTTATACGGAGCGACGAAACCGAGTATCTTTTTCAGGTCCTCGTCGGTAAAAATAAGGTCGCCTTTATCGTAAGACGGCATAGCCTCGACGCTCACGTCCGCCACCTTGTTTTCCGTCGCTATTAGCATATCACGGAAATTCCATTTTGTAAACAAAATTAAGGTTCTGTGCAAAAAACAACCGCATTCGGCGTAATCGGCGGTTTTTCCTCCCCCCGACTCGGCAAAAGCGGTGGATATAAGCCTGTTTATATTGTATTCGGAAAGTATTTCCGCTATCTCTTTACTTAAATTTATCGCGGTCTTAACGAACTCTCTTCTGTCAGCCTTGCCTACGAGAATATCTCTGCTCTTTTCCGAAATCCGCAACAATACGTTGTCGGAAAAAGGGTTTTCTTTCCCTTTGTAATAAACCGCCGCCCCCTCCGCCGCAAGGCACAAAAGCGTAACGTAACTTTCTCTCACCGCGTCCGTATTGCCCGAAACGTACTTCTCTTCGTCGAAATACAAAAACTCGGGATACTTCTCTCCCTTAATAAACATATCGGGAAAAACTTCGGTAACGTAAGAAACGAACCGTCCTTTACAGTTTTTTCTTACGGTAAAGTAGGATTTCTTCCCCATCGCCACGCAAAAATATTCCCGTCCGTCGTACTTGTCTAATGGGGTAACTATCGCGTTGTAGTCGTCGTCGGCAGTCAGCAATTTGGCAAGGTCGTATGCCGAAGACAGGTCGTCGCACACAATCTCCACGCTGCCCGACGGATAAAAGTTTTTTAACGTACTCAAAAATTTTTCCTTGCCCGTGTTAAAATAAACGTTTGTTCTCGTCCTCATATCGTCCTCCGTTATTAAACAGTATTTTAACCTTTCTTTCTGCGTTTAATTCTGCCGATAATAATATATTTTGACGAAATAAATATACTATTGATATGAAAAAACTTCCCCGTTCGTTTTTACTTAAACTTCTCGCCGTCACGATAGCCTTATTTATCGTCTTTAATTTTAGCCTGCTCGGCGACGTTTTCGGGAAAATTATCGACGTGTTGCAACCGGTTTTTATAGGAATAGTTCTCGCCCTTATTCTGAACGTTCCTATGGAGTTTTTGGAAAACAAGGTTCTTAAAAAAATTAAAAAAGCCAAAATAAAACGCTTTCTGTCTCTCGGATTGTCTCTTATCCTTTTCGCCGGGATATTCGCCCTTATATTCGGACTTGCCGTACCGTCCGCCGTCGAAAGCATAAAGAGTATCTACGCAAATCTCGACGGAAACTATTGGGACAAAGTCGCCGCGGACAGCAAGGTAATGGGTTTTATCATAAAACAAGTCAAAGTCCTTTACGAAAACTTCGTCGCGAAACTTAACGACTATATGCCGAAAATGCTCGCTATCGCCACCGACGTAATAAAGGTTGTGGCAAATATCGTCCTCGGAGCCGGGATAGCGATAATGATTTTATCGAACAAGCACGGACTGAAAGTTCAGATTAAAAAATTCCTTTACGGGGTATGTAAAAACAAGGAAAAAATAAAACGTTTCGCCGCGGTCACGGACATAGCTTTGACTAAGTTTTCCCGTTACTTGGGCGGACAGGTCATAGAAGCGGTAATTTTGGGGATAGTGTGCTACGTCTTGATGATAATAATAAAACTTCCTTACGCCGCCCTCATATCCCTCGTAATAGGCTTCGTAAACCTTATTCCCATTATAGGCGCGTACGTCGGCGGAGCTTTGGGGGCTATCCTTATTTTCTCCGTCAGTCCCGCCAAGGCACTTATCTTTATTGTGTTCGTGATTATCTTGCAACAAGTCGAAGCCTTCACCACCTACCCCGTAATCGTCGGCAAATACGTAGGACTAAGCGGCTTTTGGATAATGGTATCTATAGTAGTGTGGGGCGGACTGTTCGGCTTTTGGGGAGTTTTTTTGGGGGTTCCTCTCACGGCGTTTTTACACGACTATCTGAAAATGCTGCTGTCGCCGAAAGACACGGAAATTATGCTTCTACCCGGAAAAACCGACTGCTCGTAACGTAAAAGACCCCGCCCGTCAATCGGCGAGAAAAGTTATTCTTCCGTAAAAAATTTCGCTTATAAAGTCCACCGCCCAAAGTACGGAAAAGGGTATAAGGCATAGAAACGCCCCTATAAGGGTGGACGCGCTTCGCCTTTCGCTATACCGCTCGAAACGATAAATAGCGCAATAAATCCAACCGAAAAAGAACAGTAATATAAGTTTCGTTATTACGTTATGCTTTTCAAACCTTTCGGTAGCAGGGAGTTTTTCTTCCTGCCTTACTATCGGCAGAGTAAAAATAATTTCCGCTCCTTTTTTGCCGTCGCTCTTCGCGTAAATATCGCCGCCGTGGTCGGCTAAAAACTCTTTGCAGATATAAAGGCCCAAACCGCTGCCCTTGCCGCCGCGCGACTTGTCCGACATATAGAACTTTTCAAAGATCCGTTCCCTGTCGGCTTTCTTTATGCCCTGTCCGTCGTCTTTTATCTTTACGACGAACTTATCCGCCCACACTTTGCACTTAACAACGATTTTGCCGTTTTCGGGGGTGTACTTTACGGCGTTGGAAAAGATATTTTCTACCACGCGAAAAATTTTCGGTATGTCTACGTAGACGTAGGTCTTAGGCACTTTTTTTACAACGACTTTTATATTCTTGCTTTTAGCTAAACCGCTTACTTCTTCGAATATCCTTTCGAAAAGGGCGTCGGTGTCGACACATCTTTTCTTGCCCGAACTTTCTTTCGACCGAACGCCGTCCACTATGGACAAAACTTGTTCGTTCATGGACTTCGCTTTCTGTATAATAAGACTCGGATAGTCCTTGTCGTCGATACCGTCCTGAATACACTCGGCGTACCCGGAGATAGTGGCTATCGGAGTCTTCAAGTCGTGAGCTACGCTCGCTATTTTTTCGTCGGTCTCGGTTTCCGCGTTCTCTTTCTCTATCTTCTCGGCGAGCATTTTTTTACGTAAAGTTTCGAGTTCGTCGAGTCTTGCGCTCTTTACCTTTAATCCGTACGTTAAAGGAATATCCAATTCGCCGTCCAAAAGTTTTTTTATCGACGCGTCCACCGCTTTTTCTACGTTTTTCTTTCCCATATTACGCCTGCCATTTATAGCCGAAACCCCAAACGGTGACTAAATTGTCCACGCCGTGTTTATGTAGTTTTTCTCTGAGCCTTCCTACGGTGACGGCTACGGTGTTTTCTTCTATATATTCGTCTATTCCCCACACTTCGTCGATAATTTTCTGTTTGGAAAAAATCGTGTTTTCGTTCTCGGTAAGGAAAGCGAGAAGTTTGAATTCCTTTACGCTGAGCGGCAAAATTTCGCCGTTAATTTTAACTTCCGAGCGGGGAACGTTAATCGTAAGCACGCCGTAAGTTTTTTCGTCCTTTCTTACGTCGTTCGACTCGTAATACCGCCTTAACTGCGCGTTCACTCTGCATACCGTTTCCTTAAACGAAAAGGGTTTGGTAACGTAGTCGTCCGCGCCTAAATCGAACATTCTTAACTTTTCGTCTTCGGTGCAAACCGCGGAAGTTATTATAACGGGGATACGCGATTTTTTTCTAATCTGTTCGCAAACGTAATATCCGTCGTAAACGGGCATCATAATGTCGAGTAAAACAAGATCGGGCTTAATTAGCTCGAACAGTTCCAACGCCTGTTTACCGTCGAACGCCTGAAAAACGGAATGTCCATCTCTCATTAAATAGTTGCGAAGCATATCGGATATTTCCGCGTTATCTTCCGCTATAAGAATCTTTTTCATACTCGTCTCCCGTAACGCTGATTTGTTTTCTATATTTATTATATCTCATTAAGCGTTCTCGTCAAAATATTTTTTATAAGACTTTTTTAGATACTTTACTTCGTACTCCTGCGGCTCTTTCGTTCCGAAACGGTAATTGCCGTTGACTTTCCACATATTGATAAGTCCAATACTTATAGCCGACTTTGGGCAACAAAAAGAACATCTTACGCACCCTATACAGTTATTTCCGAAAACGAACTTCCCATTTTCTACCGTAATATTTTTTTGCGGACAGTTATTAACGCAGGCGTTGCAGCCGACGCATTTATCGTAGTCCACCTTAAAGTGCTTTCCGTTGATTTTCATAAACGGTTGCTCCACGGAGCGGAAAATTATACTTATCGGATTGTCTTTTCCTACCTTTGATTTTTCGCCCGAAACGAGTTTCGCGGCGTCGCGGGCAGCTTTCCTTTTCGCGGTGAAATACATTTTGTCCGCCATCGAATCGGAGTGTCTGTAAAGCATATTGTACGGCATGACGTACATAAAATCGGCGACCGTATCGTAGCCTTTTTCCCTTAATATTTTCGCTAACTTCCCCGACGACGCGTCGTTGTAATGAAGGCACTCGCCGCCCGTCTTTATAAAAAAGACTTTCTCGTTCCCGTCGGTCATATTCTCGGCGAAACGGAGTACGTTTTCGGGGGCGGAAAAAGCGTGTATCGGATATGCTATCCCTATATAGTCCGCCGACTTGAAATCTTCGCCGTCTTCGATTTTCTTAACCTCCGTCCTAACGCCGTTATTTATAAGTCCTTCTGCAAAAAACTTCGTTACTTTTTCGGTGTTTCCCGTTGCGGAAAACAAATATATTATTGCTTTTTTCATACTGCCTTCTCCCTGTAAAACGCTTGCTTGCCGCTCATAAAATACTCTTTCCGTTCTTTACGGTCGTGCGAGTCGTAATAAACTTGCGCAAAATACGGCGACTTGCTCGCTGCTATATCGTAGTTCCAGACGTTTTTTAAGCACTCTTCGCACCAATGCCCCGCAAATAAAACGGTATAGGGAGTCGCGAAAAACTTATGCCCTTCGGAACATTCCCAAAGCAGCGGAGTATAAATGTCGCCCTTTACCATAAATTCGCTAAGGCACTTTCCGCCCCTGAATTCGGCGGCTTTTTTCATATCTTCTATATCCAGTTCTTCTTGCGGTTTGGTTTCGTCGAAGCCGTGGTTTAATAAATACCCGTTGGCTTTAACTTGCGTTATATCTTTCATATTTTCGTAATCGACCTTGCCGCGTTCGGTGTTGCCTTCGGAAAGGAGCGGAAATTCCGCCCAACTTCTCGTATCCCTTTTTCCGTCGTAAAAATACGCTTCCATTCTCGCTTCGTCGGAGTTTTTCTCCCACTTAGTCGGCGAGTTCGAGTCGGACAAAAGGCGTTTTATCGCAAGGGTTTTAATAACCCCCGTCGGAATTATTTTCGCTATGCCGTAGTACGGGTGATTTTTAAGAATTTCTTTCCAGTAGTCGGAACATTTTTCGGTCTGATAGTTAAATTCCTTTTGCAAAATCTCTCCGTCGGAAAACCACATTCCGTGAAAATTGCGGGTGGCTTGCCAGGACGGCTCCATAAAGCTTTTCGCCGAACCGCCGATTATGCCGAAGCCGTCGTTAAAGGTTTCGTATCCGGTGTTTCTGTTACTTTCGCCCGCTCCTATGTTGTAGACTCTTTTCCAGAAGTTTTCGGCGTTGCCACTCATATCGGCAATAAGAATATTCCTTATTAAAAGTCCGCTGTCCGCCGCCGTAATCCATTCGAGCGGAGAATTGAAACAGGTATGAAACATAAGTCCGTCTTTCATATTGTCGGCGAGCATTCTTGCGTGAAGCATCGCTGTCTGCCGTAGCACCGCCCAACTTTTAAGTCCGCTTTCGAGAACGAGCCTTTCGCCGAAAAGTTTCGACTTCGCGTAGACGTCGAACACGCTCGGCAGTAGCGGGTCTCCCACTCGCCCCCACGGGTGAAGATAATTTCTGTTGCCGTACAGCGCGACAGTGGATATGTGGATAAGTTTAGGCTGAATTTTACTACCCTTTATCGCGTCCAGCAAGGTCTTAACGCCGTAATAATTACATTCTATCGCCGCTTCGGGCGACTTGTCGGACTTCGGGGGAATTACCGCCGCGCAATTAACTATATAGTCCGCGTTTTCGACGAGCTTTTCACAAACCTTTTCGTCTACTAAATTGCCGCAAACTATCTCCACCGACGGATATTTTTTCTTAACCGTTCCGATAAAGGCTTTCTCCGCCTTTTCGCTCTTTACGAGTATTCTCGTGACCGTATCGGGTATAGAATAAATTTTCTCCAACACGGCTCTGCCCATATTGCCGCTTGCTCCCGTCAAAACTATTCTTTTCATATCGACCTCCAACGTCGTATTTTGTTTACGCTTTAAGTCTAAAAAAGAATTTTGACGCCGTTATGAATAATTTATGACAATTTTATGACGAAACTTAAACGCATAGATTTTGACTTATATTGAAATCGTGCTATCATTTTATATAAGTTTTGCGTATCCTTAACGGTAGTACTCTAATGCACTTTTGGTGGTTTAGCAACTCGGGTACGCACAAACTAAGGGTGCCGCTTAATTGCGACGCCCTTTATCTTCATATAATATCAGCCTTTATTATTATTGTTTTGACTTTTCCTAACAATTATGGTATCCTATGAGTGCTAAATCCATCTAAATAACATTACTTTCAAGTGTCGACACATACTATCTTGGTAGTGGTATGCGTCTTTATTCATAAGTCGACATTTGTTCCTTTTGGATGGGTTTAGCAGCTTAGATGCATATGCTACGGGTGTTGCATCTCGGTGCGACACCCTTATTTTTTGTAAGGGTTGTTGCGAGATGGGACAAAAAAGCTGCTGTTTTATCGGTCACAGAAAAATAAACGAGTCGGAATTTCTCAAAAAGAAACTTTTTGTAGTCATAGAAAGTCTTATAAAAAACGGCGTTACGATATTTTTGTTCGGCTCGCGGAGCGAGTTCGATTCTCTCTGTCACGACATCGTAACGGAATTAAAAGAAAAATATCCCGAAATTATCCGCATTGCGTACGATACGAAGAGCGAAAGTTCTACGCTTGAAGAAAACCGAATAGAATCGGAAAAATTATATTCAAAACTCCTTAACCGCGAAATACGCTTGTCGGGATACGAACGAGTAATCAAACCCGACGAAATGTGGAAAACAGGCAAAGCAAGCTATATCGAACGCAACCAAATAATGATAGATAACAGCGATTATTGCGTATTTTATTACGACGAAAATTATACGCCCGAACGCCGCCTTATATCTCGCAAAAATATTAGCGGACTTTGGACGAGTAACAAAAGCGGCACCGCATTATCTTATAAATATGCCGAACGAAACGGGAAAAAGATTATAAACGTATTTATATAAAAATTCATTTTCCTCAAATATAAAGTTAAACAAACAGCTCGGTTCGGGAATGCGAAAAATTTTGACGGTGTATCCGCAAAGTATATTCCACATTTCGGAACACTTTATCGACGTTAAATTCAATTACGACGAAAACGCTATGTCCATATTGCAAGCAAAAAAAGCAAGTGTAAATGCAAGTGTAAATGCAAGTGTAAATGCAAAGACAAAAATATCTACGACACAACATCAAATACTCGAACTCCTAACAGAGAATTCGGAAATAACAATAAAAGCAATTGCAGATAAACTTGAAATGCATGAATCTACTATTGTGCGTAATATAAAAAAATTAAAAGAACAAGGCATAATCGAACGTATAGGCTCTGATAAAACGGGTCATTGGGAAATAATAGATTACAATAAATAGCCGTTTTAGTATTACACACATAAAGAGCCGTTCCCACTCAAAAAGCATAGAGTGAACCGAACGGCTCTTTTATAATTTTATCAAGTTTCTTAATCAAAGAGTTTCCGTTCCGACAAATAATTCTTAATTTATTTAATCAGAATGGTTTTTATTTCGTGCGGCGAGAAAGTAAAGTTTTCGGTAGCCGCTTTGCGGTTATTTTCTTCCAAATCGGAGACGAGTATTTCTTTATAAGGAATATTTATTTTCATTGCGGTATCTACCGTTTTACCGAACCTTTCGTAGGCTCTGACTATCGTATATTCGCCGTCGAAACTTCTCTTTATCGTCTCTATAATCACGTCGTCGCAGTCGAAAGTAGCGACGGGAGATATATCTATCTTTTTATCTACCACGACGAGCGGATAATTGAAGTTATAGCCTTCCTTTACCGTTTCTTTTTCGTCGGCGTACAGTCCGAACGCGTAAGAAAACTTGTGCGTACCCATATCGCAATTCGGGTCGGGGTATTTCGGCGAGCGGAGTAAATTAAGGCTTACCGCGTTTTCCTTAATTCTGTACCCGTACTTGCAGTCGGATATTACGGCGAAAACTCCGTCTTTATTCTTCACCGAAACGTACTTATGCGCGCACACTTCGAACTGCTCTTTCTCTATCGAAGTTTCGTTTTTCGCGCTGCGTTCTATCGAGCCGAACTGTATGTCGCATTCCGCCTTGTCCGCGTATATCGACGGATAAAACAAGGCTCTCAACATTTTATTCTTTTCCGCCCAGTTTATCTCGTTATCTACCCTGACGGTCTTGCCGGAAGACACGCTCACGAACTGTTTTATAACGGACTTACCGTAGCGATAAGTAATTTCCGCAACGGCTCTGCCGCCGTCGATAAAGGTCTTTACGGTATCCGATTTTAAGTTTTCGGGATACTTAACGTAATCTTTGTCTATATCCCACGCGTTGTAATAAAGTTTCTTGTCCTTATATATCGTAAGTAAATTTAGTCCGCATTGCGACAGCTCTTTGTCGGCGGTTTTGTCGTAGTAAGATACTATTTCGCCGTCCGAGCCGAAAGTCAATATTATACTTTCGTTTTCCAAAAAGTTCTTGCCGACTTTAACGGTAGGAGCGGCTTTTTCGATAGGTTTAGCCGAATACCCTACACCGTCGAAAAGATAGCTTTCGCCGTTTACGTTTATATATTCTCTTCTTGAAAACGGTGAGGGATTTATTGCGGACACGCCGTTGCCACCGCTTAATGAAGCTATAATTTCGTCGCTTTTTTCTCTCGCCTTTTTCGCTACTTCCGTAAGGTCTTCCCGACTTTCTTTATGCACTCTTTCTATGCTCGAACCGGGCAGCACGTCGTGGAACTGCGAGAAAAGAAGCCGTTTCCACAACCTATCGAGGTCGGCGTTTTTACCGGCTACCGCGCACAGCCATTCGGTAAGATGAAGTTCTCTCTCGGCAAGACGGTTAAGGCGTTTGTTCTCGCTCTGCGAAGTGTACGTTCCCTGATGTTTTTCAAGGTACAGTTCTCCCGAATACTCGGGCAAGTTTTCGCGCTTCGCAAGCTCGTCGAAAAATTCGTCCGTGCCCTGCATTTTCGTTTTCGCCGTGCCGTAAAGATTTTTACACCGCTCGGCGATTTTTACGTGTCCTTCGCCGGGTCCGCCGCCGCCGTCGCCCACGCCGTAAATTATTAAGGCTTCTTTCGTTTCTTTCTGAATATTTTTCCTTTCGGACTTTTCGATAGCGAGGGGCGTGCCGTCGTTACAGTACGTCCCTTCGGGCGAAACGTGGCTTAATACCTTGCTCCCGTCGGGGGCTACCCAATAGAAACTCTGATAAGGAAACTTGTTCTTGTTCCACGTTATTTTTATCGTCGCGAAATTGTCCTTTCCTACGCCCTTTATTATCTGCGGAAGCGTCGCCGGAAAACCGAACGCGTCGGGCAACCACACCGTGTCGGATGTTTTGCCGAAGTTATCCAAAAAGAACTTATCTCCGTAACAAAATTGTCTTATAAGGCTTTCTCCCGACGGCATATTGCAATCGCTTTCCACCCACATTCCCCCTTGTAGGGATATGCTCCCGTCGGCGACGCGTTTTTTTATCTTTGCAAACAAGGCGGGGTGACTTTCCTTAACCCATTCGAACATTTGCGCCTGCGACGCTCCGAATACGTATCCGTCGTTTTTTTCTATCGTCGATATCGCGTTGGTAAAGGTTCTTACCGCTTTTCTTTTGCTTTCCCGTTCGGGCCACAGCCACGCAAGGTCGAGATGAGCGTGACCGATAAGGGTGTAGGTTACGCTATCGTAATCCTGCTTTTTATCGTAATACTTTTTAAGAATATCTTCGGCGGCGGACAAATTGCCTTTCGAGAACTCGTCGTAACTGTCGCAAAGGATATTTTTTATTTCTTTCTGCAACTTATCGTCGATACGACCGTTTTTATCGGCGGTACAGAGAAGTAAAGCTATCGTGACGTAATCGTAATAATACTTGCTTATATCGTCGTGAACTTTCGCTATATAGGCGTATTTTAAGGTCGCGCCGTTAATGAACTTTCCGTTATAACCGTTGTAGCCGCAGTCGATTAAGGCGTCCACCTGCCCGTCGGGCTTTACTATTTCAAGAACTCTCTTGCCTGCGGTAGGCGGTTGCAATACGTCGCTTACCGAGAGTATAGGGGTTATTATATCTACGGTTTCGTCGCCGTCGTAGGCTAAACCTTCGCCGCCTATATTCATAATTACCGCGTTGTGTCCGTTTGCGTACTCCGCAGGAACCTGACCTCTGACGTGAAACCAACAGGCTCCGAACTTTTCTTCCGCCCAACAAAATCCCTCTTTAACGGGCTTTTCTTCGTACTTATACAAATCGGATTTTTTTATAGGCTCGTCGCTCGTCACCGCCGTCACGGTAAGGGGAGCTATCTTTTCGTAAACCTTTTCCTTGATTTTTAATACTCGTCTTAAAATTATCGGGTGTTTTGCCATTCCCGCGACAAGGTTTTTTATTATCTCTATCATACCGCTCCCTCCTTTTGCGTAGCTTCTTTGCCGGCTACGTTTCCGTCCGACATTATTTTACGTAACGTAGCTTCGTCTATCGGTTTATCCTCGACGAAAAGTCTGTCCAACCCGGCGAGTACAGTCCCGTAATACGCGTCGCCCGCGCCCGTGGTATCAACCACCTTTTCGGCGGGAGTAGCTTCGCAACGGAAGTATCCTATCCCTTTCTTATATGCCGTGCTCCCCTTCTTGCCGCAGGTGACGAAAATATATTCCTTAGGGCAAAAGGCTTTTATCCCCTCTTCCACGGAATCTTTCCCCGTAAGCTCTTCAAGTTCGTCGTCGGAAAACTTGACTATATCGGCGGCTTTAAGGAAGGGTAAAAAAACTTCGTTCCTTTCTTCTTTGCTTTCAAAAAGGTCGTCGCGGAAATTTGCGTCCACCGACAACCTTATTTTTCTTTTTTTACATTCGCTCACTACGTATTCGGCGAAGTCGCGCCCTTCTTTCGTATTCAGCATTAAGGTACCTAAATGAACGATATTAAGACCCGTAAAGTCGAAATTCACGTCGTCCGCCGTCAGATTATAATCCGCCGCGTCGTCGCGTAGGAACTTAAAATTCCTTTCCCCGTCGGTAAGCGTAACCATAGCCACGGTGGTTTTTCTACGTTTATCGGTCGATAAAAAAAGGTTTTCGGGAAGGTATTTCGCCCCTTCTTTTTTAATAAATTCGCCGTCTTTATCCTCTCCGACTTTGCCGAAAAACGCCGTTTTATTGCCGTGCCTGTATGCGTTGACCGCCACGTTGAAGGGCGCGCCGCCCACGTGAGAAATTTCCCCGTCCGATTTTACTATCCTGTCAATCAGTATCTCGCCTACCGATAAAATCATCGCTCCCTCCGTTTAATTACTTTGTTTACTCGGCAGACATTCGATAAATTCCGCTTTCTCGTCCGCCGTCAGCGAGAACTTCCCTTCCGCCGCGTACGGCAGGAAAAAGTAGTCGCCTTTCTTTATGGTTTTTTCGTAATTATCGCCGCTGATTTTCCCTTGTCCGTCGGTGCATATCCAAACCGACGGCGCGAAATCGGGAGTGTATTTGCCGCCGTTCCTTAACGTGATTCTGTTCTCGGAAAAACACGGCGTAATCGAATAGTCTATGAGTATTTCTTTTTTTATTTTTCCGTTGTCGAAAACGGTTTTCGGTTTTACCGCCGCCCCGTCGAGAGCCTTTTTACCGACGAGAGAATAGTCGAAACAGTCGAGAGCGGTACTCTTGTCGAGACCTATGTATTCTTCGTTTTCGCTTATGTGGTAGTCGCCGCACCAACGCTCCGGCTGAATGGTAAAGTCTGTCGGCTCCTGCACTTCGAGTATGGTACACCCCGCCCCTATCGCGTGGATAAGTCCGGCGTTTATTATATAGACGTCGCCTGTTTTCGCGTCGACGCCGGCAAGGATACTTTCCATAACGTTGCGTTCCTTTTCCGAACGGTCCTCAAGCTCCGACAGCTCTTCTTTCGTCGTCGGTCGGTTAAAGCCGAAATAGATTTTCGCGTTCGGACGAGTGGCGAGGACGAGCCAGGCTTCCGTCTTGCCGTATTCCGAATTGAAATGCTTTTTTGCAAACTCTTTCGTCGGATGCACCTGCATGGGAAGTCGTATCGCGCTGTCGAGATACTTGACGAGACAGTCGTATTTCCGTCCGCCCAGAACCTCCTGCGGATATTCCTTAATTACGTCGTCGAAAAAGGCGTTCGTGCCTTTAACGACGGCTACTCCGTCGCGTTCGCCGAAGTATTTAGGGTTTATTGCCTTAACTTTACTCGCTATCCATTCCTCGGGAAAAAATCCGTCCTCTTCTTCCTCTCTCCCCTGCAAAAGAGAAATCCCTTTGCCCCCTAAGTACACTCTGTATACTCGGTTGTCTTCAAAAAAAATCGGTTCCTTAACTACTTCTATTAAATTTTTCATATTTTATACCCCGATACCGTTGGTCTTATTATTTCTCTGCCCTTGCTCCGTAAATAAAAATTCGTCCTTAAATTCACTACCCTGTCCTGCAAACCGAACTTTTCTATCAGTTTTTCCGTGTCGGAAAACTCGCCCACTCGCTCCGCTCTGTGTCCGTCGCTGTCTGCAATGAACCGTACTCCCGTGCCGAGCATGGCGTCGAGCATCTTTTCGCACTGCGGCAAGTGTTTTGAGTTAAGTTCTATATACGTTCCCAAATCGGCGCAGGCTTTCGCCACTTCTTTCGCGTCGAGAGGCGTGTGGTCTCCGATGTGCGCCAGAATATCTACGGGATACTTTTCGAGCATCTTAATATGCGCGCGGGTGTTCCTTTCTATAAGTTCCCGCGACGGCTTGTCCGAATTGCCGTGCAAGAGCGCAGGCCACCAAAACTCCCTGAAGGCTTTTCCCGACGGTATTCTTATCGGGAAATGGAACCCGACTATATGTATATCGAATTCCTCCATTCTTTCGACAGGCATGTCGATAAGCCCGTCCGCGTCGATAATGGTATTCTCTATTCCGAAAAGTATGTTTATGTCGGGGTGCTTTTTCCGCGCTTCTTCCACTTCGAGAAAACACTTCCGGAAATCCTTTTCTTTCATAATGACGCAACCCAAACCGTGATCGGTGATAGCCACGTCGAGAAAACCTCTCGCTTTCGCCGCAAGAACGTTCTCTTCCACCGTGCTATGTCCGTCGCTGTTTTTCGTGTGCGTGTGATAATCGCCGTAAAATTGCATTTTAACTTGTTTCCCTATTAAAATTATACGATAATTTTATCAAATCGAAAAACCCGTGTCAATACCGTTTCCTTTGCGAGCGGTTAAAATCTTTTTCCTTAAAAGCGGTAAATTCGCTACCGCCGAACCGCTACGCAAAACTGTACCGATATATCGGATACGACGTGAAAAGAACGTCTAAACCTGCGGCGAGTATTATTTTGAATTTTTTACTTTTCTTTGTCATAGCAAAGAACCGTCCGCATTGACTGCGGACGGTTCGTTGTTATTAGTTTATCTTATTTCTTCTTAGTGAACAACTCTTTGATTTTTGCTCCGAGATTTTTGAAGAAGTTGCCCATAGCCGTAAAGCCTTTCTTCAATATAGCGCCCAAGTCTGCAAAGGTCTTTTTCTTCACGGCAAACCAGAAAATTGCAAATCCGCCGATTCCTGCAAGTAGCAACGTTCCTATTACGATACCCGCAATCGCGCCGCCCGAAAGTCCTTTGGCTTTTTCGGGGGCGGGATTTATTTCCGCTTCACCGTTTCCGCCCGTACTGCCGCCGCCCGAAGGCTTATCGTCATACACTGCTGTAAGAGTTGTTTCACCGTTTACGGTAAAGGTATAACTCTTGTTTGTGCTTACGATTTTTCCGCTTGCGTCCTTCCAGCCTTTGAATACTTTGCCTTCCGCAGGCTCATTTGCCGTTACGGTTACGCTTTCGCCTTGCGTATATACTCCCGCACCAGTTCCGCCATCGACTTTGATTTCAACCGACGGAAGGGCGTCAACATTTCTGAAATGCGCCTTAATTTCTATATCTTGTGCAGGCATTATAAAGGTTGTTTGTTTGCTTGTCGCGCTTGCAAACTCAATATTTACGCCCGCCGTTTCGCAAGTCCATTTGTCAAAGACTTTTCCTGTCGGAGCAGGGTTTGCCGTTATGGTTATGGTTTCGCCGGCTTTTGCAACTTCTTTGTCTTTCGTGCCGTCCACAATAACTATACCGTACTTTGTAACTCTCAAGTAGGTAGCCTTAAAGGTTACGTTACCTGCCGGCATTTGGAACTTGATTTCCGTTTTGGTCAAGTCCATACCCGTCGTGTCAAGTCCCGTAACTTCCCACTTGTCAAAATACTCATCGACATCGGGAGTATTTGCCGTCACGGTCACTTCTTCTTGATATTTTGCCGTAGGCGCGCTCGACGTTCCGTTTGTTACCGTTATGTTGTAAATAATATCTTCAAACGTTGCCGTAAGCGTAACGTCGTTGTCGGGCATAGTGAAGGTAATTTCTTCCTTTTCAAGTTCGGCGGCAGGAAGGGATATTCCGGTACACGACCACTTGACAAACTCTTTGCCCGTAGGAACGGTAACTTTTATCGTAACGGTATCGCCGCTCTTATATTTTTTGACTTTTTCGCCCGCGCCGTCCGTAACGGTAACGGTGTTATCCATAACTTTTACGGTTGCGTAATGGCTCGGCTCTGCCGTTGCGGTTGCTTTATAGCGAACGTAATACGTTCCTTCGACAAGTCCCGCCGTTTCGCCGTTCTCACAATCGTGTGCAGTTGCAAAAGTCGTATCGGTGGAATATTCCATATCGGCGGTTGTTCCCGTAATTTTGCCGTCCTTTGCGCCGTCAGCCGACGGAGCAATGCCCGTGAGTCCCGTAGGCTCTCCCGTCGTGCGTTTTACAATGGTAAAGTTCTTCGTAACGGTATTTTTGATTGCATAGTTTCCTTTCCCGTTGTCCTTGATCTCTACCGTTGCCTTGCCGACTTCTTTGTTATTTGTGTAGATGATGTCACACTCGCTTTTATCTATTATCTTGTCGGTTCCCTTTATTGTAATCGTGAAATACGCCGAAATTTCCAACCCCGTATATTCATACTCGGTCTGCGTAAGAGTGACTTCGATTTCAACGTCGGGCATTCTTGCAATTTTCCAAGTTACCGTTTTCGGTGCGGTTGAACCGTCCGCCCATTTGAAACCTTTATTCAGCGTAAGCGTTGCCGTATATGTTCCCGCGTTAATTGCGCTACCGTCTTTCACGGTATAGGATTTGTCTGTCGGTTCCGATATGCCGGTTTTAACAGCCCCATCGTAAACAAGTCCGGTTGCGGCTGTCGGAACGTCAACGGGCGTACCCGAAACAATGTCAAACTTGATATTTGTTGTTTGCACAAGCAAAGAGTACGTCGCCGTTTGCAACGTTCCTACGGGGATTTCGATAAAAACAAACGCACTGCTTGCTTCCGTAGGCGTTCCGCTTATGGTAATTGTCATCTCGGTAGCGCCTACCGCAACGTCCGCTTTCACCTTTGCAGAAAGACCTTTCGGCATATTCTGAAACCACGACGTCACGTCCGTATCTTTTGCAATCGCTTTGAAATTGTCGCCCGTAATCGTCAGTTTTATATCTTGTTCCGTCAAAGCCGCGTCCGTTATTCCGCTTATCGTAACGTCGTCCGCAATGGCAGATGCCGGCGTGGTTGCGCTGTGAACAAACCTTAAAATAGCAGGATTTTTATACTGAAAACCATATCTCCACGTGCCGGGTATCGATTCATCTCCTTTTATGCCCGTTTCCATAACAGTTCCGGCGCCGAGAGTTATTGCTAAACTTGGATCATTTGCATAATAATTGTTACTCGCCATCGTAATGCTGCCGCCGTCTGAAAGTTGGAACAAAATTTCTTCCGTTGCGGGCATAATAATTGTGCTATTCTCCGATGAAAAATACACGGTGGATTTTCCTGCAATCTCTAATTTTTTGGATTTAATAATATAACCCGGGTTAGATAAATTGATTGCCGTTACATTGCTATCTAATATCTTTATAAAAGACGTAGTTCCGACATCTATCTCTGTGATCTTTACCTTACTGCCGGAAATTTCCACAGCAGGACTGCCCGAAGAATCTGCGAAGCGAGAATATATCTTTTCCGACACTTCCACGTCGGCTTTGCTGTGTATTTTGATTTGTTTTTTTGCGGAAATGGCAGTATCCACGCTCCCGCCGCTATTTGAGAATAAACAGGTTACCTTTCCCTTGTTCGGACTATCCACGCCCGAAATATCCACTTCGCCACTTCCGGCGTAAATTCCGTAGGCTTGATAGTTTTTGCCTTCTTTATTTATCAGTATTTTTTTATTACCCTCGCCTGCCAACGTGATTTTTCCACTTGATGCGTTTATCGCACAGTAAGTAGCCGTAACGTCGAGCGACGCTTCTCCCGCTACACTGATGGAACCGTTTCCCGAATGAAGTCCGTATTCCCATCTGCCGTTATCTATGTCTTTGCCTATCGTGATGTTACCGCCGTTTATGGTAAGACCACTATATGCCCAAATACCATAGGGCTGATTGGTCATATCGGTTTTATCAACGTTGATCGCCAAAGAACCACCACCCGTGATAGTGATTGCTCCCATAGAACCAATACCGACATAATAAGAATAATCAAAAGCGTTAAACGTCTTGGAAGTTTTGTCAACCGTTATGGTGTTGTTCCCTTCAATTTTAATTGTCGAACCGCTAAACTCAATTTCCTTGCCGTTGTAGCCGTTCAGCGTGAGCGTTTGTGTCTTGCCTTCATAGGAATACCCATCGCCGAGTATATCGGATTCTCCGCCGATTGTAAGTCCGCCTGTCGTTCCAGTTCCGCCTTCAGCATAGACCGTACTCGTCGGGCTTGCAAACACAATGCCGAGCATAAGTGCAAGGCACATCATAAGACCGAGTATAAGTGCTAACATCTTTGATTTGTTCGCCTTGTTGTTTGTCATAATATTATCTCCTTTTAATTTTTGTGGGGGATATGTTCCGTGTCGCTTACGCGACTAAAAACCTTTGTAAAAACGTTGTGTTTTTTCCCTTATAAAAGCAAAATCGCACCGCCCCACAGGTTTAGCCTATGCAGCAGTGCGTTAATGTTTTGTTATATTCGCCCCAAAAGGCAGACTTACGGCTTGCTTGCTTGCTTGCTTGCTTGCTTGCTTGCTTGCTTGCTTGCTTGCTTGCTTGCTAATGATTGTCGCAGACTTGTCATACCTTGTCAACTCCTTTTGCCTGTTTTTGTGCAATATTTTCCGCAGGTATTGCGGGGTTGATAGTTCCGCGTATCGATATACGATACGTTTTGTCATTTTTATTTTACTATAAATTTCTCAAAATAGCAATACCGTTTCCGACAACTTCATTTGACAAAAAGATATACCTTCGCGTAGACTTACAAAACCCGAAAAGCTCGCTCGCCTTTCATTTCTTTTCGCTCGTTTCCCATACCTTTTTGCAGAATATATAAAAACGCATCGCGTTCTTTGGGTGCGCTTAAAAATCCTTATGCGTTTTTTGTTTTCGGCTGAAGCCGCAATTTTGAAATTTTTTTCTGATAGTTTTCCGTAACGGCTCCGGTTATGGAATTGCTTTTTTTGTATATATTTGTGGTTTGGTCGTCCGTTTAGCAAGTTTAGGAGACCGTATCTACTGTTTCTTGTTTTTACGGCGGCGTTTGATTTCTTTTACTCGACGGGAACGACAAGACGGTGGCAGTATCTTTTCGTCGCGATTTCTTTACCGGTATACGGTGCGAGTATGCCTAAAACGCGGGGCGGAGCGATAGGTTTTTGACCGCGGCTTTTCAGTTCTCTTCCTAAGGTAAGCCAAGCTTCGTCCACACCGTCGTAATCGCCGTAATAAAGCACGGACAACGCTTTACACGCCGGGAGCGTCACGCTGTCGGGCGTTTCTTCTTTCAAGGGTATACAGACGTAAAACGGAAAATTTTCCTCGCCGATATATCCTTCGAGGTAATCGCTCCTTTCGGATATGGAAAAAATAGGCTCGTCGGAAAAACGGTAACCTTTGCGAACGCACTCGCTGTAAAAATCGAACATCGCGTTATACTTGTCCCGAACGGTCCTGCCCACTTCCCTGCGCATACAACAAACGGTTTTCGGCAAAGTCATCTCGCTGACCGATATGCTTTCGGCGGGAGTGAGGCGTAAACGCAATTCTTCCACCCCGCGTTGCAATTCGAACAATCTGCTTTCGAGAGAGGAGAGTATTTCCTCCACCTGTCCTCCGCTTCGGTAATAGCTTATTATTTCTTCCTTGCTTAATCCCATCGCTTTGAACTTCTGCACCTGCAACACGTGAGCTACGCTGAAATTGTCGTAGTATCTCCTGCCGCTGTCCTTGGCTACGTACGCGGGTTCCAAAAGTCCGCTTTCTTCCATTCTCATAAGGGTACTGCGAGAAACGCCGCACGCTCGCGCCGCTTCGGTAATCTGAAATAAATCTTTTTTGTTTTTTTCCATTTTTTCTCCGAAAACCTATTGCTTCGTTCACCTATGAACGGTTTATACTTATAAATATATAAGGATAAAACCCTTTTTGTCAAGGCGATTTTTCCGAAAATATGAAAATAAGGAGATACGGAATGACGTTAAAAAAGTTTTTTGCAGCGACGGTTTTACTCTTTGCGATTTTGCTCGGCGTTGCGACGGCGGCTTCGCTTACTTTGCCCGCGACGAACAACGCGGCGGAAGCGAGCGGGCATAACCACCCCGTCTGCGGAGCGACGCACACGGATATCGGAGACCACACGGGCGAATGCGCGAGCGTAGTCTGGACTGCGTGGGACGGAACTACCGAAATAACGTACGACGCAAACAAAGTCGCCTACGTTTATCTGACGGGCGACGTACGGTTGGAGTCGCTTGAAATAGCCGACGGAATGACTCTCTGTTTATGTCTTAACGGACACTCGTTAATCAGTACCAAAGACGGCGTAGGCGACCGCCGTCATCGTGACGCAACCGTTCTCATAAACGACCATTCCGGGTTCGTTCTGTGCGACTGCGTCGGCGGCGGTAAAATAACGCACTCTGACGGCTTACGCGGAAAAGGCGTGACAGGCGGTACAAGCACAGGCAGCGAAGCCGTTTTCAAAATGTTCGGCGGTGAAATCAGCGGCAACCGCGTAGGCGTCGCCGGCGGAACCACGACCCAAAACGGCGTAGACGGCGGCGGCGTGGGAATGACCGCGGGAACGTTTACTATGTACGGCGGCAAAATACGCGACAACCACGTCATTCAACGATTTAACTTCGGCGGCGGCGGAGTACAGTTGCAGTCAGGCACAACTTTTAAAATGTACGGCGGCGAAATAAGCGACAACTCGTCGGCAGATAGCGGCGGCGGCATATCTGCAATGACCTCCTACTCCTATATATACGGCGGCACTATAAAGAATAACTCTTCTGCCACAGAAGGCGGCGGCGTATGGTCCGGGAACGGAGCCCTTTATTTATACGGCGGCACTATAAGCAATAACTCCGCGAAATACGGCGGCGGCGTATATCATTACGGTATTTATTCATCCCACTTGCTAAAAATCGAGACTCCGACGAACGGCGACAAGTCCGCTACGGTGTCGATTACCGATAACTCCGCTTCGGTTGACGGCGGCGGGATTTACTATGACGACGAAGAAGGGTCTTTCACCGTCTCCGGAAAAAAATGTGACGTTTTGAGAAACACGGCTACGGGCAACGGCGGCGGTATTTACATAAACAAAACGTTGATTTCCTCCATATATCAAAATACCGATTCTTCCGTTTCTTACAACACCGCGACCAACGGCGGCGGTATTTACGTAAACGACGCTCAAACTTTCTCCCTATTCTACGGATGTCAGGTTTCGCATAACACGGCTACGGATAACGGCGGCGGTTTATACTTAAACGCAGAGACGGGTTTGTCGTACTCGGAAAATTTCCAAATGAACGGTTGTACCGTTTCGGAAAACACGGCGCAAGCAGACGGCGGCGGTATTTACGTAAACAAAGGTTCTATCGGTTTCAGCTACGGCAACGTCGTCGAAGGAAACACCGTACAGACGGGCAACGGCGGCGGCGTGTATTGCGGAACCGCATGTACCGAGTTTAATATCTGCGGCACTCCAAGCATCAAGAACAATAAAAAAGGCGACGTAGCCAATAACCTTTACTTGCCGCAAGGCAAATACGTCAATACAACCGGCGTCTGGCAAGAATCGTCTCTCGTCTGCGTAACGACGGAAGCCGCTCCCGATAGTTCGGCTTACGTTCTTATCGCTACGTGCGACGATGCTGCCTACGTAGAAGACGTAAAATTAGCGTACGATAACGGCAGTGTTAATATCTACGCAATTCCGAACGCTTCCTCTGCGACCGATTTCGTCGCTTGCTCGCACAATTACGGCGATTACTTAACGGACGAAAACAGCCATTGGCAAAAATGTTCTCTCTGCAAAAACGTCTCGACGGCGGTCGCCCATAGCGGCGGAACGGCTACCTGTACCGAGAAAGCAAGATGTGCTGCCTGTAACGTTCGGTACGGCGACGTTCTCGGTCACAGTTGGGATGACGGTGAAATTACCACCGCTCCCGACTGCTTAAATACCGGTATCATAATCTATAAATGTACTCGTACGGGTTGTACCGAAACGCACACCGAAACTATAAACGCTCTCGGTCACCTCGAAGAAATCGACGAAGCGGTAGCGGCTACTTGTACGAAAACCGGCTTGACCGCAGGTAAGCATTGTTCGGTTTGCAACGCTACGATAGAACCACAGGCGGTTACCCCAAAAACAGCTCATACCGAAGTAATCGACGAAGCCGTAGCGGCTACTTGTTCCGAAACCGGTTTGACCGCAGGTAAACATTGTTCGGTTTGCAACGCAATAACGGTAGTGCAGGAAGTTATACCTAAAAAGGCTCATACGGAAGTAATCGACGAGGCAAAAGCCGCTACTTGTACTAAATCCGGCTTAACCGTAGGAAAACATTGTTCGGTTTGCAATGCAATAACCGTAGCGCAGGAAGTTATACCTAAAAAGGCTCATACGGAAGTTACCGACAACGCCGTAGCCGCGACTTGTACCGAAACGGGTTTAACTGCAGGTAAGCATTGTTCGGTTTGTAACGCAATAACCGTAGCGCAGGAAGTTATACATAAAAAGGCTCATTCGGAAGTTACCGACGAAGCCGTAGCGGCTACTTGCACCGAAACGGGTTTAACCGCAGGTAAGCATTGTTCGGTTTGCAATGCAATAACCGTAGCGCAGGAAGTTATACCTAAAAAGGCTCATACGGAAGTTACCGACGAAGCCGTAGCCGCGACTTGTACCGAAACGGGCTTGACCGCAGGTAAACATTGTTCGGTTTGCAACGCAATAACCGTAGCGCAGGAAGTTATACCTAAAACGGCTCATACGGAAGTAATCGACGAAGCCGTAGCGGCTACTTGTACCGAATCCGGCTTGACCACAGGTAAACATTGTTCGGTTTGCAACGCCACGCTCGAAGCGCAAACCGTAATCCCCGCGCTCGGACATACCGAAGTAACCGACGAAGCGGTAACTCCTACCTGTACTAAGGACGGAAAGACCAAAGGTAGCCATTGTTCAAAATGCAACGCGGTATTCGTCGCTCAACAAACTATACCCGCCAACGGTCACGCTTGGAACGACGGAGAAATCACCGCCGCTCCCGATTGCACTCATACGGGCGTTAAGACCTTTACTTGTACGGTAGACGGTTGCGACGGTACGAAGACCGAAACCGTAAACGCTCTCGGTCACAACCACAGCGAAGCGTGGACTGTCGACAAAGCCGCTACCTGCACTGAAAAAGGAAGTAAGTCTCACCGTTGCACCCGTTGCGACGACAAAGCGGATATTACCGAAATACCCGCCAACGGTCACACGGAAGTAATCGACGAAGCGGTCGCCGCTACTTGTACCGCGAACGGCTTGACCGCAGGTAAACATTGCTCGGTTTGCGCCGAAATAATAGAAGCACAGACAGTTGTTTCCGCGACGGGACACGTTTACGACGACGACTACGACGCTACCTGCAACGCATGCGGATATACGAGAACGCCTATAAAAATAGTACCCGAAATCGTAGAAGGTCGCGACGGACAATGGAATATGGGGCAAAATAACGACCTTACGTTCACCACGAACGTAGACGATACGAAGTTCGTCGGAGTAACGATAGACGGCGTATCCGTATCCGAAACCGATTACACTAAGCAGGACGACGGCAAAAAAATAGTGTTCAAGCCCGAATTCTTAAAGACTCTGCCCGTCGGCGAACATACTTTAAGCGTAATCTCGGAAGACGGAACGGTAGAAACCGTGTTTACGATAGCGGCTCGCCCCGCCGAAACGCAATCGAAAGACTATAAACTGTTATGGTTTTTGGCTATTCCTGTTTTGGCGATAATAGCTTTAATCGTAGTTCTTATAGTAAAACATTCGGCAGATAAGAAACGGTCGTAAGACGGTAGAAACAAGTTACATAAGCAAAACAAGCGGTTTTTACGCCGCTTGTTTTTTATTCGGAAACTGTTATTTTTTCTTCTTTTCAAAAGTAAATCGCTTCGCCGATATAACGTGGCGGAATCTGTCTATACCTACCGAAACCAAGTCGCTTTTTGCTTTCAGACCTTTCGGAAAAGCTCCGTGTTTTATCTTTGCGTTCCGCATTACGGTAACCGATTTCAAGTTTACGGTATCCTTAAACGCTTTTTTGCGGACGAAGTAGACGTTCGACGCTTCGACTTTTTCAAGGTTAGTCAATCCGTCGAAGACGCCCGTTTGCAGTTCGTGTATTCCGCATCCTTCGAAGATTATTTCCTTGACTATATCCTTTATTCCTGCGAAAGACGCGCTGTCTATAATCGTAACTTCTCTCGGTATAAAGACCGTTTCTTCCTTTTTGACGAAGCCTTTAAGGTAAACGCCGTTATCCCTTCTTTCCACTATCGCTCCGCCAATCGTGTCGTTTGCGGACGCGCCGACAGTAACCGATTTCGCTTTTTTCGACTCGGCTCTTTCAGGTTCGGCGTTTACTTTTGCGGAATTATCCTTCCCGCTTGCGGCGTTTGCCGTTTTGTTTTCGTTTGCTTTTTTTACCGCTACTTTCCGTTGGTATTCCGCTTTTTTCGTTCCGTATCTGCCGTACAGGAACTCCGCGTAAAACTCGTCGAAGTCGTAATACCTTTTCAGGTCGGTAACGTAAAGTCGAACTTTCGGCGCGTTCTCGAACAGGTCGTCCCCGTCTACGCCGAGTCCGTACGACTTGAAACTGACTTCTTTCAGATTAACGCAGTCACTAAACGCTTTCGGCGATAAAGACCCGCCTTTCAAGAAAACGACTTCTTCAAGGTTTTCGCACCCCCGGAAACACTCTCCGTGAAAAGTAACGTAAGAATCGAATTTTACTTTTTTAACCACCGTATCCCCTTTGAACGCGGTTTCGTACAGGGCACTTACGCTTGCGGGTATCTCCTGAATTTCTTTTTTTACCTTGACTCCGACGAGGTTTTTACGGTTATCTTTGAATTCGTACTCTTCGTTAAGAAGTTTTATCCTTTCGTTCGTCGTTTTTTCCGTTTTCGGCGCGGTGGTTTTTTGCGGAACGTTAGCTTTGTTTTTTGCCTCCCGCATTTCTTTTTTGTTTGCTATTTCGAGCTTTATTCTGTCCACAAAACTTATCTTTTCGCCGTATTCGTCGCCGTAATCGTAAGTTTTCGGCGTTATTTGCTCGTTTTGAACGGGCGTAGATATCGGCGTAGATGTGCTTTTATGAGTCGATATCGGCGTAAGCTCACTTTTTTCACGCTCGATATAATTAGCGTTTCCGAAGTTAGCGGACGGCATATCGTCCGCTCCCAAATCGGCGTACGGGCCCGTGTACCTGAACTCGTCGAAATAGTCGTCGACGGTCTTTTCTTTCTTAACGGGTTTCGCCGCAAGGTTATTCCCGTAACTTGCCGTATTTTCGGTTTTCGCCGTCGTTTTTTCGATTGCAACGTTACCGTTTGCGTTTACTGAATAGTTAGCCGCGACGGGCGATTTGCCGCCGTTCAATACGCCGTTATAGATAAGAATTTCCTTGCGTTTTAAGCTGCTCGACGCGCCTACATAGCTCTCTACGTTTCCGTTTTTGTAATAAGTGGTAGCCGACTTCGTTCCGTGGGTGCGAAAGACCAATTGTTCCGATTTAGGATAAATCGTAATCTCCGTACTGCCGTCGTCGTATTCGAATTTGTTGTCGCCGTTTTTCCACTCGAACGAAATTCCTTTCCCGCAAGGCTTATCGTTACGATAATTCCCCATATCCATATTGCCGACGTAGTCTATTTGCGAGAAGTAACCGTTTTTCGAATCGATATTACTCCCCCAATCGCCGACGACCACTTTCATTCGTTCGGAATAATCCTGATAAATCTTCACGCCCTTAAAATTTTCCGAGCCGTTCATATTGTGATATCCTATCCGTATCACTTTCGTCGATTTTAGCTCGCACCACTTTACGCCGAACCCCCAATAACGGAAAGTATCCCATCCCGTCTCTTCGCTGTCGCCGTAAAATATAGTTTTCGTGGCTCCGCTTAACGTTTTGCTCTCTCTTCGCGGATAAGAATATATCTTCCCGACCATTTTGCCGTTAACGAAATTTCCTTCTTCGAAACTGCCGCTCGCAATAAACGGAACCCTTGAAAAATATCCCCGTCCGTTCAGCTTGTCGTTAACGAAATTCCCTAAATACGCGTAATCGCCGGAGTTCCCTTCCGCATACACGCCACGACCGTTCTTTAAGTTGTTCGCGTAATCTCCGATATAAAAAGCGTCCCACCGGGACTTTTTGTCGCGACCGTTGCTTATAACGTTCTTTTCCACGCAACAAAACTTTCCCTGCCGCCTGCCGTTTACGAAATCGCCGAGAGCCGCGTATTCTCCCGTATTCTTCGCCCCTTTGCCCGTCTGACAATTGTTCCGCCATTCCCCGACGTATATATCGCCGTTATTATACTTCAAATATCCGAAACCGTTCGCCTGACCGTTTACTACCTGTCCGAAATACTCTCCTTCCGCAAAACGCACTATTCCCGTTTCCATTCCGTCTCCCGCTTCTTTACGCCACGCCGCCACCGCCGCGTAACCTTAATTAAATATTATCGTACCATTAAGTATATACCGCCTTATTTTAATTGTAAATAACAAATCCTTTCCTAAAAAGTCCGCCTTCTCGCCCGCTCGTCCTAAAAGAAAAAAATCAGCCGCTCCGCAAAGAAAACGACTGATTTCTGGCGTCCGTGATTGGAATCGAACCAACGGCGTTTCGCTTAGGAGTTTTGAAAAATTCTCAAAATCCTATTAAAATAGGCAGATTTCGCACGATTTTGTTTGTTTTATGCGTTATTTTTCGTCTAAATCGGCTATTTTCTTTCATTTTTTCGGCAAATTTTAGATTTCAAAATAATTTTCAAACTAAAATAATACCAAAAACAATACCAATTTTTATAGCCGTTTTCAGTTTTTTTGTCTTTACACAGACCCGCTTTTGTTGCCACAACAATGAGCATAATAATGGATGCCGTATCTGTAAACGTCGCAACTTTTTTTGATGTAACCACTTTAATTAAAACTCAGTTATACAAACTCATTCTCGGCATCGCGATTATGTACTTGATGTTTTTTGGTATCTCATACAAACGGCACCGATTTTTAACTCCCAATGCTTTCATCTTCGGAGAAATGGCGAGAGTTATTGCTCCATTTCCACGAGTTTCGTCTGCAACTACAAGATTTGTTTCAAACGGACTTAAATTACGTTCGGCACATTCCACCGAGGCGTAAAACGATTTCATATCTATACATACATAAGTCCGTTCCTTTTTCATAGCTAACTCAAATCTTTTATTACTTTCACAGCAATTCCTTGTATTTGTATCGAACTGAAGAACATATCTTCCATATTGTCATTTTCAGGGTGCAAACGTATCTTTCTGCGCCTCTTGTCTATATAATAACGCTTCAAGGTTGCTTCGCCGTCAATAAGCGCTACTATTATCTGTCCTTCAAAGGCGGTTTCTTGTTGCTTTATCACAACGAGATCTCCGTCGTTTATTCCGGCATTTATCATACTGTCGCCGTGTGCGTGTAGGATATAAAACTTTCCCGCACCCAAGAACTCTTTGGAAAGGGTGACGTATGACTCTATATTTTCTTCTGCAAGAAGCGGTGTTCCGCAAGCAATATCTCCAACAATGGCGCACTCAACAGTTTCTTTCTTTGCTTTTTCACTTTTTGCGGTAGATATGCTTTTACGTCCATTTCTTGTAATTAGCCCTTTTTCTTCGAGATAGTTGACGTATCTGCTAACGGTCGCAACGCTAAAACCGAGTTCGTCAGCCATATCATACATAGATGGCGTTGTGTTTCCTTTTGCAAGACAGTCATTGATATAATCGAGGATTTTTTGAGCTGTTTCTTTGTTCTTTACTTGCATAGTTTCATCCTACCCATTTTCTCAAACTGAAATATATGTTTCAGATTGGTAGTTCTTATTATACTCATATCAGAAAGAATGTCAAGACTTTTTTAGAACTTTGCAATTTATTTTTTTAAGACTTTAACTTTTCTCCATTTTGTCTTTCGGGGGCATAGTGTAATCGGCTTCGTTGCTTCGTCAAGGCTCAGGAAAAATAGTTCGATTTGAAAGTGAAAAAACACCATTATTTATAAGGATAAATATATAAACAAGAATTGTTTAAGGGAACTGAAGGACAGCCACTATGCTATTTTTCCTTCGTCGCTTCGCTTTTTCCTTGACGAATCAGCCTTGCCGATTATTTTTGCCCCTTGTCGAAAGACAAAATTGAAAAAGGAGAAAATTGCAGTTTGATTCGAGTTTCCGAGAAGGTTCTTGGTACTTACCGAGCTACGTTTCAAAACGCACTGAATACCCACATAACCCCATTTTCAACTCCTTACGTAATTGATATAAGGAGTGATATTGTTGGTGCAGAAAGTTATTTGACGGAACAAAACCCACCGCACAAGGCTTTCAATAATCAACAAGGAGGTATGGGACGAATGCTAAGAAGTATCAACAAAGCGTTTGAAATAATCAAGGCTGAAGATGCTGAAACCGCCGTCACCGTTCACACCATCAGAACGTGGTGCAAAGAAGGCAAAATTAAGTATCTGAAAACAGGCAATAAAATCTTGGTAGATATGCAGAGCCTTCTCGATTTCATCGCAATCAAAAACTAACAGGAGGTCATTATGGCATTTTACAAAATCACAAAAAACAAAAAAGGCGAACTACAAGCCAAAATGCAAGCCTATGGAAAGGACTTATCCACAGGCGAACGCAAATTGTATGTCAAACGTATCTACAATGAAGATGATTTGACGGAAGCAAAGTTTAAGAAGCTCGTTGATAAAGCGGCTATTGCTTTTGAAGAAGAAATTGCTCGTGCTTACGAAGAACACGACATTTCAGTAAAAGCAAAAGTTTTGACTTTCAATGAATTATTGCAAGAGTGGAAAGCTAATATCCGGGCAAATCTTTCGCTCGGATATTACCACCGCGTCGAAGAGGTTGAAAAGAAGTTCAACGAGTTTCTCAAACAACGCAAATTATACGATAAACCCATTTCGGTTATCACGGTTAGGGATGTCCAACAGTTTTTGGACTCGTTCTCATCTAAGACTTATGTCGTTGGCAACTATAGGACAGCGCAGTTAAAGAAAACACTACCTAAAACAGTCAATTTCAGACAGTTAGAAAGAGAAAACATCCTTTCAAGAAATGCGTCATATAATATGAACCATTACAACACTCATATCAATGAAGAAACGGCAAGAAAACTATGCGAAAGATATAAGCTTGATTTTGACGAATATTTCGACGTTGTTTCAAATGAACGAAAATACGCCGCTGAAACCATAAAAGGCTATAGAAGGATGCTTAGGACACTTTTCAACGAAGCCGTAAGATATGAATGGATTACTAAAAATCCTGTATGCAGAACTAAAATAGGCGGTGGGAACAGTAATACGAGCCTGCGTTCAGTTCCAGAAAAAGAAGTATTTTCTTTTAAAGAAGTGCAAGACTTTTTAGCAGTTCTTGATCGCCTTCCGGAAGAAAGCATAAATCAAAGGGTTTGCATCAAAACAATGCTCTTTACAGGTGTTCGTAATGGTGAATTGCATGGACTACGTTGGAGTGATATTGACCTTGAAAAAAGACTGATTCACGTCAGAAGAAATAGATTATACAGTAGATTAACGGGCGTATATGAAAAATCACCAAAGACTAAAACGTCCGTCAGAGATATTCCTATCCCGACGGAACTGTTAGAAGAACTTAAAATTTATAGAGAATGGTTCAGAATTGCTGATGACAACTTCGACAATAAGCTTGACCAATACTATCTTGCAGTGGGTATAGATAGACAACCTTTATATCCTCAAACAATAGGTAATATTCTTAAAAAAATAGAACAAAAAAATGGCTTAAAACTTGTAAGCTGTCACGGCTTAAGACATACTTATTGTTCGTTGCTACTATCCCAAAACGTGCCTATTCAAACAGTATCAAAATATATGGGGCATAGCGACTCAACGATAACTCTGAAAGTATATAGCCACTTTATCCCTGATACCCAAGAAAAAGTGATTTGTGCCCTTGATAACATAACAAAAAAGCAAGAATAAAAAAGCCGTTTTCTTCTGAAAGCGGCTTCTTTTTGGCGTTCCCGCCCGGAATCGAACCGGGAGTCTATCGCTTAGGAGTTCACCTTTCCTTGCAAAATATCGCAAAAAACTGCAACATCCTTTCATTTTGTGGCTTTTTAAGCAATATTTTTCGTCCAAATCGGCTATTTTCTTTCGTTTTTTCGGCAAATTTTAGATTTCAAAATAGTTTTCAAACTAAAATAATACCAAAAACAATACCAATTTTTATAGCCGTTTTCAAAAAATTTAATGTCAAACGACACTCATTTTTCAGTTTTTGATTTAACAAGAATGATCTTCAATAATTATGCAATTAACTTTGTCCGAATATGCAGTGCAGGAGTCTATTGTAATTATTCCTTTGGCATAATATGGTGAGAAGTCTGCACCTTCACCAAATTCCGGGCATTTACCCTCTATTGCCGAATGACCGTATGAGCAATGCCAATGTCCGCAAACAATAGTTTTATCGGGTTCTATAACCTGTTGACTTGCGGCAGCCATTCCGTTTAACCAACGCGCGCGATTCCATTGTTCTTCATTTTGCTCTCGCCAATTCTCTTGATAAAAATATGTGTCGTATGTGCTGACTCCACGACCGATGACATGGCACGGAATCCACCCGTGAACGAAAATGTAATGCTCCGTTTCATAATAGTCTTTCATTGCAGGTAGAATGGTTTTATAAAACGGCGTGTTTTTTGCCTTTAAGGCAAACCCTTCCGGATAAAGAAACGACGAAGTAAAATCTTTTCCTGTTAGTTGCAAAACGGAATCGATAGTGCCGTTTGACCAATGATGCGTCATCATTACGTTTTGAGTCATCCATTTGCCTGCATTTTCAACAAGGTCAATAAGTAAATCTTCGTGGTTTCCACGAATAAGTATCACTTCGTCCTTTTTCATTAAATCCAAAACAAACGATTGAACTTCAAGTGCTTCCGCACCTCAATCAAGTAAATCGCCGCACATAATGAGTTTATGTGGTTCTTTGTCGTTAAAAAATCCTTTTTCAGTGAGTGCCGATTTGAGTTCCGAAAAGAAACCATGGACATCGGCTACGACATAATATTTCATCTTCTGTCCTTATCTGGCTTGGAGTTATTCATTCTTCAATATGGCGGATGTTCTGTATTAGTCGCAATTGATTTGAGGAGGTCCGTTTTCCGCAAGGATATCGCGCATTAACAGGTAGACATCCGTATATGGGTTTGCATCTGCGGATAGAAGGAGCACATTTTTTCGCTCATTCTCAATCCGCAAGTTCTCCGCGTTTATTATTGCCTCGCCGTATTTCGTTTGTATTTCGGAACACTTACGGAGTATATCCATACTTTCGGTATAATTGGGGACATAGCGTTCCAATTGTTTTTTGACATTACGGCTTATGTTTTCACGATTCGGATGGTCGGTGAAATGCAATAAAAACCAAATCTCGAAACATGGATTAGACACCATAATTTCCACATTGCGATGCTTGACTCTTAGGTCGCTAATCAATCGAGCCTTCTCATCAGATAAATCCAAGTCCATCAAGCAAATAATTCTGTCACCGGGGCGTGAACCTATATCATTTTGCGCTGCCAAGGTTTCTGCCCGCTTTACCATTCCCTTTGGGTCGGTATCTTCCGAGGAGTGTACAAGGATACGAACATTTGCAGTGGGCTTGTTAAAGTGACCGAAATAATTGGTTTCGGTTTTATTGCGCCCCTCGCAGACGATTAACCACGCACGCTTTGTTTGTCGTCTGTTTTTACTGTTTCGACTGTTTTGCTCTTTTATTCCCATAAATTGCAAGCGTCCTTAATAAATGGGATAGCGCCATAGCGTCCAATCAAGTAACCTTTTTCGATGTTGTCTTTCTTCGTGGGCGAGAAATCGGTCAAAGGATACAGTTCGGAAGCCCCGGTGTCTGGATTGCGCTCGATGAACCAAATTTCATCTCTTCTAAACAAGTCCAAGGACAGCAAATTTGTATCGTGCGTGTTACAAATCAGCTGAGCGTTGTTTTTGTTTATATCACCGTTCACAAACAGCGAAACTACAAAATGTACCAGCAACGGATGCAGGCTCTTGTCTATTTCGTCCAAGACCAGTGTTTTGCCGTTCTTGAATACATCAAAGAGCAGCGGAGCAAAATTAAACACAGCCTGCGTGCCCAAGGACTCAAACTCCATTTCTAACGGATATTCTTTTTTGGTGTCGCTGTCACTTATTTTATGAGAAGTGGTAAATTTGACCGTCCTTAACTTATCGGCAGGCATTGCATTTGGTAATTTTCCGAGAGCATTAATAAACATTTTGAGTTCAGGAGGTATAGCGACTTCTTTTACTTGCATTTCAAAATCGGAAATACTAAAATCGCATGCAGCAAGAAGCGACAAGCAGAATTTTTTGTACTCGTCATATAAACCTTTGGCTTTGAATGTCTCCAGAATGCTACATAGATCGTAATTATAGTTGAAAGAGACTATCATATCATTGACAATATAGTCAACCACAGGTTTAACCTTCTCAACGTTCCATGTGGCGGCAGTACACACAAACAACTTGTTTTTCGTGTTTCTGTCCTTAATTGGAGTAAGCGCCTGTGCAAAAGAAGTGAATTTATACTTCCCGTTGTTCCTGTCGAATATCAATGACGGCTTATCATTCTCATACACATCCAAGTGCTCGGTTAATACTTCCGTCCTGTTGCAAGAGAATGAATAAGCATACTTCAACCCGTCTTTAACAAAAATAATGCTGAATTCAGAAGGCTCCGTAGCGCTATTCTCATCAAATCTGAAGTTGTCAACCATTATTGGCGCAGACTCCAGCATATTGTTTGAATTGAGGAAAAACAGCTTAATGAAATTGAGTGCCTTACAAAAATTGGATTTGCCAGAGGCGTTCGCACCATACATGACATTTATTTTAGAGTATTTCTTTTTTTTGTAACTTGTTAGATTGACATCTGCCAAACTACTGTCCGTATTAGCCAATGTGGTAAAAACCTGCTCCTCTTTAAAGGACATGAAATTCTTAACACTAAACTGCAATAACATATTCGTTTACCTCCATAGACATATTCCTATTCTACAACAACATATTCTCTCTGTCAATTTATTGTGAACATTTTTAAGAAAATAAAACGCAAATTTGATAAGATTTTCCAAAAACAAGTTTTATTTTTCTGTATTCTGCCACTTATTACACCATATTTGCAAGTACTTATGCCACGAATAAAAACATATTTTGTCTTTAACAGTACTTTTATTGGGACATATATGACTGGTGGTGTCATATCAACTGTGATATACTAATTAAAAACTAAAAGAGTACATTTACCAAAACCAATGTATAGCAACCTATTCCAATTTATATTCGGATTTGCCAGTTTCTCTGGTGATTTTTTCCTGGATTCACTGATTGTGACTTTACTCGCCACGGCTTTACACTCTTGGGTGTTTGCCATTGTAGGAAAACTATATTCGGAACGCAAGCATTGATCCACGCCTCTTTGAATGCCTCACTGCTGAAAAGACGTTGTTCTTTTCTCGGGCGAACGGATACGTCGATAAACGTTTCGTTCAGCGCATCGCAATAATTGATAACTTTTTCAAGAGTTCCGTCGTCCACTTGCAGAGATTTTTAGAAAATATCGATAAGTAAAATGTCAGAAAAAGATAGATTTGGCAAGATTGCATATTCTCCTCAAAAAGCGCAAATAAGACACCCTCCAAAAGCAAAAGTCAAGTTATGGATAGTGATTTTTGATTTTTTGCAAAAATACTATCGATAAAACGCTTTATTCTATTGATAATACATCGACTTTCCATATTTTATTGCTTTCTGTCGTGGCTGTTGTAGCACAAGCCAGCGACAATAGCAACTACCGCGAAAAATAGCACTTAAAACTTTTATGTTTACTGATTGAGTCAGACTCGAAAGAGTTTGGCTCTTTTCTTTTTACGACACTATTTTTCTCTCAAAACGAGTTTGTAGTTGCTATTGCCCATTGCAACATTATTTACAAATCAAATGAGTTTCGACCTGTGCTACTTTGCCCCTGCCGAAAGGCAAAATAAAATATGGAGGTATTCCAAAAATGAAAAAAGTTGTTTACTCAATCAAGAAAGTCAGAGGCAACTCTGACGACAAGATTTCCGGTCTCGGATTTCTTAACGAAGAAGGCACGTTGCTAATATCCATAATCGAGCAACTGAACTTGTAAACGCTGAACTTATTTATAATTGAAAAGATATGACAAATCGCCTGCCAAGATGTTTTGGCAGGCGATTTTACTTTTACTTGATTTCAGTTTTCCAAAGTCCGTGGAGGTTGCAGTAAGCATAAACTGCAACAGGTTTATCTTCGCCGGTGCAAAAGGTAGCTTCCGGTGTATCGCCAGGTTTAAAGGCTCTCCGCTGACCTCCGTTCTCCGTTTCAAGGTAAATCCACTGAATATAATGCTCCTCAGTCATCGGATGCGTTGTTTCGCCGATCCTGACATAAACAGAACCGTCTTCCAAATTCACAAAAGGCAAGTGCTTTTCTCCCGCCGCTTCGGTGGTGTTAGGAACCAGCGCCTCCATCTTCTGTCCGCAGCACATCATAGGAACCCCTGCATCGTGAATAAGACCAATTAAGTTACCGCAATGGCGGCAAATATAAAACTTTTCTCTCATTTTTCATTCACCTTCCTTAATAATTTTCTTTACGAACTTCAAAATAAGCTTGCGGATGCTTACATACAGGACATGTTTCGGGAGCTGTAGTACCAACAACGATATGTCCGCAATTGCGGCATTCCCAAACTGTTACACCGGACTTTTCAAATACTGATCTGGTTTCAACATTTTTAAGAAGAGCACGGTATCTTTCCTCATGTGCTTTCTCAATAGCGGCAACACCACGGAATTGCTCAGCCAAATCGTGAAAGCCTTCTTCATCTGCTTCTCTTGCCATACGATCATACATATCAGTCCACTCAGCATTTTCGCCTTCCGCTGCATGGAGCAGGTTTTCGGCAGTGTCGCCAAGCTCGCCGAGAGCCTTAAACCACAGTTTCGCATGTTCCTTTTCATTTTCGGCAGTCTGCAAGAAAAGTGCTGCAATTTGCTCGAAGCCTGCCTTCTTTGCAACAGAAGCAAAGTATGTATACTTGTTTCTTGCCTGAGATTCGCCTGCAAATGCTTCCCAAAGGTTCTTTTCGGTCTTGGTACCGGCATAGGGATTCTTGGATTCTTCCTCAAGCTTTACGAATTTTTCTTTCGGCTGTTTGCAGACAGGACAGGTTTCGGGAGGAGTATCTCCCTCGTGAATATAACCGCATACGGTGCATTTCCATTTTGCCATTTTCGTTACCTCTTTCTTTTCTATATTTTCATTGAAATTAATGTTATGAAGCAATGCTTCCACCACATCCGCCGGAATATCGGGATAGGATTTTATCTGCTCTAAAAATTCTTTTGTGTTGGCGCTTTGCGGAAGCATAAAGCCTGCTTCCCGGCAAAGGTCTTCTGCCATAAGTCGAGACGATTTTGCTACCGCCTCCGAAAGTGTATCGGGCAGCTGTGAAGCTATGTTTTCAGCCTGCGCTTTGCTTTGAACGAGAGCACGCAGCGCCTCAACCACTTTATCCGTTTTAGGCTGCTGCGGGGGCAATTCCTTCGGCATCATTGAAATAGCACCTGAAGGACATGCCCCGGCACATACGCCGCAGCCGATACACTTATTTGGATCAATGATGCTGTTTTCTGTATCCGTAGCGCCGGTAGGGCACACATAAAGGCAAAGACAGTCTTTTGTGCAAAGCCTTAAATTTCGTACTGCATATTTATCTGCCATTATCTTGCACCTCCTTCTATTTTTTCAAACTTCCACGCAGGGACTTTGCATACGGGACAAAGTGCAGGCGGTGCATCGCCAACGAATACAAATCCGCAGATTGTGCAGACATACACACCTGTGTTTTCAAGCATCTTGTTACCCTCAACCTCATATCGGGTGAGAAGTGACTGCAACATTCTCGTTACCTTTTCTGCCCACACCTGACAGCGAAGTGCGCCACGGTCGGGCTGCTCTTCCGCAGCTGATTTTCCGTAAGGAAATCCTACCGAAATATCATGATTAATCAATTCAAGCAGTGTCTCTGTGCCGGCATTGCTGACAGGCTCTGCTTTTTGATGGAAGAATTCTGCGAGTTTTCTAAAGCTCTCGGATTCTTCGGGCATATACTGCTTTTCGCACCCTCTTGCAAGATTGGAGCAAATGATGCTCATCTCCATTGGGGATAATTCTTTTTCTGTATGCGGCTTTTCAAGGATTTCTTCTGCTTTAGCAGTTTCCTCTTTCAGCACAAAAGCATCCTTACCTGCACCGCAAATCGGACACTTGAAATCATCGGGCAATTCGCCTTCGGTTTCATGGATATATCCGCAGACTTTACAGATATATTGCTTCATATTTCCGCCTCCTTTAATTAAATAATAGCATATTTCAAATTACAATTCTGTGATGTTATCACATTTTTCAATGATTCCCGCAATGTCCGTGTCCGCAGCCGTGGTCACCGCAGATATGGGTTTCCCCGCCGTGTTCATGATCGTGGTGTTCACAATGCACATCGGGATTGAAAGCAAGATTGCCGGCAACAAAAGCATTTACCGCTTCATCGGCATTACCGCTGACACCGCCGTAGAGCTTTATTCCGTTTTCTGCCAGCGCCATTTGTGCGCCGCCACCAATGCCGCCGCAAATAAGTACATCTGCTTTTACAGCGGAGAGTACGCCGGCCAATGCACCGTGGCCGGAGCCGTTGGTATCTATAAGCTCTGTTTTAATGATTTTGCCGTCTTCAATATCGTACAATTTGAATTGCTCGGTGTGACCGAAATGCTGAAAGATGTTTCCGTTTTTGTAAGTTACTGCGATTCTCATAATATTTGATCCATTTTCTGTTTTGAATTCTTTTTGAATTTGCCGTTTGATGCAGTCTTTTTTATAGCAAAAGTCTGTACTGCCGCTACAAAGCTGAAACTCGCCGCCACAATTTTCAGTGCGAAGCCAAGCACAAGTGCGTCTGCTATCTTTTTCCTTGCGGTTTCATAGATTTTCTGTGCGGTTGTTCTGCCTACGCCGAGTTGTGCCCCGCATTCTTCTTGGCTTAAGTTTTCTTTGTCAATCAGCCGTATGGTTTCAAGTTCATCAATTTTCAATACAATTGGTTCCCCGCTCACTGCTCCCGTTGGAGAAAATTCAAGAACTTCAGGGAAATAACACACTCGGCGACACTTCGTCGGTCTTGGCATTTTATCACCTCACCATATATTATAGTGCCGTTTCGGGCATATGTCAATAGTATTATTGACATATGCCCGAAATTACGCTATACTAAAAATACTGAAAAGGAGACACGGCTTATGAATTACTTAACGTATTTACCTGTATTTGATAAACTGACGAAATCACAGCAAGACACGCTTACAAGCTCATCTTTTGTTCGTAAATTCGGCAAGGGTGAACTCTTACATAATGGTTCGCAGAATTGTACGGGACTGCTCCTTGTGCTCTCTGGCCAAATTCGTGCTTTTACTATATCTGATAATGGCAGAGAGATTACGATGTACCGCCTTTTTGAGCGAGATATTTGCCTTTTCTCTGCGTCTTGTATTATGAACAGTATTCAGTTTGATATTACCGTTACCGCAGAAAAGGAAACTGAGGTTTTAGTCATCCCGTCAGAAGTTTACAAAAGCATTATGGATGTTTCCGCACCGCTTGCCAATTACACAAACGAAGTTATGGCAAGTCGATTTTCAGATGTAATGTGGCTGATAGACCAGGTGATGTGGAAAAGCTTTGATAAAAGGCTTGCAGATTTTCTTTTGAATGAGGCAAGCATCGAAGGCACTAACATTCTTAAAATCACCCACGAAACAATCGGCAATCACTTAGGTAATCCCCGTGAAGTGGTAACACGAATGCTAAAGTATTTTGTGAACGAAGGGTTTATATCACTCTCCCGCGGAACGATTGAAATTATAGACAAAGACGGACTTGAAAAGATTATAGTTTGATAAAACAAAGCGTTGAGTTTCTCAAAAAATGAATTCTCAACGCTTTTCTTTTCTGTCCTTTTAATCATCCATTCCGCAGGGGGTGGATTTTTTATTTAACGCTTTATCATTACGGACTGCATCATAGAATCGGAAACCGCCTGCAAAGTTATAGGCATCAAAACCGTTACCCATTAAAATTCTGCTTGCGATATAGCTTCTCAATCCGCTTTGGCAGATAACATACACAGGCTTGCTCCTGTCCAGCTCACCTATACGTTCACGCAGTTCATCAACAGGAATATTGATAAAACCCTTTGCATGCCCCATGCTGTATTCCATTAGTGTACGTGTATCAAGAAGTGTTATGCTGCCGTCACGGGGAAGAGTTTCTTCTTCCTCATAATACCATTGCTTTACAATGCCGTTTTTCATGTTTTCAATGATATAGCCTGCCATATTCACAGGGTCCTTTGCGGAGGAATACGGCGGAGCATAGGCAAGGTCAAGTTCTGTAAGTTCGTATGCTTTTATTCCGGCACGGATAGCGGTTGCAAGCACATCAATCCTCTTATCGACACCGTCAAAACCTATAATTTGTGCACCTAAAATGCGGTAGCTTTCTTTTTCAAACAGCACTTTCATAGTCATCATTTTACCGCCGGGATAATATCCTGCGTGACTCATCGGCGAAAGAATGACTTTGTCTGTAGCAATACCAAGGGACTTTGCGGTTTTTTCGTTGATACCCGTAGCGGCAGCTGTCATGTCAAATATTTTGATGACTGATGAGCCCTGTCCGCCGGTATAATGGCTGTCACCGCCGCAGATATTATCGGCGGCAATTCTACCCTGCTTGTTTGCAGGGCCGGCAAGAGAGATGAGTGTGTCCTTATCCGTTACAAAATTTTTGATCTGCACCGCATCTCCAACCGCATAAATGTCAGGTATAGATGTTTCCATTTTGTCATTGACCACAATACTGCCTTTAATGCCCAGTTCTATGCCGGTATCTTTCACAAGTGAGGTTTCGGGAGCGACGCCGATTGCCATTACAACCATATCGGTATGAAGTGTCGGAGCATTTTTGAGCTTCACATCAATGCCGTAATCGGTATCGGCAAAACCTTCAACCATAGTATCAAGCATTAGATGGATACTGTTTTTGCGGATTTCAGCATGAATAAACGATGCCATATCCCTGTCAAACGGAGCCATAAGCTGATCCGCCGCTTCCACGAGCGTTACATCTATTCCGAGTTCACGCAGATTTTCCGCAACTTCGATTCCGATAAATCCTCCACCGACAACAACTGCCGATTTCGGATGATGCTCATCCGTATATTTCTTGAGTATAAACGTATCCTCAACAGTGCGCAGGGTAAATATCTTATCGCTGTCAATACCATCAAACCCTGGTTTTATCGGCTTAGCACCGGGTGAGAGCACGAGCTTATCATAACTCTCGGTAAGGATTTTACCGTTTTCAAGATTTTTTACGGTAACGGTTTTGCTATCAGGATGAATTGCCGTAACTTCATGATGCACATTCATCTTAACTCTAAAACGCCTCCAAAAGCTTTCAGGCGTCTGCAAGGTTAGATCATTTTCTTCTTCAATAGTGCCGCCGATATAGTACGGCAGACCACAGTTAGCATATGAGATAAATCCTGAACGCTCAAAAACAACGATTTCCGCTTGTTCGTCAAGCCTGCGTATTCTCGCCGCCGCAGTAGCGCCACCTGCAACACCGCCTATAATTACAACCTTCATTTATTTCACCACCTTTCCACGGTAGCTGCTGATGCCACCGATATTTTTTGCATTTGTGTAACCAATTTGCTTCAAATAGGATACAGCTTGTCCGCTTCTACCACCGCTTAAACAATGCACATAAAGCGGTGTGCTTTTGTCCTTGACGATATTCTCAACGGAAGAAATTCTATCAAGAGGTATGTTGACGCTTCCGTCAATGTGCCCGTCACGGTATTCATCTGCCGTCCTAACATCAAGCAATACAGCACCGACATTTGTTTCGTATTCTGCAACACCGGTATTAATGTCGGCGGTGTTGCGGAAGAAATTAAACAGTCTCATTTTTTTCTCCTTACAGCATTGCTTCAATTTGCTCTTTCGATCTGTAACCAACAACCTGATTTTCGAGTTTCCCGTTTTTGATTACAGCGAGCATCGGGATGCTCATTACCTGAAACTGTGCTGCAAGCTCCGGCTGTTCATCAACATTGATTTTGCCGACTTTAACATCGTTTCGCTCATTTGCGATTTCAGATACGATCGGACCTACCATACGGCAGGGACCGCACCAATCGGCATAGAAATCGAGAAGAACAGGTTTATTGGAATTCAAAACTTCGCTTGCGAAATTTTCTTTACTAATTTTAATGACAGACATCTTCGTGTCCTCCCTTGCTTTATTGTGTTTTTATTATATCCGATTTGAAATCAGGGTTCTGTGATATTATCACTTATTGTTTTTTCTGTTCCTTAATTTGCAGATTGCTTGTGTGATCGTTCCCATCGGGCAGAAGGCGCACCATATCTTGCAAGCCTATTTGCCGTACCTTTCGCGATATTCCAAAAGTCGGTTATAGGAGTATGCTCCCAAAGCGTTTCCTTGAAAGATTCTTCCGTCAGTTCACCTATATGATCCTTGCAATGTTTTGCGGTTATATCGAGTGCGATTTTGGCAAGAAACAGATTGGTTCCTATACCACAAGTTGCCGGGATATGAGTTCTGATTGCAATTTCGTCAATGATTTTCTTTGCAAGTTGCTTTGGTGTGAGATTATAGACGGACAAGTATGATGATTATTTTGAAACGGTTAAAAACGAAAGGTCTTATGCCGTAGAAACCATAAAGGGCTACAGGCGAGTTTTAAGAACGCTTTTTAACGAAGCGGTCAGATATGAGTGGATAGCAAAAAATCCCGTTTGCGGAACGAAAATCGGCGCAGGAAGCAGTAACACGTCTTTGCGAGCCGTCCCCGAAAAAGAAGTGTTTTCGTTCAAAGAAGCCCAAGAATTTTTGTCAATGCTCGACGGGCTTTCGGATGATATTATCAATCAAAGAGTTTGTATCAAACTTATGCTTTTGACGGGTATAAGAAACGCCGAATTACACGGACTTCGTTGGAGTGACGTTGATTTGGAAAATCATATACTGCACGTCCGCAGGAATAGGCTTGTCAGCCAACAATTCGGAGTGTATGAAAAGAGCCCGAAAACAAAAACGTCTTTAAGGGATATTCCTATGCCAGATAATCTTGTGGAAGATTTGAAGCGATATAAAGACTGGTTTAGACTTGCCGACGATAATTTCGATGAAAAGCAAAACGAGTATTATCTTGCGGTCGGACTCGATAGGCAGCCGTTATACCCGCATACTATGGGACATTGGCTCACTAAACTTGAAGCAAAGCACGGATTCAAACACGTTTCTTGTCACGGACTTAGGCATACATATTGCAGTTTGCTATTGTCGCAGAACGTGCCTATTCAGACCGTGAGTAAATATATGGGACACAGCGATTCGACGGTAACGCTCGAAGTGTACAGCCACTTTATCCCGGACACACAAGAAAAAGCGGTATTTGCCCTTAATAACCTTACAAAATAGGCTTAAAAAGAAATTGGTATTAAATTGGTATTAACGATTTTGGAGTTTTTTCTAAAACTTAAAATCAATATATGGGCGTAAAAATAGAAAAAACCACAATATATTGTGGTTTTTTGGCGTCCGTGATTGGAGTCGAACCAACGGCGTTTCGCTTAGGAGGCGAACCCTCTATCCTACTGAGGTACACGGACAAATTTGTCGGTAATTATATTATGATACCGATTAACGTATATACATTATAGTGAACGAACGGACAAAAATCAAGTCATTCGGCTAAAAAAGTATACGGCGGGCGTCGGGCTTAATTTCGACAAAATACGAAGAGCAATTTTTTCTAAATCGTTTAATGGATTGACAGGGTGAAAATAATAATGCTATAATGAAAAAAAATATAAACAAGGAGATTTAATTATGGCATACGTAATTACCGATAACTGCATCAACTGCGGAACCTGCGAAGGTGAATGTCCCGTAAGCGCTATTAGCGCAGGAGACGGAAAATACGAAATCAACGCTGACGAATGCATCAGCTGCGGAACTTGCGCCGGTGTTTGCCCCAACGAAGCTATCGTAGAAGATTAGTTTCTTTATCCCGGAGCAAAAGCGTGACTTACTAAAAAGCCACGCTCCATAATCGAAACGGAAAAGCACCCTTTACGGGCGCTTTTCTTTTATCCTTTTTATAGAAAACGTTTTAACCAAACGCTAAGAGGTTTTCTTTCGGAAAGTTTATTATTTATTTTATCTTACGTTCTTTAAGCATAGGACGGATAGCGTTAAGTATTGCTAAGACGCTTACTCCTACGTCGGCGAATATCGCGAGAAGGATATTGCCGATGCCGAGTACGCTGAGTATCATTACCGCTACCTTAACGGACAATGCGAACACGATATTTTCGGTGGCTATCTTCACGGTACGACGGCTTATCTTCGCCGCTTCCGCAACTTTGGTGGGTTTGTCTTCCATAATAACGACGTCGGCGGTTTCTACCGCTATATCGCTTCCCATGCCGCCCATGGCTATACCGACGTCGGCTTCGGCAAGGCAGGGCGCGTCGTTTATTCCGTCTCCGACGAACGCCACTACTTTATTCTTTCCTTTTTCGGCTACGAGATAATTGAGTTTGTCTTCGGGAAGAAGTTGTCCGTGGTATTCGTCTATGGAAAGTTTTTCCGCGACTTCCGCGCAAACGGCGTTGCTGTCGCCGCTCAACATTACTATTTTCTTTATTCCGCTTGCGGCGTAACTGCGTTTTAGGTCGTAGCTGTCGTCTTTAATCTTGTCTTTAACGACGACGTATCCGAGATAAGTTCCGTCTTTCGCAAAATAAACCACGCTGCCTACCCCGTCGTATTTTTCAAAGGATATATCGTTCTCTTCCATTAAAAGCGCGTTGCCGCCCAAACATACCGAGCCGTCGATTACCGCTTTCACTCCCCTGCCGCTAATTTCGGTGTAGTCGCTCACCTCTTCGCTCGACGCGTCGCCAGCTATCGACTTGGCTATGGGGTGATTGCTTCCGCTTTCGATTTTACCCGCGATTTCCAAAAATTCTTCTTCGCTTATCCCGGAGGGTCTTACAAAGTCTATTACGAACTTACCTTCGGTAAGAGTACCCGTCTTGTCGAGAGCGACGGTGGATAGCTTTGCGAGTTTTTCCATATAGTTGCTACCCTTAATAAGGATACCGGCTTTGGAGGCAAGTCCTATGCCTCGGAAAAACGACAGCGGCACGCTTATTACGAGGGCGCAAGGACAAGATATTACGAGGAACGAAAGAGCCTTGTATATCCACTCTTTAAGACTTTCCGCGGTGTATCCGAAGAAAATCGGCGGAACGAAGGCGACTATTATCGCAAGCCCTACCACAACGGGAGTATAAACCGCGGCGAACTTGGAAATAAAGTTCTCGGCTTTGGCTTTACGCGACGTAGCCGACTCGACCAAATCCAAAATCTTCGCGACGGTGCTTTCTTCGTATTTTTTCCTGACTTCGACCTTTATTACGCTTTCGCTGTTTACGCAGCCGCTTATTATTTCGTCCCCTTCCTTAATGGCTCTCGGCACGCTTTCGCCCGTGAGCGCGGAAGTATCCAAAGTAGTCGTTCCGTCTACGACAACACCGTCTACGGGAACCCTTTCGCCGACTTTTACGACGATTACGTCACCGACGGAAAGTTCTTCCGGTTCTACCGTCACCACTTCGTTACCCCTTATAAGGTTAGCGTACGGAGTACGCATTTCGACGAGCTTCGATATAAAGTTCCTGCTCTTGTTTACGGCGTAATGCTCGAAGTATTCGCCTATCGCGTTAAGGAGAAGAACCAAAACGCCGTCGAGATATTCCCCTAACACGAACGCGCCTATCGCGGCTATAAGCATAAGAAAGTTTTCGTCCACGTGACGAGCCTTGAACCCTTCTATACTTTCCATAAGAGGCTCTATTCCCACCACGATAAGAGCGGCTATGAATATTCCGAGCTTCCACCACTTACCTATCGGCAAAAACTCGCCGAGTAAGACGAGAATCAACGCCAAAGCGATTTTTATAATCGGCAGATATTTTTGTAACTGCTTCTTGAATTTTTTCTTGTTCATTTTTATCCGTTATTTAATTATCGCGTCGGGTTCGTTCTTTAACAAAACTCTCTTGACTTCTTCTAATATGGCTTCGCTGTTTTCATCGTCGACTTCTACGGTGAGCGTTTCCATAAAGAAGTTCAGAACCGCGCTCTTTACGCCCTTGACTTTGCTTACGGCGCGTTCGGCTTTCCTTGCGCAGTTCGCGCAGTCGATACCGGTGACTTTGTATTTCTTTTCCATAATGACCTCCGAAACAATTAAATGTTTGTTTAACTGTTTTAATAATAATACGCAGTATTCCCTTTGTCAAGAGATTATTCCGGAATTTATAAAAAATTTACGAGGAAACCGCAACCGCCTCTCCGCTATATAAAACGCGATAAAGTTTGCGGACAAAATTACAGGCAGCCTTTTTCGGGTCTGCCTTTGGATTTTCGTTTAGGTTTTTACGTAATTCTACACACTCGCGTCCGGAAGATATAACGCGACTTAAAAACTATTTGCCGTCGGCGACGAAAATTTCATTGCCGCCGTGGACGCCGAATGTTTTTGCGCCGTCGGACTGTCCTTCGTATAATTTCACGGGCGAAGCGCCTTTTTCTACGACAGGATTCCCCTCCGCGTCTTTTATCAGATAATAGCCTGCCGAGGCGGTCGTTCCGTCCGGATTCGTCACAGCCGCATACTTGTATCCGACGCGGAATACGGGTATAGTCTTATCGACGTTTGTTTTGTTCAGGGTTTTTGCGCTTGCCATATACAGATACACGACGATATCGTCTCCCGTCCCGACGGTCACCGCGTAACGCATAACGACGGCAATGCTGTCCGCCGCGTGGAAAAATCTCCCGTACGAACTATCCATACTTCCGACATAGTTGTAACTTCGTCTCGAAAAGCTCGTCTTTGCGTATGCGTGCATAACGCCGTCGTTGATTTCCGGCGCGTCGGGATCTGTGAACTGCGCGTAATATGCGACGCTGTTCAATCCTAAAATTTCCGTTCCGTCCGCAAAGTTCATCATATCCGTCATCGCTTGAGTAAAGGTCGGATATTCTAAATCGATATACTTGTTAAGGTATTCGGATTTTGGCTCTACGTCGGACCGAGCGTAGGCAAAAGCCGCAAAAACTCCTCCCGCGCACAAAGCTATCGCAATAAGAACCACTGCGCAAAAGAACGTAAAAGACTTGGTCGTCATTGCCCCTTTCTCCTGCGTTTTTGTTCTCTTTGCAAACTTGCGTACTTTTCGCCGTCGTTTCGCTCCGGTTCGTATTGTCGTTCGTATTTTATTTCCGCCATACGCAACGCCGTTTCTTTTTTCATCTTTCTTTCAATCAAAGGATATGCCACCACGACGCATACCAGCAAAGCGATGCACAAATACCCTGCCGGCGAATTCATAAAGACGACGAAACTTCCTATATACGGTACTCTCTTGCCTTGATAAATTCCTCTCATCTGAGAATATAGAACGGGGAATTTGTCCGAATATGCGTTGGCGTCGCCTCGCAAAACGAATCTTCTTTCCGAGTGCGTCGCGTCGGGTTCTTTAATGTCCACTATGCGGTGAACGACCATTTGCCCGTTCGCCTCGTACACGACTATATCGTAAAGTTTTAGCTCGCTCTCTTTCGGCAGGGGCGCTACATTAATCAGGTCGAACATTTGGATTTGATTATCCAGCTTATTGTCGAACAGATATTTGTTGTTCTCGTTTTTTTCTGCCATCGACTGACTTTTTACTACTTTGACGACGCTATGTCCGACAGGTTTATTCTCATTGATTTTTACGCTCAACGACAGCGAAAAAACGACTATTGCGCACGCCAAAAACAATCCCGATACGATTTTTTCTACCAGACGTAAAGCGAAATTACGCTTTGCGTCCTTCGATTGCCGTTTTATTTCCTCATCCGCAAGACCGCCTCGTATGAGCTTTAATTGCATCTTTACGTAAAGAGTTATCATCGTGGCAAAAAACGCCGTCAACGCCACAAATACAATCAAACATAGAACGAAAATATAAATTTCGTAGCCCGTCATAGTCTATTCCTTTACTTTACTTCGCTTACGGTAATTTTGATTTTCGCATTGGTGAAAGCCGTCAAAAAACTGTTGTAATCAGCATTCGTCGGCAACGAGATTTCATTGACCGCGAGGTACGGAGCGAGATCGACGGTGTATTCGAACTTGCCGCTTACGTCGTTTTTCGTTCCTTTCCCGAGGATAATACCCGTCGTCTGATATTCCGTCGTGGTTTTGAAAATGTCCGTGCCGTTATACCGGTTGTTTTCAAAAGCGATTTCCATTTTGAGATTTACGCCTCCGTCAACGACCTCTTGGTCCGCTCCTTTCGCAGGGGTAAACGTCAAATTTACCGTGCCTTGCGACTTGTATCCGGTCACAAGAGTTCCGCTTCCGCCGTCGAGTATGCCTTTATCGTCCACGCGAACGGTGAATCCGTCGACGTCAACGGCAACAGTGCCTTTTGCCACGGTCGTAGTGCTTTCGGCAATGGATTTATTGAGCGCCGTGTTTACAGTCCCGACGTCGTTTTGAGCATAACTGAACGTTGCGTATACTCCGCCTACGATAAGTACGAAAGCCAACGCGATAATCATTCCTATTCTTTTCATTTTTTCTCCTTAAAACTTGATTTTATCGTCAAATTTTTTTGTTTTATATTAAAAATCGGCAACATTATATCCGCAAGCGATCTTTCTGTAAAGAGACTTAGTCTCATTTCTCGACTTTTTTAAGGCTCTTTTCGCATACTAAGCGAAACCGCACGCCGTAACGACATACGTTTCGCTTAAAAATTCGTTATTCCCGTCTCATTTTTTTGTTCCGGCCGCGTACGACAATCGCTGCGTACTCCGACGTCAAAAACCGTTTCCGCAGCGACTTTTTGCAGACCGGCGACTTTTCAAACTCAAAATCGGCAGCTTTACGCAAACTGACGTTCCGCCGCTTCGTCAAAGGTTTTTCTCGATGATTTTACCTATTTCCGACGCGCTCCTTACGCCTACAAAGGAGGCTACCGTTTTGCCGTTTTTGTAAAAAACGACGGTGGGTACGCTTATGACGCCGAGTTTTACGGCAAGGCTCTCTTCTTCATCGACGTTTATTTTGACCGCTTTGACTTTGCCGTCGTACTTTTTCTCCAAGTCTTCCAAAATCGGCGCGAGCGCTTTGCACGGTCCGCACCAGGTTGCGTACAAATCCACAAGCACGAGTTTGTCCGAAGAAATTACTTCTTTCTGAAAACTGTTTTTTCCTACCTCTAACACGGTAACTTACTCTCCTTTGTTTAATAACTGCGTGATATAACTTCTGAGCGTCGCCTCGCTCATCGCTCCTATGCGTTGCGCTCCGATATCGCCCTTTGCGGTTATAAACACCGTCACGGGAATGGACGAAACCGAATACGCTTTACTGCCGCTGTTCGTATCGTCGAAATAAAGCGGGAAAGTATAACCGTTGCTCTGCACGAAATTTTTAACGCTCCGCTTGTCTTCTCCCGATAGATTCACCATCAAAAAGTGAACCTTTCCTTCATACTCCTTTGCAAGTTTGTCAAAATGCGCAAGCTCGGATCTGCACGGCGGGCACCACGTCGCCCAAAAGTTGATTACTATGGGTTTGCCGATAAAATCGGACAGCTTGACCTCTTTACCGTCCTTGTCGGTGACCGTGAAGTCTTTATAGTCGCCCTTGTTTTGTATGGCGGGGCTTTGACCACCGGGGATATCCGTCTTGCCCGACAGCTTTTTGTATCCGAAATACGCACCCGTCACGACGCCCGCAAACAGCGCTACGATAACTATTATCAAAACTACTTTCTTCGTCATATTTATGCCTCCTATTTTATAATCGCGCCGAGTTTATCCATGACGCCCGTCGCCATCAATATTCCTATTACGACGAGTAAACTCCCGCTTATGATTTTTATCACCTTGAAATGCCGCTTTATAAAGCCGAACAGCTTTTTCGTTTTGTCCGTCAGTATCGCCGTGACGATAAACGGAATCCCTATGCCGAGCGAATAGCACAACAACAGCGCTATTCCTTTCGCCACCGTCCCCGACGTCGATGCAAGAGCAAGTGCAGAACCCAAAAAAGCGCCCGTACACGGTCCTACTCCCACCGCAAACACTATGCCGAACAAGAACGCCGACCATACGCTTTTTATCTTATGCGACTTTGCGATTCCCTTAAAAAACGGCAATCTGAACAGTCCTATATACGACAAGCCGAATATGACGACTATGCCGCCGGCAACAATGTTTATGATTTTCTTGTATTTAGCTACGTATCCGCTCACAAGCCCCACGAGACCGCCGAATACTACGAACATCAGCGTAAACCCGAGCACGAAAAACAACGACATGATAAGCACGCGATATTTTTTTACGTTCGGTTTTTTCGCCGCGGCGGTTTTTTCGGCGTTCGTATCCGCTACCGTTTCGACGGACGTTTCTTTCCCGCCGTCCGAAACCTTCTCGCCCGTCGTTTGCCCGTTATTTCCCGCCGTCTCCTCGTTCTCGTCGGAAATCGCGGAATCGGCGTTTTTTACTTCCGCCGCCTCCGTATTCGTATTGACAATCGTCGTTTGAGGCTCCTCCTCGGATTCGTCGTCGCCGGCAAAATAGGAAAGATACAACGGTATCATCGGAAGCATACAAGGCGATATAAACGACGCAAGTCCTTCAAGAAACGTCAGCAAATAACCCATATCGTAACACTCCTTTTTTTGCACCATTATAATAGCCTTGTTCGGGCAAAGAAAGAGAGTTGCTCCCACAATAAAAAAACCGGGCGTTTTGCCGCTCGGTCGGTTGTAAAAAGTTATAAAAATATAAGATTCGTTACATCAATTTTTTCAATTTTTGTACGTCGAGAATTTTTATTTTGCCTCGTCCGTATTCGATCATACCATCTTGCGCAAATTGTCTTATGGTTTTCCCGGCGACTTCTCTTGCGGAACTTGTCATTTTAGCAATCTCTTCTTGAGTGATATTGAACTCGGTTTCTCCCGTGTATACGTATCTTTCCACCAAAAACGCCGCCATTCGCCTCTCGTAACGCGTAAACAAAAGATTATGCAAAGTCTCCATACAAAACGAAAACCTGTCGGCTAACGTTTCGAAAATCACGCAGCGGACCTGTATGTTCTCTTCCATAATCTTCTTGACCGCACACGATTTTATCACCAAAAGAACGCTGTCCGTTTCTACCACGAACTTTGCGTCGAACGTAATATGCTCCAAAATACAAGCCGCCGACAGCAATCCCATTTCATTATCGCGCAACACAAACAAAGTGATTTCTCTGCAATTTTCATCGTCGATTATCGCCCGGACTTCGCCGTCAAGTATCAAAAACGGACCTATGCAGTGATTGATAAGCCCGGTAATGACCTCGCCTTTTTTGCATACTACGATTTCGGAATCGTTCAATACGACTTCCTTTTGTTCATCCGAAAGATATTCGTAAAATGGCAAATCCTGTATCGCCGTCGATTTTTCAAACATGTTTTTCACTCCTCTCGTACCGTTTCGGGTATCGCACGCCGGTATTGTCGCCCGCTTGTCAAAGGGTCCCTACCCCCCAAAACACGCCTCGTCTTACTCCTCTTCTCAAAATTATCATAACATACAAACCTAAACCCCTGTCAACTCGTCTTATGCGTTTTTCAAAATCCCCCCTGCCGACCTACCCGAAAACCTGCGACAAGCGACCTTCTCTACGCCCCGCACCCTCGCGCAACGCCGATTAAAACTTGCCGCAACTAATTAACCTTCTTCAATCCGACTCAAACGCTTAACCCCGTAACAAAAATCAAAACCTCGACCCCCACACAACCTTCACTCTTCCCCCAAAAAAACTAACCCCTCCGCCGAAATATCCCTTAAAAAATAATACGAACCCCGAATTTGTCTCGGTGTTCGTATTATTCCCTAATGGCGGAGCCGAAGGGATTCGAACCCTTGTGCCAAGTTAATGGCTAACGCATTTCGAGTGCGCCCCGTTATGACCACTTCGATACAGCTCCAAGTTTTATTTATTTAGTTGTTGTCTGTTAGCCATTACAAGCTAACGCATTCTCTTGCAACGTCGAGAGGTTTGAGGAAAGGCATAATCGGAAGACGTTAAACTCGCCTAAGCTGTTTTATATCGGCGGATTTACTATTCGACTATGGTCGTTTCGACGCTGCTCAATCGCTACAATCAAGGTTATGGCAATAAGTATACTACACTTTTTATCTTTTTACAACTCATTGAAAATATTTTTTCGTTATGTTACAATATTTTAGTTATCGGAAATAATATTCGATGAAAAATTTTTACAAACGGAGATTCTAATGAACTATCAAGCGGTATTTTGGGATTGGAACGGAACTCTTCTTGACGATACCCTGGCAAACATCGACGCGGTGAACGTTTCTTTGGCTAAAAGGAACTTGCCTTCCCTTACGCCCGAATTCCACGCAGAACATTTTGCCTTCCCGATACAGAACTATTACGAGGCGATAGGGTTCGATTTTGCGAAAGAGTCGTATGCGGATTTAGCCGACGAATTTATAAAAAACTACCTTACGCAGGAGTACGGTTTGCGTAAAAACGCCAAAAAAACTTTGGAAAAACTCTTCCTTAACTCCGTAAAACAATATATTCTCAGCGCGTGCGAAAAAAACATTCTGCTCAAAGCCTTGAATAAATACGGACTTAATTGTTTTTTTACCGATATTATCGCCTTGGATAACGTGCATGCGATTAGCAAAATCGAAGCGGGTAAGGCGTATCTTGCCGAACACCGTCCCAAGGGCAAAATTCTCATGGTGGGCGACACGCATCACGATATCGAAGTGGCGAACGCTCTCGGTATGGACTGCGTACTCGTCCGCAGCGGCAACGTTTCCGAACGCAGACTGCAAGAAACGGGCGTAAAAGTCCTTGATGATATTTACGACGTCGTCGATATTGTTTTGGGTACGAAAAAAGGCAAACGCACCGATTTTTTAACCCCCGAAAAGGCGGAAAGACGGTCTTTCGACCTCGAGGAAACCAACAGAAGATTTTCGGAAAAGTATCACGATTTTTACGACGACGTAAAAAACACGAACAAAACGGAAGATTGGTGATGAAAAAAACGGCAAAAACGCTGATAGTTATCGCTATTTTAATCGCGTTGATAGGAATTTCCGCAGGAGCGTATTTTATAACGGTGAATGCTATGAGTAAAAAATTTAATTTAGTAAAAATTTCGACGGAAGGAGTTCCCGAAAGAAACGAGGACAGCCTTTTCGACGGGTTCGTTCAACTATCGGAGGTCAACGTACATTACGTCGCGATAGGCGAAGGTTATCCCCTTATCCTCGTACACGGAAACGCCGGCAGCTACAAAAACCTCGAAGACCTCGGAAGGTATCTTGCCACGGGATACAAAGTGTATATGGTGGACAGCCGATGCCACGGGCAAAGCACCGTCACCGATAAAATAAGCTACGACCTTATGGCGAGCGACCTTAAAGAATTCATCGACGCGCTCGGTATAGAAAAGCCTGTCGTTATCGGACACAGCGACGGCGGAATTAACGCCCTCGTAGCCGCGATAAACTACCCCGATTTATTAAAAGGTATCGTTTGCTTCGGCGCGAATACAAATCCGAAAGAACTAAAATTTTATGCGCGTCTTTGGACGAGAATAGATAACCTGTTCAAAAAGAGCATACTTAACGACCTTATGCTGAACGAGCCTAACATAACGAAGGAACAGTTGCAGTCAATCAAAATTCCTGCCTACATATTGGCGGGTGAATACGATATGATAAACTTGAAAGACACCGTATTTATGGCTAATAATATCAGATACTCGCGCTCCGCAATAATAAAAGGCGAAGGTCATTCTTCTTACGTCTATAACGGAAAAAAATCGTATAATTTAGTAAACGACTTTTTGAAAGACATCTTGTGATAACCTTTTGAAAACCACGAAAAGCAAGTTCTTTAATGATTAAAGAACTTGCTTTTTTAGTATCCTTAAATTCCGATTTCAGATACCGAAAACTATTTGCAGTCGCATTTTTCGCCACAGTCGCAAGCGACGTCGGAACAACGGCATTTCCACAAAACGCGGAACAAAACTACCGCAAAAGCGGCTCCTAACATAGGCCCTACGATAAATATCCATATCTGACTTATGGGCGCGAAGTTACCGGCAATCATTTCAAACAAGGCGGGCGCAAGACTTCTCGCGGGGTTTACGCTCGTACCCGTAAGACGGATTCCGAGAAGGTGAACCATAGTAAGAGCAAGTCCGGTCGTTATCCCGATAGCAAGTTTGTTTTCGGTTTTTTCGGTTACGCCGAGCACTGCGAAAACGAACGCGAAAGTAAGCAAGGTTTCCACCGCGAGAGCAACCCATATCGAAGCGTTGCCGTAGGCGGAGGTAAGGACGGGTTGGACGGTGTTTGCGCCGAGATCGGCAAACGAACCGAAAAACAACGCCACCGACAGCGAACCTATCGCCGCTCCTATTATTTGGCTTAAAAAGTAACCGATGAATTCTCCGAAAGTTATTCTCTTATCGAGCCACATAGCGAAGGACACGGCGGGGTTTATGTGACAACCCGAAACGTGACCTACCGTAAACGACATTGTAAGATAAACCAGACCGAAACCGAGAGCCGTGGCAATAACTCCCGCATTATCCGACGCGCCCGTAGCCACCGCCACGCCGCAACCGAATAATACCAAAGCCATGGTGCCTATACATTCGGCAAGGTATTTTTTCATTTTATTCATAATAATCTCCTTTTTACGGATTTCTCCGTTCGCCTTAATTAAGACGGATACGATTATTATGTACCGAATCGAAAAAAGTATTATTGCGCGGAATCCGAACTTAAAGCAAACTCGTTCAGAAGCGACGTCTTCGGGATTTCGGTTTTCGGCATTAAAGATACCTCGCCGAGAACTTCCTTTATATCGGCGTATTTAGCTATATCGCAGTCGTCGAGAGCGTCGCCGACGCATTGTTTATAGATAAAAAGTTCATAATCGAAAGCGCTGTCGATAAAATAGTCGGCGTAATCGGTGTAGGGCGTGATATATTTTCGCTCGGCTTTGAGGACTTCGTCCCATTGGTCGGAAGTTTCTTTCAAGTCGTATCCGCGGGTATAAAAATCGCGAATGGTGCGGCGAAGTAAACGCAGTTCGTCGGGCGGAAAAAGCTTTCCGGACGGCATAACGTACGTCTTGCGCGGCATAATGCTGATTTTTACGATGTCCGAAGAGTCGTTGTCTCCGATTACGGCGGGATTAAGAGCGTGGATACCCTCTATTATCACTACGTCCTCGTCGTGAAGCCTCAGGAAAGTTTTTTCTTTTCTCCTTTCCCCTTTAAGAAAATCGTATTCGGGGATTTCCACCCATTCCGAACGCAATACGCCGCCGATTACTTCGTTAAGTAACGGTATATCCAACGCAACCGGCGAGTCGAAGTCGCGAACGCCCGACGCAAGGAACGGCACCTTTACGCGGTCTATAAAAAAATCGTCCATACCGATATAGTGGACCTTGACGCCTTTTTTCTGAAGTTCGTCGTTAAGTAAACGCGAAAACGTGGTCTTGCCCGAAGAAGACGGTCCCGCCACGAGTATGATTCGAGTCCGCCGCCTGCCGTAGATTTCGTCCGCGACGACTTTAATTTGCTCTTTGAAGTGATTTTCGCAACGCATGATAAGGTCGACGAAGTTCTTTTTTGCCGCACGTTCGACGTCAGTCCAAAGTATCTTTTGCATAATAATGTCCTCAATGCGCATATAACATATTATTTGCGCAGATAAAATATTGCTACCTTATATTGTAACCTAAAACCGAAAAAAAGAACATATCTCTTATAAAAATATCTGTAAATAATAAAAATTACTTGCAACGATAAAGTATTTATGATAAAATACAAAAAGTAATTCGCCGATGTGGTGGAACTGGCAGACGCGCGGGACTCAAAATCCCGTGATGGCAACATCGTGTGGGTTCGACCCCCACCATCGGCACCATATCGAAAAAGCACCGTAATATCGCGGTGCTTTTTCGGTATAATAAAGCAAATCGGGGGTCGAACGGGCGGGAACAGCGACAATCCTGTGAATTGTCGCCCGCCCCGGCGGGCGCCGACCAAGAATAATACAAACTTTGGTCTTACGATATGATTTTGTCTAACACTGTGTTCCACTCGCCGTTAATACGTTCGGTATTTATCGGCTCCTGCGCCTTGTTTTAGCCTAAAATCACAGTGTAAGACTTGCATCAACCCAAATGGTGTTATTTACGATGATTTTCGAGAAATACGAGAGCAGACGTACCGCGCTGTACTTCAAACGAGTATTTAACGAAAAGGGCGAAAATATTGCCGTTTGGGCAATGTTCGTATTATTCTTGGTCGGCGTACCGCTTGGTCGGCGGAGCAATACATATAGTATTGCAAAGTCCAAACTTGCTTTGGACGGCGGAGCGCCCCCCCACCATCGGCACCATATCGAAAAAGCACCGTAATATCGCGGTGCTTTTTCGGTATAATAAAGCAAATCGGGGGGTCGAACGGGCAGAGACAGCGACAATCCTGTGAATTGTCGCCCGCCCGGGCGGGCGCCACGCACGATGAGAAACGTGCGGACGATTAAAAACCGTATTAACCAAAAAGCCACTCGAAAGAGCGGCTTTTGTCTGCGTGGTGATTTATAAAACAACTTTTTATACGACACGTCGATTATAAGGGGCGACGTGTTTTTTGTGACGGTATTTTATTCGTATATTTCGACGGGGGTGGTCAGAGGCGAAAGTTTTACGTCGAAAGAGGCGTCGTCGGCTATCGTGATGACGGTAGCGCCGCGGTTGGTGTACTTTTTCTTAATTCCGACGTAAGCAAGGTAGTCTATCGCCATACCGTAGGTAAGGCGTATACCTTTATAGGTCATAGAGATATTATTGAGGTGGTCGTGACCGCAGAAAGTGCCTTTGCAGGAACCGAACTTGACCATCTCGTCGAAGAAATGTCCTTCTTTGCGTCTGGAAAAGCCGACGTGGTCGTTCTTTTCGGCGATAGTTCCGCAGTGGTAAGTCACTTCGTCGGTATGCCCCGTTTTGAGTTTTTCCCACGCGTCTCTGTATTCTTTCAAAGGCATATGGAAGAAAGCAAGGCTCGGTTTTACCGTCCCCTCCGGACTCATTTTCGCAATTTCCGACTTGTACCACTCTATCTGGTCGTCGTGGATATTGTCGAAGGTACTGAAAAAGGAAGTGCCGAGATACATATTGCTGTCGAGCATAACGAGAGCGGTATTAAGTTCTCCGTCCGGGTTGTTTAACTTAATTATATGATTGCCCGTGCCGAATACTCCCGGCGCGCCGTCGCAAAGCAGGCAATGATCGAGCGACGAATAATATTTAAGCAAATCTTCGCGGGAATGAGTGGCGAAAGCCGGTTCCGTATCGTGGTTGCCGAAAGTCATAGTCCACGGTATCTCGAACTGTTCCATAAGGTTGCCGACGTATTTCGATTCTCTTAAATTGTTGCAAGTTCCCGAAAAAATCGGCAAGGGGTAGATATTGTCGCCGGTTATTATAATGAGGTCGGGTTTTTCTCTCTCGACTATCGTGACTACCGCGTTATGGGCGAGTTTATCTTTGCCTAAACTGAGTATTCCTCTGCCGAAGTGCAAATCGGTCAGTTGCAAAATCTTAAAATCTCTGCCCTTTTCTTTGGTGAACACGCTGTAACCGTCGATAAATTCGGGTTTTAGTCCTGCGTTTTCTACCTTTTTTGCCGTAAGTTTTTTTATCATTTTTCCTCCGAAAACCTTACTTCGGTTTTTCCGAAAACCTTTTCTGTTTCTTCAATAAAATTTTTTATCGCCTCGTCGCTGCGGAGATAATACTTTTTTCTGCCCGCTCTCACAGCGGTGGCGACGTCCTTTGCGATAACTCTCGCGTCGGGATTATCACGCAAAAATCTTTCGAGTACCGCCCTATCCTTATATATAAAGAGAACGGGTTTGCCGACAGACTTTCCGTAAATTTCGACGTTGCTGTCGACGGAATGAACGCCGCGTACGGGCATACCGCACACTTTGAAAATCCTCTTCGGGTTAAGATACGGTCTGAACATATGATACGAGGACGTGACGAGATACAGTCGGTCGTGCGGAATACTTTTCAGTATCCTTTTGCAAAACCTGCCGTTGCTTAAAGTGGTCGCAGATTCCCCTTCCTCTATGATGAGGTCGGTATTTACGCCGCGAGAAACGAGGTACTCTTTCATTACCTCCGACTCTTTCTTTTCGGTAAGCTCGTTAGTCTTTCCGCCGCAAACCAGAAACCTGTCCGCGACGCCGTTCCGGTAAAGCTCTATCGCTTTTTCCAACCTTTCGTACAGTTCGGGCAACGGACTTCCGTCGTCGGCAAGTCGTTTTCCCAAAACTATAACGTAATCGTTATTACCACTTGTTATGTACTTTCTCCGCAAAGCCCAACACCTTATCCAAATGAATTTCGCTACCGTCGTCCAAAACCGCTTTACCCGTAAAATATCCGAACACCTGATGCGGTATCATCGCGAACACTTTGAGGTCGAGCGGAGCCTGTCTGTCGATAAGGGGGTGGAAGTCCATATAAAAACGTCCGTCGTTACTCGTGAACGTCCAGTCGCTCATATAATCGTCCTTGCCGTCCTTTACGGGAATGTTAAAGGTAATCTCGTCGAGCTTGTGGCTCATACCCTTATAGAACAACATATTTTCGGTGGCTTTGTCGTTGCAACCGAAGCCGTAACCTATGTTAAATCCGAACTTCTTTCCGTCCGGGAAAACCGTCTGCAAACTACCCCAGTACCAGGTATTGTCGTAGGTCCATACGCCCCTGCCCCAGTCGAGAGTGGCGAGAGTGTTTTTGTCTTTACTTAAAGAATATTCCTTATCGCCTAAACTGAAAGTTCCGTCCGCCGTCATACAGTTGATTTTCTGATTGTAATAAAAGTGTCCTTTTTTATTAAACGGCGTGGCTATTACCATACTTTCCTGCGGCGCGTCGGTGAGAGTAACGTCGAAAGACAACGTCTCTTTATTGTTCCCGAACTTGGGATAAACGCCGTAAATGCGACGGGTTTTTCCGTCGTTTATAAAGGTCATTTCCACCTTGCCTATTTTCCGCGAGCAATCGCCTACCACGCTTGTGGTCGGCATGTTGAATTTCCCCATAGGGAAAAGACAAACCGCGCTCTTCGTTATTTGCGAAGGAACGGTAAAATCTATCGTCGTCGCGCTCAACGCCCCCACGAAGCCCATATCCGCTATGGTAAGGCACAGCGCGCAGTCGTCGTTGCCGATATAGTAGTAGTCCCATTCTTTTATGCGACTCTTTTTGGCTTTTATATCGTCACGGCTGTATTCCCACAACAGACTTTTAGCGTAACCGGGTTCGGCGATATTTCCATCCTTGTTTAATAACTTTTGAATTTTTTTGATTTCGTTTTGTATCATATTCACACCTCGCCTGATTATTTTATTTAATAATTATATAATAATATACAAACGTTGTCAATATACCTGTTTTTTGAGAAAAGCTCCGTAAAAATTGCTTTACGCCGCGAAAATCGACGCGTCTGTGCCGCTCTTCTTTTTTTGCGAAGGGTGCTTTTTTGCAAAAAAGCGGTGTAAAAATGCTTTTTACTATATTTTGCCTTGCCCCGACGACGCTTTATGGTATACAATGCTTTATATAAAAAATTTTGGAGAGAACGATGATAACCATTATTTCCGCGGCAAAAGCGGCGCAATACGTAATTTTCTGCGCGTACATCGCAGTGCTTATCGCCGTAGCCGTATTCAGCGCGAAGAAAAGCAAATCCCTTAACGATTTTATGTTTGCCAACAAAGGGGTGGGCGGGTGGCTCACCGCTTTCGCTTACGGCGCGACTTATTTCAGCGCGGTAATATTCATAGGATACGCGGGAAAGTTCGGCTGGAACTTCGGTCTGTCCGCCGTATGGATAGGTATAGGCAACATGCTTATCGGTACCCTCGCCGCATGGCTGGTCTTAGCCAAACGCACGAAAAAGTTTACCGTCGCGTTATCCGCGAGAACCATGCCCGAATTCTTTGAAAAGCGGTACGAATCCAAGCATATCAAACTCGTGGCGTCCTTGCTTATCTTTATTTTCCTTTTGCCTTACTCTTCATCGGTTTATCAAGGTTTGGGATACATTTTCTCGCAAGTTATGAACCTAAAACCCGTATATTGCATAATTATCCTTGCTGCGGTAACCGCCGTCTATCTCTTCCTCGGCGGATACTTCGCTACTTCCGTTACCGACTTTATTCAAGGTGTAATAATGATAGTCGGTATCCTTGCGTGCGTGTTCGTTCTGTTAGGGAAAGACGCGGTAAACTACGGCGAAGGACTTAAAAAACTTACCGAATCGGGGTTAGGTTTTATCCCGTCGGCGAAAGTTCCCGAAGGAAAAACTTTCCTTGACAGTCCCGCTTTCAACGTAGTAATTCTCACTCTCCTCACCTCTTTCGGTATATGGGGATTGCCGCAGTCGGTACATAAATTTTACGCGATAAAAGACGACGCCGCCATAAAAAAGGGAGCGATAATAAGCACGGTTTTCGCGCTCATAGTAGGTTGCGGCGCATACTTTACGGGAAGTCTCGTTACGCTGTTTATAAGTAAAGACGCCTTTACGAACTCGCTCGGCGGAAATTTCGACAGGCTCGTCCCCGAAATGCTGTCCGCTAACCTTTCGCCCGCTCTTATGGGGCTTATACTCGTACTTCTCTTTTCGGCAAGTATGTCCACCCTCGCTTCCTTATCTTTGTCTTCCGCTTCCACCGTAAGCGTGGATTTTTATAAAGGATACGTAAAAAAGCAAGCTCCCGACAGCAACGTCACTATTCTCATGCGCGTACTGTGTCTCGTGTTCGTGGCGGTGAGCGCAATACTCGCCATCATAGAAATCGACGCCATAGTCACGATGATGAGCCTTAGCTGGGGGCTTTTGGCGGGATGTTTTATCGGTCCTTACGTCTTAGGTCTGTATTCCAAAAAGATAAATAAAATAGGCGTCTACGCTTCGATAATAACCACTCTTCTTATAAACGTAGCTATGATAATAGGACTCGGAATAATGCAAACGCCGAACGGTAGCTTCGGCGTAATATTGAAATCGGGTATCGGTCGCAGTCCGTTTATCGGCGTGGTGAGCATGGCTGCTTCCTTTATCGTAACGCCGCTGTTCTCGCTGATTTTCAAAAAATACGCCCCGAGCGAACGTCTGGTCGCCTCTCTTTTCGAAAAATAAAATTCTTTAATCGATAAAAAAAGAACCCTTTTCGTTACGGGTTCTTTTTTTGTGCTAATCTTTCGTTTTATAGTATAAATAACAATGGCAGTATCCCTCGAAATTCGGATCGGCTATCTGCTCCCGGAACTCCTTGCACATACATTTGTAATCCTCGGTACGCTCTCTGCGACAAGGACAATATCCGCCCGTTCTTTTAAGTCCTTCGCGGACTGTTTCTACGATTTCTTTGTTTTCGTTAAGTCTGACCATAATATTATTATTTGAACGTTTTCAATACGTTATGCACGATTTTGCAATGCAAAACTTTGTTGTCATAGACTTCGCCGTCGACCTGCGTCTTGCCGTCGTCGAGCAACGTCACCTTTATTTCCTTACAACGGACATATTCGGTATCGGGATTATCGAGATGTTTTCCTTTAAGGAATTTAAACAATAATTTATAGACCTTGAATTTAGAGGTTTCTTTAATTATTACCACGTCGAGAAGTCCGTCGTTCACGTCGGCGAGAGGACCTATCGGCATTCCGCCGCCGATATAGATACCGTTGCAGATAGAAGTAATGATAATTGATTTTTCTTCCGTCTTTCCGTCGAGTTCTATAATCATACGATGAAAACGGAGGTGAAGGACGGTATAAAAAAGCGCGGCGTAGTATTTTGCCTTGCCGTGAAACGCTTTCATCTGCCCGTACTTGACCAAAACGTCCACGTCCATACCCGCTCCCGTCGTATTCAAAGCTCTTCTGTCGTCGAGCTGAATAAAATCGGTGTACCCTATATCGTCTTTAAGGATAAATTCGAGAGCCTTGGCGGGATCTCTCGGTATATTCGTGGCTTTGACGTAATCGTTACCGGTGCCGCAGGGAATAAAACCGACGGTTATTTTAGAAAAATCTTCTATTCCGTTAAGGGCTTCGTTAAACGAGCCGTCGCCCCCCATCACTATAAGTTTGCAGTCGTCTTTTTTGTTAAGTTCCCGCACGATTTCCTGCGCGTGTCCGGGATACGCCGTGCGATGAACGGTATACTCTATTTGTTTTCCCGTAAGAATGGTTTCCACCGTCTTTAAGGCGGCAAGACTCTTACCTTTACCCGAATGCGGATTTATCAATATGTCGTACATTAACGTTCTCTCCATGCAAAAATCATATATTTTAATCTTATCAAATATCCGCTTCGTTGTAAAGACATTTTTAATTTTCGGGGCGCCGCAGGACGTTGCTTTACGCCGCAAAAACCGGGGAGAAGACGATTTCGCATAAAAATACAGGACAAACAACGACAAAAAAGCGGATATATATCGAAGTTTTTTTGCGACTTTTGCGAAAACAACGCGTCTAAGCCTCTCCGTTGCTCTTTTTGCCCTGTCCGGAAACTACCGTATTACGATATATAAAATTTATATAATAGTATAAAATTATTATATAACGTACATTCACTTAAACGTTTGATTAAACTTAATAAAACTGTTATACTAACGGTATGAAAAACTATTTAGTGACGGGTATGTCTTGCAGCGCGTGCGCCGCAAGAGTAGAAAAATCGGTAAGCGTTTTGCCGGGAGTAAAGAAAGCGGAAGTCAATCTTCTTACGAGAACGTTAAAAGTGGAAGGCAATATCTCCGACGATATAATCTATGACGCCGTAAAAAAAGCGGGATACGGCTTGGCGCCTTACACAGACGACGCTTCTTTGCCGAAAGAAAAAGGTTTGTCGCTGAAAAATCGTCTTATTATCTCCGCCTGCTTCTTAGTTCCGCTGTTTATAGTGGCTATGGGCAGTATGATGGGGATACCTATGAAATTCCTTACCGACAGACCCGTTTTGTTCGCGGGAGTTCAGCTTGCGTTGACTATCCCGATAATAGTAATCAATTTCTCCTACTTTACCAACGGCACGAAGTCGCTTTTTAAGGGTTCGCCTAATATGAACACCCTTATATCGGTAGGCAGCGGAGTAGCCTTCCTGTACGGACTGTACGCCTTTATTATGATAATAGTCGGCACGGCAAAGGGCGACCACGCGACGGTACACTCTTTTATGCATAATATGTACTTCGAGAGCGCGGGAATGATACTTACCCTCATCACGTTGGGGAAGTTTCTCGAAGGGCGTTCCAAAGGAAAGACTACCGCCGCGATAGAAAAACTTTTGCGGCTTGCTCCGGATACGGCTACGGTAGTTACTTCCGACGGAGAAATCGTTCTTCCCCTGTCGGAAATCAAAGTGGGCGACGTAGTGAAAGTAACCACGGGCGAAAGAATACCGCTCGACGGCGTAATTACCGCGGGCAAGGCTTCGGTGGACACTTCGACGATAACGGGCGAAAGTATCCCTCGCGACGCCGACGTAGGAGCCGAAGCTATCAGCGGAACTCTCGTCGTGAGCGGATATATAGAATTTAAGGTGACGGCTGTCGGCGAAGATACCGTGTTGAAAAAAATCGTTCGGCTCGTGGAAGAAGCCTCGTCGTCGAAAGCGCCCATTTCCCGACTTGCGGATAAGATAAGCGGCGTGTTCGTCCCCGTCGTAATGAGCATAAGTCTTATTACCTTCATAGTATGGATGTGCGTAGGCAAGACTTTCCCCTTCGCTCTCAATATGGCGATAAGCGTACTCGTCATTTCCTGTCCGTGTGCTTTGGGTCTCGCTACCCCCGTGGCTATCATGGTAGGCACGGGCAAAGGCGCCGAAAACGGTATTCTTATAAAAAACGCCGAAAGTCTGGAACTACTGCATAAAATAAACTGCATAATCTTCGACAAGACCGGTACTATTACCGAAGGACGCCCCGCCGTCGAAAATTTCTACGGCGACGAGCATTGCTTATCGATAGCGTATTCTTTGGAAAAAACCTCTTCTCACCCGTTGAGCGCGGCGGTAGTCGCTTACGCCGAAGAAAGGAATGTTCCCGCGTTAAAAACCGTCGACTTCGTCGAAATCGCGGGCAAAGGACTTTCGGGTAAGATAAACGGAAAACAATGTTACGTCGGGAATAAAAACTTCCTTACCGAAAACGGCGTGGAAGTTCCCGAAACGAACGGTTTTACCGTAATTCACGTTGCCGAAGGAAACGATTATTTAGGTTATCTCGACCTTTCCGACCCGGTCAAACCCGATTCGGCGAAAGCGGTGGCGGAACTTAAAGCCATGGGCATAAAGACGGTTATACTTACCGGCGACAATAAGCGCAGCGCGGAAAAAGTTTTTGCGGAGGTGCAGACCGACGAATATATTTCCGACGTTCTTCCCGCCGACAAGGAAAGCGTCGTAAGAAACTATCGGGAACAAGGACTTAAAGTAGCAATGGTCGGCGACGGAATAAACGACGCCCCCGCTCTCACGAGAGCCGACGTAGGCATAGCCATCGGAGCCGGTACCGATATAGCGATAGACAGCGCGGATATAGTATTGGTAAAGAACAGTCTTGCCGACGTGGTAAGAGCGATAAATTTAAGTAAGCAGACCTTGCGCGTAATAAAACAAAACCTCTTCTGGGCGTTCGGCTACAACGTACTCGGTATTCCGGTTGCTGCCGGCGTGCTGTATCCTATCTCGACGACGCTCGTCCTTAACCCTATGATAGCGGCGGCGTGCATGAGCCTTAGTTCCGTATCGGTAGTCCTCAACGCCTTACGTCTGAGCGCGTTCGGCAAAAAGAAAAACAAACAAGGAGAAAATACTATGAAAACCGTTCATATCGAAGGAATGATGTGTCAACATTGCGTAAACCATGTAAAAACCGCTCTTCTCGGCATCGAAGGAATAACTTCCGCCGAAGTAAACCTTGAAAAAAAGACCGCCGTAATTAACGACTGCGACGTAAGCGACGAAGTAATCAAGGCAAAAATTGCGGAAGCAGGCTATAAAGTGACGAAAATCAAATGATTTTTTCGGGCAGGTAAATCGCGTTTTTTGCCATTTTCGAAAGCATAAAATAAAGTTTTCAAAAATAAATACGATTTTCCGCCCTTAAATTTTGTTTTTTTAAGACAATTTATAAATTATATAGTACACTATAAATAGGCTTTGTCGGACATAAGGCAAAGTCTGCACTATATTTTCGCAAGGAAAAGAAATGAAAACTAAACGTTCGATGATAATTATAGCGGTATCGCTCCTCCTGTGCTTTACTCTCACGGGTTGCTTGGGCATGGTGGGCGGCATACTCACGGGATTGGACGCGGTGATACGCTACGTTAAGGGCTTCGGCGAAGACGAACTTCCCGAGAATACCGTTTACGGGAGCGCAAATCCCCTTGCCGTAAGTTTCCGCGACGGAAAAATGGTAGCCGTTTGGGACTACGTCGATAACGTAAACTACGTCCTTTCCGTCACCGACGACAACAATATTACCACCGTTTACGACCCGTCGGATAAGATGCATCCCGAATATAAAGATTACTACGGCGACGGGATTTTCTATCTCGAAAAAGCGGGATACGACTATTCCGACTCAATAAATCTTACCCTTAAATCGATTTATAAAAACAACACTTCCGAAAAAGTCACCGCCTCTTACGACAAACTGTCGAAAGCCGACTACACGGCTTTCACGGCGAACGTACCCGGCGGATTTACCACGATAGATTCGTATATCGCGACGAGATACGAGATGTTCGAATTCTTTGCGTATCTGCTTATATTCAGACCCGATTCGACCGAAGTCGCCGAAAAGGGTACGACTTACGAAAAAGTAGAAAAAGAATTCCTCATAGCTTACGATTACCAAGGCATTTACGACGATTCACTCGCCGCAGATAAAGCTTTCGAATCGGAAGTTCTGTCGGCGGTAGCTTCCTTCGAAGACTCCGCAGCCTACAATTACAGCTACGAACGTGACGGGAATATAGGAAAATACGTCCTTCGCTTCTACTACGACGTAAACCCCTATCTTATGACCGACAGCAAAAATATGTACGTCAACGCTTATGACAAATCCGAACCGCCCCATTACGTCACTACCACTACGCACGACCGAACTTTCGCAATAGATAGCAGAACGCAGACCGTATCGGTATCGAGCAGCGACCAACTGTATTTCGCCATAAAGAAAGGCTACAAACCCGTTCCCGTAGCCGGCAGCAACGCCGAATATATCTACGCGGAATTAAGGCGTATACTTTCCCTGATAAACTCCGACTCCGACAGCGTGCCTACGAAAATTCACCATATCTACGACTATATGGTAAATACGGTAATCTACGACTACGATTTCGTCGACAACGTACTCAAACAGAAAGTGGACGACCAAAGCATATTCTTCTCGTACGAATGTCTTTATATGGAGGGGGTTTTGGGTTACGTTCCGTCAAGCAAAAGTTTTTCGACGAAAAACCGCGTAGCCATCTGCGACGGATTAAGCAAAGCTTTCCTCTGTTTTACCCAAATCGAAGGAATAGATTCTCTTAAAATCTCCGGCACGGCAAGCGGAGGCGCTCACGCCTGGAACAAGGTCAGCGTAAAAAACCGCTGGTATATGGTGGATACGACGTGGGGAAACGTTCTTAATTCCAAGGGGGACACCCATAAAAATTACGAGTACCTTTCTCACAAATACCTTATGACGAAAGACGACTCCGACCACGAAGAAGATAAATGGTACTCTTACCCGAAAGCTACGGGGCAGTATAACTATATATCCTCGAATGAAGTTCCGCCGTTGGCGGAGTGAAGTTCAAAGCACTGCTTTGAGTGAAGTTCGGCTTTGCCGAGTGAAGTTTCGAGTAGAACTCGAAGTTACGGATAAGATATTAGAGAAAGATAAGATTTTGTGTCTTATCTTTTTCTTTGCTCATAAGGGTGGGCGGGCGGGATATAAATAACCGATATATAGATAAAAACGGAATAGAACTACTATCCTACTCCGTCTTAATTTTTGTATCCGCAACTCAAAACCGACGGTTTTGAACTTCACTACCGTAAGGCAACTTCACTATTGCTACGCAATAACTTCACTCCGCCTACGGCGGAACTTCACTTCCGAACCGTGGTCGGCTACTTCAAAAATCTTATATTGTTACTCAAAATATCCGCGTACGAAAAGCTGTTCAGTTCTCCGTTCGGAGTGCGGAAAGTAAAGATTTTCGGGTAAGTGTTTTCCACCATACCGCTTAAAAGTTCGGTTTTATTCCTGCCTCTGTTTACTTTGATTTTTATATTTACACCCGTAATTTTCTTTATCAACGCTTTAGTGTAGTCCACGTCTTGCGATATTTCTCTCATACCCCCTATTCTTCCCTCTTTTTGTTTTTTTAGTCATACATCGGAACTTTCGATAATATCGTTTAATATGAAATTTTTTAATGGGGGTTATATGAACAAGACGGTCAATTCCAATTCAAAGGAGCTTTTGCCTATCGTAAAAAACACGGTGGTCTGCGACCTTGACGTCGAAGGGCGTATCGTTTGCGTCAACGCGGTAAGCGAAGTAAAAAGCACGGAAGCACTTAACAAGGAATTAAGAATATCTTTAGTCACTTCTTTCAGAGTGGTGACTTGCGGCGAAGACGGAGAATACGAACTTACCGTGCGTCGAGCGGAAAGCGTCGCGTCGGTGACCGACGAAAACCTTTCTCCTGCGGTAAAAAGCGTAGTCTGCGTAAACGTGGCAGACTGTTCCTACGTAGAAAAGGAGGGCGGAAGAGCCACCGCGGAACTCGAAATAAAGGGTTGGTACTTAAAGACGAACGAACTTAACTTCCTTACCGAGCCGAAAGAATCCGTCTTCTGCCGCACCGGAAAGTACGACATCGAGAACGTGGCGAGCGTGGAAGAATATTCCGTCACCCTAACCAACAGCAACGAAGCGCGTCTGCCCATTAAGAAAATCTTGGACTGTTCTACGGTAGTCGTCGTCAACAACGTCTATCCGGCGGCAGGCACGTTCCAACTCGACGGCGACGTCATCACGAGAATAATTGCGGTATCCGACAGCGGCATTTTCGTTACCCAAACTTTTACTTCTCCTTTCACTACGGAAATAAATTCCGAATCGGTAACCGCCGATAGCGTAATAGACGTATATCCTAAAGTGACGAGAACCGACCTCACCGTCACCGAAACCGACGAGCGGGTATTTATCACCGACGTGGACGTAAAATTCCTTTACGCCGTAGGCGAAAAATGCGAAATCGACGGCATAACAGACTGTTACTCCACCGCAAACGAACTTATGGTAGAAGAAGCGGTAAACGTAGTCAATACCTGTTCCTGTTTCCGTTCGGTCAGAGATAAATGTTCCGCTACCGTGAAGAGCGAAAACGTAATAGAAGAAGTCCTCTGCGTGAACGCTCCGTATATAAGCGACGTGTCGGCGTCCGTCGACGGCGGATTAAAGGTGGAAGGTCTTATTACTTCCGTCGTTCTTTTCACCGACGAAAGCGGCTTGAAGACGGAAAAATGCGTCGTTCCTTTCTCGACTGCCGTCACGTCCGACTACGACTGCCGCGACACTTTTCTTCCCGACGTAAAAATAACTTCTTTGTCCGCGAGAATAAGAAGCGCGACCGAAATCGAAGTAGTCGCCGAAATCTGCGTATCGGTACGCGGCGTGAACAAACACGAAATAAAACTCGTTTCTTCCATCGAAACCGGCGCGGAAAAACCCGCTGCGGAATACGCCATAAGCCTATATATCGTAAAGCCGGGCGAAACTATATGGGACGTGGCGAAAGCCCTCAATACCGACGAAGACACCGTCTTCCGTCTTAATCCCGAACTGTCCTTACCCTTGAAGGGCGGCGAAAAAATAATAATCTACAACGAACTCGTCTTTGACATATAAACCCGGAGCCTAAAAATATATTTGCTCCTAAGAAAAAACGGAACGGCGAAATAAATTCGCCGTTCCGCTTTTTATTGCAGAGAGTTATCACTTAAATGCTATTTGATTTATGGAGTGGCATAAAGGTAGTGATTTTGACCGCATCTTATTCGTTTTCTTCTTCCTTTTTTGCGGAAGCGCATTCGCCTTCGTGTTCGCACCCTTCGCAGGTAGCGCAGGTCTGAACGGTGAGAGCCTTTTTACCGTCTTTTTTTACCGGGAACTTGAATACGAGTTTACCTTTGTTTTTAAGAACGATGTAGGCTACGACCGCGGCTATTACCACGAGCCAGATGAAGAGCGTCCACCACCAGCTGCCGATGGTATAGACCATAGCGGCTACGATATAAGAAGACAAAATCCAGAAGATAAGGGTTCCGTTAAAGCGTTTCTTATCCTGCAATTCGGCCTTAGCCGTACCTACCGCCGCGAAACACGGGATAGTGGTCATATTGAAGGCAATGAAAGCTATAAGAGCCGCGGGGGTGATGCCGGTCGCTATTATCATAGCCTGAACCGCGTCTACGCCTTCTTCCGCCATAATATCGAGTCCGCCGAAGTCGATATTGACTGCCGCTACCAAGCAGGCTGCCAAGGTGGAGAAAGTGGCGATGACGTTTTCTTTTGCGATAAGTCCCGCTACCGCGGCTACCGCGAATACCCAACCGTATTTACCGAGCTGACTGCCGAATCCCAAGGGAGTGAATAAGGGTTGTACGAGTTTTGCTATGCCGGCAAGAATACTTTCGTTGATTTCTTCGTCGGCTAACAATCTCCAATCGAAGCTGAAATGGGTGAGTACCCAGATAAGCACGGTGGAGAGTAAGATTATCGTGAACGCTTTCTTTACGAAGTGTTTCGTCTTGTCCCACAAGTGCGCCATCAGGTTCTTGAACTGCGGAGCGTGGTAAGCGGGAAGTTCCATAATGAAAGGAGGAGTTTCGCCTTTCAGGCTGGTATTTCTCATAAGGAGTACGGTGACTATTGCAGTCACGATACCGAGCAGGTACATACAGAACGTAATAATACCTGCGTCGCCTATTCCGAAGTAAGCGACGATTGCTCCGCTCACTGCGGTAAGGATAGGAAGTTTAGCTCCGCAAGAGAAGAAAGGAATAACTCTTATCGTAGCGGTACGTTCTTTTTCGTCGGCAAGCGTACGAGTGTTAATCATTGCGGGGACGGAACAGCCGAAGCCCATTATCATCGGCAGGAAGGACCTTCCGCTCAAGCCGAACTTTCTGAACATTCTGTCAAGGATGAAGGCTATACGAGCCATATATCCGGAATCTTCCAAAATGGAGAAGAACAGGAACAGAACGAGAATCGGGGGCAAGAAGGAAAGAACCGCTCCTATACCTTCGATGATACCGTCGTTTATAAGCCCTACTACCCAAGGAGCCGCGCCGCTGCCTCCGATAGCGCCCTGAATAAGTCCGAACAATTCGCCTACTATAATATTGTTCCAAACGTTATTTATTACGACGCCCGGCGAATATAGCGTTCCGTCGTAAATACAAGCGAGAAGTTTTACGCCGAAGTTATCCATATTGTAGCCTAAGTCTTCCAGCGAAGGCATCCAGGCTTGCGATTCGGTAAATCCGTTAAGATAGAAAAGGTTTTCCGAGAAAGTAAAGTGGAAAATAAAGAACATTATTACGATAAAGATGGGGATACCCCAAATCTTATGCGTAAGAACTTTATCCGCCTTATCGGACTTTGTGATGACTTGCGCTCCTTCGCTGTGTTTTTTAAGTACGGGAGCGAAGTGTTTGGATATGTATTTATATCTTCCGTCGGCTACGAGAGCTTCGAAGTCGCCGCCGAATACTTCGTCGTCGAAAGTCTTCTTGAATTCGTCTACCATACCGACGACGTCTTTGTGCATACCCACTTCGATTTCGTCGCCTTCAACGAGCTTGACCGCGTGGAACAAGGGGTTGGCTACGCCGTTTCCTTTAAGAGCGATTTTCACGTCGCCGATAAGGTGAGCCAAAGCGCTGTCGCTTAAAACGGTAGTGCCTTCTCTCTTCTTCTTGCATTCGTTGTACGCCTTGTTCATAAGGTCGGCAAGACCCACTTCTTTAAGAGCGGAAATCTTAACGACGGGTACGCCCAAACGTTTTTCCAACTCCTTTTCGTCGAGTTTGTCTCCCGCTTTGTCGAGTACGTCCATCATGTTGAGGGCGATTACGACGGGAACGTCCATTTCCAAAATCTGCGTGGTGAGATAAAGGTTACGTTCGAGGTTGGTTGCGTCGACGATGTTTATTACGCAATCGGGTTTTTCGTCCAAAATATAGTTACGGGCGATTACTTCTTCCGGCGTGTACGGCGACAAAGAATAAATACCGGGCAAGTCCACGATACTTATAGGTTCGGCGCATTTTTTGTAAACGCCGTCTCTCTTATCTACCGTTACGCCGGGCCAGTTGCCTACGTGAGCGGTAGAACCCGTAAGACTGTTGAATAACGTGGTTTTACCGCAGTTCGGGTTCCCTGCTAATGCAAAATATTTCATTTATCTTCCTCCATTGTTACAACTTCCGCTTCGGTTTTTCTCAAAGTCAGCTCATACCCCCTTATAGTAACTTCGATGGGGTCGCCGAGAGGAGCGCGTTTACGCATGTAAATCTTTGCTCCGGGAGTTACGCCCATATCGAAAAGACGACGTCTTATCTTTCCGTCGCCGCCGACCGATTTGACTACTCCGCTTTCGCCTATCTCGAATTTGTCGAGTCCTTTCATTTTTCTGCCTCCTTAATTTTTTATGCTACTAAAATTTTCATTGCCATATTTTTATCGAGAGCAAGTCTTCCGTCCTTAACGAGGCATATTACGCTCCCGCCGCTCGACGATAAAACCGTCACCTCCGAATCAACCGTGATTCCCAAACTTTCCAAATGTTTCTTCAACTTATCGTCGGTCAAAATCTTTATTACTCTTACCGACTTGCCTTCCGGCGCCATCACTAACGGCATCTTTCACCTCTCAAATTTTCTCTGCGTATTAAAAATATGAAACACTTTTCACATTTCAAATTTATTATATTCACCGCAGAAACCCTTGTCAAGCAAAAATATGAAATTTGTTTCACATTATTTTCAAATTTTCGGAAATAGGTTTTGCAAAAAAATTTTTTTGATATATAATAAGGATATAAGTTCGGTTTGCGATAAACCGAACCGAAAAATCACGGCGCGGAACCCGTTTTTTCTTTACGGCAAAGCGCGGAGGAATAATGCCCGACGTAAGACAACCGCAACAAAAACGCTCCATAGAAACGAAGAACAAAATTTTGTCCGCCGCGTACGAACTGTTTTCCGAGGCGGGATATCATAACGTCAACACGAAAGACATAGCCGAGCGCGCGGGGGTTTCCACCGGAATAATCTACGGATATTTCAACAACAAAAAGGATATTCTTCTCGACGTAATAGATGTTTATCTGAAAAAGATTTTCACTCCGATTAAGGATATGACCGACGAACTCACCTATCCCGTCGACTTCACCGCCCTTATAAAGCACGTTCTTAACGAGACTATCCGCACTCACCAAACCAACGAACAAATCCATCAGGTACTTCATTCCCTTTCCGGCACGGATAAGGACGTGGAAGAAAAATTCCTTACCCTCGAAGAAAATATCACCGTAAATCTTGCGGAAAAACTTTCCGAGATAGGATATAAGACCGAATCCCTCCGCGAAAAAATCCATTTTGCGATGAACGTGGTTCAGTTCTACGCCCACGAGTGCGTCTACGACAAACACACTTACATAAACTACGAAGCCATGGAAAAAATCGTCGCCGACTGCCTTATCGGTCTTTTCGAATAGCAGGCTTTATTATATATAAATTACTTTAACCTTTTAATTACCATAATATACGACCGCATTTCGGCTTTTTCCGTTGCGTGGAAAAAGTTCTTTATGTTATACTCTTTTTAATTAACTTTAAGAGGCGATAAAATGTTTGAAATCGTAAGGAAAAAAGAACTCAACCCTACCGTCACGATGATGGAAATAAAAGCTCCCGACGTTGCGAGAAAAGCCGAACCGGGGCAATTTATTATTCTTCGCGTCGACGAGGAGGGAGAACGTATCCCTTTGACGATAGCGGGATATTCGAGAGAAGAAGGAACGGTTAAGATTATTTTTCAAATAGTGGGCGCGACCACGAAAAAACTTAACGAAAAATCCGCGGGAGACTTTATACCCGACTTCGTCGGACCTTTGGGAAACGCAACCGAAATAGACGGAATGAAAAACGTATGCATAGTCGGCGGCGGCGTGGGGTGCGCGATAGCTCTTCCGATAGCTCGGAAGTTGCACGATACGGGCGCGAAAGTCACTTCTATAATAGGTTTCCGTAATAAAGAACTTCTTATCTTGGAAAAAGAATTCGCCGCTTGCTCCGACAGGCTCGAAGTAATGACCGACGACGGTAGCTACGGGCGTAAAGGTAACGTTTGTATCCCCCTTACCGAGCTTATCTCCGCCGAAAAATTCGACGCGGTGATTACGATAGGACCCCTTATCATGATGAAGTTCGTCGTATCCGCCCTTAAAGGCAGCGGAATTAAATGCGTCGCTTCAATGAACCCCATTATGATAGACGGCACGGGAATGTGCGGCGGCTGTCGCCTTACCTTAAACCGCGACGGCAAGAAAGTGACCGCTTTCGCATGCGTGGACGGTCCCGACTTCGACGGATACGAAATAGACTTCGACGAAGCTATGTCACGCGGCAACACGTACAGAGATTTTGAACGCAGAGCCTACGAAAAGACCTGTAATCTTCTTAATAAGGAGGTTAAATAGAAATGCCAGATATGAGCCTTAAAAAACACGAAATGCCCACGCAAGAACCGAAAGTACGCGCGAAAAACTTCGACGAAGTCGCTCTCGGCTACGATTACGAAACGGCGTTAAACGAAGCTCAACGCTGCCTTAACTGCAAAAAACCTCTTTGCGTACAGGGCTGCCCCGTCGGAATAAATATTCCGTCCTTTATAGAAAAAATCAAATCGGGAGATATAGACGGAGCGTATCTTACTATAAGCGAATCCTCTTCTCTCCCCGCCGTGTGCGGCAGAGTCTGCCCGCAGGAAACGCAATGCGAAAGTAAATGCGTCCGCGGTATAAAGGGAGAACCCGTAGCGATAGGAAGACTTGAACGGTACGTCGCCGACCACGCGAAAACGACAGCGGAAACCGTCGCCGAAAAGAACGGTTTCAAAGTAGCCGTCGTAGGGAGCGGACCTGCCGGATTGACCTGCGCGGGCGACCTAATAAAAGACGGTTTCGACGTCACCGTATACGAAGCCTTGCACAAGGAAGGCGGCGTTTTGGTATACGGAATACCCGAATTTCGTTTACCGAAGTCGATAGTAGCCGACGAAGTGAACAAACTTAAAAACTTGGGCGTACGCTTCGTGACCAACGCCGTCATAGGCAAAACTTTCACCGTGGACGAGCTGTTTGAAAAGGGCTACTCCGCCGTCTTTATAGGAAGCGGAGCGGGACTTCCGAACTTTATGAATATCCCCGGCGAAAGCTATAAAGGGGTGTATTCCGCCAACGAGTTTTTGACGAGAAGCAACCTTATGAAAGCCTACAAAGACGACTCCGATACGCCCATTATGAAAGGCGGAGTAGTTGCTGTCGTCGGCGGCGGCAACGTGGCTATGGACGCGGCAAGGACGGCTCTCCGTCTCGGCGCGGAAAAAGTGTATATAGTCTACCGCAGGTCGCTTACCGAGCTTCCCGCCCGTAAAGAAGAAGTGGAACACGCTATGGAAGAAGGTATAGAATTTATGCTCCTGTGCGCCCCCACCGAAATAAACGCCTATCATACCGAAGATATCCGCGATATAAAGAACGGCTTCGTCAAGTCCATGACCTGCATAAAAATGGAATTGGGCGAACCCGACGAAAGGGGCAGAAGAAGCCCCGTCCCCGTAAAGGGTAGCGAATTTACCTTGCCCGTAGACACCGTAATAATGGCTATCGGCACTTCGCCTAATCCCCTGATAAAGAACACCACCGCAGGACTCGAAACCAACCGCCGCGGCTGTATAGTAACCGACGAAAACGGCGCAACCACCAAACAAGGCGTCTTCGCAGGCGGCGACGCAGTCACCGGCGCAGCCACGGTAATCTCTTCCATGGGCGCAGGCAAAAAAGCCGCCAAAGCTATAAAAGAATACCTTACCGCACGCAAATAAAAGAACGGCGTGAATTGCCACTTGCGTGGCGTGAATTTCCGCCGTAGGCGGAGCGAATTTACCGCTTTGCGGTAGCGAATTTCACGGCGTTGCCGTGAGCGAATTTCCGAGGCAAGCTCGGAACAGTCGATAAAAGATAAAGAGAGGATAGGATATTATGTTCTATCCTTTTTTCTTTGCAAGAAGTAGTTACTTACTTTCTTTTCGGTGTGAAAAGAAAGTAGCAAAGAAACACACGAGCCGCAAGTTGCGAAGTCCGGCTCGACCGAACACGCTTTCCTTTTCACAAGGATAAAATAAATATATAATTAAGGGGGCATCGCTCCAAGCCCCCTTAATAACCCCCTTTCCTCATAATGTTCCCCCCTATCCGAATTTGGCAACGTAAGACTTTCTCATCAAACATATTACTTGAATAAACTTTATTTTCATAAGGATAGACTAAATACGAATTTAGCAAAGTATATCATTCTCAACAAAGCATATTACTTAAACCAACTTTATTTACATAAGGATAAAAATATCCATTAGGGTGGGCGGGCGGGATATACAAAAACCTATTTACAGATAAAAACGGAATAGAACGCATATCTATTCCGTCTTAATCATTATATCCATAACTCAAAACCAACGGTTTTGAACTTCACTGCCGTTAGGCAACTTCACTATCGCTATGCGATAACTTCACTCCGCCTACGGCGGAACTTCACTTTGCCGAGCGGTAAATTCGCTCGGCTTTGCCGAAATTCGTCTATTCCTTATATCCCGACGGGTTATGCAACTGCCAATTCCAAGTGTCCTTACACATATCGTCCAAGGTAAGTTTCGCTTTGAAGCCTAATTCCTTTTCGGCTTTATCTCCGTTGGCGTAGCATGCGGCGACGTCGCCGGGGCGGCGGGGTACTATTTTGTAGGGGATTTCTTTTCCGCAGGCTTTGCTAAACGCCTTTACCATATCGAGAACGGAGTAGCCTACTCCCGTGCCGATATTGAATATTCCCACGCCGTAATCTTCGATATGTTCGAGAGCCTTGATGTGAGCTTCGGCAAGGTCGACTACGTGGATATAGTCGCGTACGCCGGTTCCGTCGGGGGTATCGTAGTCGTCGCCGAACACGCTGAGACATTCGCGTTTTCCTACCGCCACCTGACTTATGTACGGCATAAGGTTGTTGGGGATTCCTTTCGGGTCTTCGCCTATTCTTCCGCTGGCGTGCGCTCCGACGGGATTGAAGTACCTGAGGAGCATTATGTGCCATTCGGGGTCGGCTTTCTGAATGTCGGTGAGCATCCTTTCGCCCATAAGTTTGGTCGCGCCGTATGGGTTGGTCACTTCTCCCGTGGGCATATCTTCGGTAAGGGGAAGTTTTTCGGGGGTGCCGTAGACGGTAGCGGACGACGAGAAGACGAGTCTTTTACAGTTGTGTTTCGTCATTACGTCCACCAAAGCAAGGTTGCTCATAAGGTTATTTTCATAGTACATTGCAGGATGCGCGCAGCTTTCGCCTACCGCTTTGAGTCCCGCAAAGTGTATTACCGCATAAATATTGTTTTCGGTGAAAATTCTGTCGAGAAATTCTTTATCTCTGCAATCGCCGCGATAGAATTTGATTTTCTTCCCGGTAAGTTCTTCCACTCTCTTTATACTCTCTTCGCAACTGTTTACCAAGTTGTCGAGAGCTACTACTTCATACCCGCGTTCGAGTAAAAGCACGTTGGTATGGCTGGCTATATATCCGGCGCCGCCGGTCACGAGTATTTTCATATATCCTCCTTTATTTCCGCCCGTATAAAGGCGGTCGTTTTATGAAACTTGTCGCAGAACGTAGGACTTAAAGAGTAGAGATTGAGATACCCCGTTTCGTCGTAATCCTGCCTGTGGGCGTTGAAGTAAAAGGGATTACTAAATCCTATTTTTTTCAACTCCTTTACACTCAGTATTATATCACAAGCCCAACCGTCGGCAAGCGTTTCCACGCGACTTTTTATAACGTTTTCTTTAAGAGGCGTAATAATTATATCGCCCTCGCCGTCGCGGTTGTCGATAATTACGCAATAGTCGGCGTTATTATAATTACATTCGATTTCGAGATACCGCCTTTTGTCGCCGAGCGTAATCATAAGCTCCACTATGTCGCCGTCGTAAAGGGGGTCGTTGTAATTAAAATGTTTGGGGCAAAAATAGTTTTCCTTACACTCGAACCGAAAACGGAAAACGCCGTCGCTTTCTTCGGCTCGGAACGAAGTTTTTTCGCTCGGTCTGCCCGTCCTCGTATCTTTTAAGAAAAATTTTTCTCCGTCGAATCGGAAAATTTTATCTGAAAAATCCATCGGTAATCCTTGTGAATAAATCGAGTTTCCTTAATACGTCTTCCGCTAAAACCAACTGATTTTCCGCGCGGACTAAATTGTGCTCGGGATATTTCGCGCCGAAATAAACGTCGTTATTAAGATAGTCGGTCAAAAATCTCATTCCGCACTCGTAGGTGTACAAAAAAGCGCTCATCGGCAAAAGACTTCTTTCCTTGTCGGTGACTTCGAGATTGTTCGTCAAAAAACCTTTGCTGAACGCTTCGTAAAACTCGGGGTCGGCTTTAACTTCCCCTATCTCCGGGCTGTCTTCGGGGCGAGTAGTGCCGCCCGACCTTATCGCGTCGCCGAAGTCGTATAATAGACTTCCTTTCATGACGGTGTCAAGGTCGATTACGGTAAGAGACCCGTCGTTCCCTATGACCAGATTGTTTATTTTCGTGTCGTTATGGGTGACTCTGTAAGGAATTTCTCCCTTTCTTAACGGCTTTTCCACGACGTCGCACAGCTTTTTATACCCCGCGTATCTTTCGATAAGATTTTCCGCCCTTTTCCGTCTTTCGCTCGGAACGGAAGCGGTTTTTATAAAATCGGCGTATCTTTTCGGCGTGTTGTGAAAATCGGGTATCGTGTCGTACAAAACTCCGTCGAAATCCCGTAAGTATTCCTGAAACTTGCCGAAACCTTTTCCTACCGTCTCCATATCCGACGGATCCGTTATTCTTTCTTTAATCTCTCCGTCGACGTAGGTCATAAGTCTGTACGTTCCGCCGTTATATTCGACGAACTTTTTTCCGTCCTTTGCCTTTACGGGCGCAATCGTTTTGCCGCCCTTTTTCGCGACGTGGGCGGTGACTGCCGATATATTATCCATCAATTTATCGACGGAACGAAAAATGGCGACGTCCATTTTTTGCAAGGTGAACTTGCCTTTGTCCGTAACGCAAAGAAAAGTTGCGTTTATATGACCGCAACCTATTCTTTTACATTCCTTTACGGCGGCGTCCGTATCGAATAAACTTACCGCCGACAAACAGTCTTCTACCTTGGCTTCCATCGGATTATTTTCTTTCCCAGTTGGGTTTGAACACCTGACGGGAACGGGCTATGCACATGTTCCCTTCGGGGATATCCTGCGTAATCGTGCTGCCCGCCGCGATGAACGCTCCGTTATGCACGGTGACGGGAGCGACTAAGTTGGTGTTGGCTCCGATAAACACGTTGCTGCCCACCGTGCATCTGTGTTTCGATATTCCGTTATAGTTAGCGAACACGCTTCCGCATCCTACGTTTGTGTTTTCGCCGACGTCGCTGTCTCCTACGTACGCGAGGTGCGCCATTTTTACGCCGTCGCCTATGTTGCTGTTCTTTATTTCCACGAAGTCGCCTACACGGCAGCAGGCTCCTATGTTAGCTCCTTTTCTAAGGCACGCGAACGGTCCTACGGTCGTATTGTCGCCTATCTTCGCCTCCAACGCGTAGGTGGAACGAATATCCACGTTTTCGCCCACTTCGGTATCTATAAGCTCGCAATGGGGGAACACAACTGCGTTTTTATGAATATATGTCTTGCCGCGTAAAACTACCATCGGGTGAATAATCGCGCCGTCTTCTATGGTTACGTCAAGGTCTATATAAGTAGTGGCGGGGTCGTACATAAGCACGTCCCTGTCGGCGTATTTTGCCATAACGTAGTCTTTCATGTGGGTGTTGATTACCCCTACGTCGGCGAGAGTCTTCACTTGGAAAGCGAAGATGTTTTCGCACTGTTTATATTCGCCTTTGTATCCTTTGTACGTGACGTAGCCGTCGCCTATTTTGTAGCAGGTCTTCAAACCCCTGCTGACTTCTTCGATGTCGTCAAGGAATTCGTCGTTGACGAGCGGAGTGTCGTTATAGAGTACGCAATAGTACCCGTCGATATTTTCGGGTATATCCTTTTCCGATTCTATCTCGATGACGTCTTTAAGAAAATAGTCCTGAATTCCTTTAAGCGAACGCCCCGAAACGCTGACGTGGGCAAATCTTTCTTCCTTAAATCTAAAAACTTTCATAATACTTTCTCCTCGATAAATTTTTTGATTTCGGCGCATTTTTTCTTCGCCTTTTCCAAATCCTCGGCTTCGACGAGAATCCTTATCTTCGGTTCGGTTCCGCTCGGTCTTATTACCGTGCGGTATTCCTTATCTATATTGTCGATATAATTTTTTATCTCCGCGTCGGTACGGAACTTATTTACCGCCTCCTTGTCGCAGATTACGCAGTCGCTTACCGACGGGTATTCCTTAATGTCGTCGGCTACGTTCAAGGGGGTGACTTCGTTAAGTTCCGCAGTAAGGAGGGACGCTAATATTCCGTCGCCCGTCGGCATGTAGTCGGTAAAAATCATGTGTCCGCTCTCTTCGCCCCCTACGTTATACCCGTGTTTTTCCATTTCACGAAAAACGCATTTGTCGCCCACCGCCGTGCGAACTAAATTTATTCCCGCCTTTTTGCAAGCGGCTTCGGTGCCGAGATTGCTCATTACCGTGCCTACCATCGTGTCGTCGACAAGTTTTCCTCTTGCTTTCATATCCTTGCAATGGACGTACATAAGGTGGTCGCCGTTATAGATTTTTCCGCCCTGAACGCACATTACTCTGTCGCCGTCGCCGTCGTAAGTAAAACCTATATCGTAGCCGCCCTTTTCCATTATTTTAAGCAAAGTTCCCGGTACGGTAGCTCCGCAGTCTTTGTTTATTTCCTTTCCGTCCGTGTCGGTAAAGTATGCGTCGACTTCCGCGCCCGCTTCCCTGAAAATTTCGGGGGCAATAACGCTCGTGGCTCCGTTCGCCGCGTCGAGAGCTATTTTTACTCCTTTAAGTCGTACGGGATTGACCTTTTTCATAAGGTAATCTATATATTCTTTTCCGCCGTCGCAGACTTTTTTTATCTTGCCGTCGCCGACGTACTCCGCTTTTTCTTCTCCGTCTATATAATCTTCCACTTCGAGTTCGATTTCTTCCGAAACCTTGTTCCCCTCGGCGGAAAACAACTTTACGCCGTTGTATTCGGGCGGATTATGGCTCGCGGACAACATTATTCCGTAGTCGCAACCGTGTTTTTTCGTAAGGAACGCAAGCACGGGCGTGGGTACCATTCCGGCGATAAGCACGGTTTTGCCGCAGTCGGACAAAACTTTCGCCATCGTTTTTTCTATCCGCAATCCGCTTTCTCTCGGGTCGCGACCGATAATAACTTTTTCGCAGCGGGGCAAACGCGCTATTCCTTCCGATATTCTCGTAAGGTATTCTTCGGTAAATATATTTTCTTTACAACGGATTCCGTCGGTTCCGAAATGTTTCATTTTTTCTCCTAAACTCTCGCGTTCTTGTTATTGTGTTCCTTTCTGTATTCGCTCGGAACCAACTCGAACAGATATTTTTCGGTAAGAATTTTGTCGCCTTTTTCGCTCGCTTCTTTAAGCTCGGCAAGTTTTTCGGCGAGATATTCCCCGTTTACGTCGGATAATCTGCAAATAAATATATCCTTGTGCGTGGTTTTGTCTACGTTCTCGTTGCCGTATTGCAACTCTTCGAAAAGTTTTTCGCCGGGGCGTAAACCGGTTATTTTTATCTCTATATCCTTACCGGGTATCTGTCCGGACATACGGATAAGGTCTTTCGCCAAATCGTAAATATAGACGGGCTGTCCCATATCGAGAACGAACACTTCGCCGCCGTTTGCCAAAGCTCCCGCCTGCAAAACAAGCCTTACCGCTTCGGGTATAGTCATAAAATAACGTTTCATTTCTCTGTCGGTCACCGTGACGGGTCCGCCTTCGTTAATCTGCCTAATAAAGGTGGGTATTACGCTTCCGGAGCTTCCGAGTACGTTGCCGAAACGGACCGCCGCAAGCTGCGTGGTCGAAGTCTTCGACGCGTTCTGCAAACAAAGTTCCGCCGCTCTTTTCGTCGCTCCCATTACGTTGGCGGGGTTAATCGCCTTATCCGTGGAGATTAAAATAAATTTCTTTACTCCGCTTTCGTTGCATTGATCTATTACGTTCTTCGTGCCGAACACGTTATTCTTTACGCTTTCGTCGGCGGATATTTCCATCATAGGAACGTGCTTGTACGCCGCCGCGTGGAACACTACGTCCGGTTTGTACGTTTCCATAACCTCTCTGAGTTTCTGTCTGTCGCGTACCGAACCTATTTCCAAAACGTATCTGTTTCTGTCGTAAGTCTTTTTCAATTCTTCGTTGAAGTCGAACATTCCGTTTTCGTGGCGTTCGAAAATAACGAGCAGTTTGCACCCGTAGTGCAGTACCTGTCGGCACAGTTCGCTTCCTATACTTCCCGCGCCGCCGGTGACCATTACTACCTTATCTTTAATAAACGCGTCGATGAGTTTCTTATCCATAGTATGTTCGTCGCGGTGGAGAAGATCCTCGATTTTTATATTTCTTATGCTGATCGTGTCGGAATTGAGTTCGCTGTTGGCGTCCTTTATTCCTGTCGCTATCATTATTCTTACGTCGTATTTCTTTATGTAGTCGAATATGGAGCGGAGCTGTGCTCTCGTCACTTCGGTGATGGCTATCGCTATTACGTCGGCGTCGAATTCCTTAATTACTCTCTCTATTTCCTCTCTGCCCCCCTCGACGGAGATGTTGCTTACTATTTCTCCTTTTTTCTCTTCGTCGTCGTCTATTATCGCGACGGGAACGTAACCGTCTTTCGGGTTCTCCAAAAATCTCTTTATGAGAGACGCGCCGGTATACCCCGCGCCGTAGACTATTACTCTGTGGATTTTATCGGAAGAATAAGCGTCCCTTAAGTGTATTTTATGTTTCAGCGCGACCACTATGCGAATAATCAGCCTGTATAACGCGCCTATCGCGAAAAATCCGAAATACGTACAGACGATAACGAGTAAATGAACGTTGAATTCCGTAATTTTATGTCCGGAAGGATCTATCGCGACAACGTCTCCGACGAATGTAAACAGCCCTCTGTACAAAATACCGAAAGCGAGACTTATCACTCCCACCACGATAAGGCGAAGCAATTCCATCACGCCGGCATATTTCCATACGATACGGTAAATGTTGGCAAAATACATAATAAGTATAGTCGTGATAAGACACGGTATCCCGACTACGAGGGTACGCCAGTAATTTACCTTGAAATCAACGCCCTTGTTCATTCCGTCAAGCCAGTAAACGAGACTCAATAACCCGATAAACAGCACTACGTCGATTATTATTTCTACGTAGTTGACTTTCCTTCTGTCCGCAAAAAACTTTTTCGTTCTTTCGTTAAGAGTTCTTTTTGTCATAATAACTTTCCTTTTCCTGTCTTTAATAAATAAGCGGTTTTACCGCTTCGTATATTTTCTCGGCGGCTTCCTTGCAAAACCTGCCGTAATCTTCGGGCGCGCGACCGTCTCCGCAATCGGATACGCATCTTACGCAAACGTACTTCTTCCCCGCGACGTAGGCGCATTGAGCCACCGCTCCGCTCTCCATATCGCAGGCTATCGCGTTAAACAAACTTATTATCTCTTCCTTCCTTTCGTGCGACGCGACGAACTGCTCTCCGCTCGCGCAAATACCTTCCTTACATTCGCAGGAAGATTTAATGACTTCGCTCGCTTCCTTATCGGTCGGAAAAACTATCATATTGACCGTGCTTACAAGCCCTTTCGGATCTCCTATCGGAGAAGTGTCCACGTCGTGCTGTACGCACCCCGTCGCCACAATAACGTCGAGAATTTTCACTTCGGGCAAATCCGCTCTCTCCGCAGACGAAAGCCCGCCGCTTACGCCGCAGTTAAGTATGACGTCGGGAGAAAAACGGTCTATTAAAAGAGTGGTCGAGTAAGCCGCGTTCACCTTGCCTATTCCGCACGCCACGAGTACCGCGTCCGCCCCGGCAAGTTTATAGAACCGCTTTCCGTAAATCTCGGTTTCGCTCTCAACCCCGTTTCTTAAAAACGGCGCCGCCTCGGTAGGCATCGCCACTACTATTCCTATCATAAAAATTTCCTTTTACAATATTTTACAATTTTTTACTCTATAAATAATATCATAATGAAACGAATTTCGTCAATGAATTGTTTCACCACGCCTCGCCTTTTGCCGTGAAACGTGCCTTTTCTATCAAAAACCACAATTTTAGAGCAACCGCATATTTCGATATTTTTCAAAATTACCGGAATATTAAACAAAAAGCGTTTCCGCCGTGGGCGGAGTTAATTGCCCTTACGGGCGTGAATTGCCAAAATCTAAGATTTCGGCGTTATGGATATAAAGTATATGACGGAATGGGCGTGCGTTCTATTCCGTTTTTATCTGTATATAGGGTTTTTGTATATCCCGCCCACCCACCCTAATGGGTATTTTTATCCTTATGAAAATAAAGTCTATTCAAGTAATATGTTTGATGAGAAAGTCTTACGTTGCCAAATTCGGATAGGGGGGAACATTATGCGGAAAAATCCCGCATAACGAGTGGTCGGAGATGGGGCTCGTGTGTTTCTTTGCTACTTTCTTTTCACACCGAAAAGAAAGTACGAAACCTATACAAATAAAGAACAAAAGATAGAATACTGTAAAAAATTAAAAGTGAATTATCGGCAACCTAAACTTATTATACGGAAACCTAAATCGCGAATTTTCGTTTGCTTACTCCGAGACTTTCCCTACCCCTTTCAGTATTCGTTTTTTCCGACGAGATAATCGATGCTCGTGGAGAAAAATTCCGCGAGTTGCCAACAGTCGAGAACGTTCGGAATGACGGTACCCGCTTCCCAACGGGAAATATTCGCCTGCTTTATTCCCGTCTTCTCGGCAAGCGCGCGCTGCGACAGCCCCCGCTCTATCCGTAATTCCTTAATTCTGTTGTTTGAAAAGTCTGCTTCCATATCTCAAATTATACAAATATGTATAAGAAAAATCTTGACTGATACAAATATGTGTCATATAATGTATGTAGCAAATAAAACAAATAAAGAAAACTTATTTCGTAAATGAAAATAAAAATAAAAAGGAAAATGATTTTATGATATTACTTAAAGACTTATTGAGATTTACTCCCGAGCAAGAAGAAAAAGCAAAAGTTAAATTCAATATTTACAATGGATCTAACAATCCTATTGATATCTATAAGAACAATCCGGATGAGATTAACAAGCAATGGCTGTATTGGAGAAATGAAAACAGATATTTTCGGGTTGGTCAAATAGCTATTTGCTTGGTTAGAATAGGGGGCGATCATTGGTTGTTGACAACGGTCGATACTGTTGATTCAGAGTTGAACGTAAAAAATGGTATAAACTATACCGGTATTCCTTTTGATGAGTACAAAGAATATTATGGTAGAACCATTGTTAAATTCCATAAGGATTTTCAAACGCAAGGCGTAAATTATAAAAAAGTCAAAAATCAGCTCGAAGTTTGTCAAATTCTTCCCGATACATTCGATGACGATGACTTCCCCGGATATGATAAAGTAAAACTTTCATATAAACAACTTAAAAGCATTCTCGACCGTCATAAGAAGGATTGGATTGCTGCACTTGAAAACCAAAAAGCAGTTTACCTTATCACTGACTTAAATAACGGAAAATTGTATGTCGGTTCTGCAACAAGCAAAACAGGAATGTTACTACACCGTTGGCAGGATTATGCCTTAAATTGTCATGGCGGGAATAAGGAATTAAAGAAAATTGTTTATGAGAAAGGTATAAAATATGTACAGGATAATTTCCAATATTCAATCTTAGAAAACTACAACGCAAAAATTGATGATGAGATTATTAAGGCTCGTGAATCATGGTGGAAAGAAATTCTGCAGACAAAGAAATATGGGTATAACGACAATTAACAATTTTTTTGAGAAAAAAAAGGACTGTTAGGAACACAAGCTCCTAACAGTCCTTTCTGCGTTTTTGGTTGGTTTTTGTGCTTTATTTAAGCAGCGAGCAGACCTGTTCGGCATACTTCGTGGGGGATTCGAGAGTTACGCCTTCTATAAGCAGGGCTTGGTCGTAAAGCACTTCGGACAAGGTTTTTAATTTTTCTTTGTCTTCGGCGTAGTACTTCTTTATGGTTTCGAAGACGGGGTGGTTTACGTTGATTTCGAGGACTTTGGTTGCTTTTATCTTATTGTCGCCTTGGACGTTGGGCATACTGTTAAGGACTTTTTCCATTTCGATGGAGAGTTCGCCTTCGCTCGTCAGGCAGACGGGGTGGTTTTTCAATATGGAAGAAAGTTTAACTTTCGCCACCTTATCGCCGAGAGCTTCTTTCATAAATTCGGTAACGGCTTTGTTTTCGTCGTTATCTTCCACTTCGTCCTTTATGCCGATATCTTCGCCCGCCACCGAACGGAATTCTTTTTCTTCGTAGGTTCCGAGAAAACGGACTGCGAATTCGTCCACGTTATCGGTCATACACAGCACGTCGTACCCTGCGTCTACTACCTTTTCTACCTGCGGCAGAGCCTTTATTGCTTCCACGCTGCTGCCCGTCGAATAGTAGATATATTTCTGGTCGACAGCCATATTCTTCACGTATTCGGAAAGGGTGACCATCTTGTCTTCCTTTACCGAGCGGAAGATGATAAGGTCTTGGAGCATTTCCTTATTCGCTCCCCAGTTTTCGTAAATTCCGTACTTAAGCTGCAAGCCGAACGCCTTGAAAAATTCGAGATATTTCTCTCTGTCGTTTTCGAGCATATTTTTGAGTTCCGACTTTATCTTCTTTTCGATACTCTTTTCTATTTTCTGCAACTGGCGATTGTGCTGAATGGTTTCTCTCGATATGTTAAGGGTAAGTTCGCTGTCCACGAGTCCTTTCACGAAGCTGAAATAGTCGGGCAGCAAATCCTTGCACATATGGTAATCAGTACCCCGTTAGTGTACAAACGGAGACCTTTTTCGTAACCTTTGGAATAATAGTTGTACTGCGGATGAGCCGGGATAAACAGCAAAGCTTTATATTCCACCGCGCCTTCGGCGGAAGTGTGAATAGTAAGTAACGGCGCTTCTCCGTCGTAGAACATATCCTTATAGAACTTGTCGTACTCTTCCTTGGTTATTTCGTTCTTATTCTTCTTCCAAAGCGGAGTCATCGAGTTTATGACGGCGGTTTCTTTCACTTCTTCTTCCTTGCCGTCCTTTTCTTCGTACTTCGTTACCGCCATTTTTATCGGGTAGCGGATATAATCGGAATACTTTCTGATGAGGTCTTTGAGTTCGTACTCGTCAAGGAACTTTCCGTAGTAATCTTCGTCGGTATCGTCCTTTAAGTAAAGGGTGATTTCCGTGCCGTGTCCGTCCTTTTCCGCTTTCTTTATTTCGTAACCGTCGCTGCCGTTGCTGACCCAAAGGTTGGCTTCGTCGCTACCGTACGCCTTGGAAAGAACTTCTACCTTCTTCGCTACCATAAAGGCGGAATAAAATCCCACGCCGAACTGCCCTATTATATTGACGTCGTCGTTTTTCTCGTTCTCGTTCTTGAACTGCAGAGAACCGCTCCTTGCGATAACGCCGAGGTTGTTATCGAGTTCTTCCGCGGTCATACCGATACCGTTATCGGAAATTTTTAAGGTTCTGTTCTCCTTATCCGCCGCTATCTCTATCGCGAAATCGTCGCGGCTCAGTCCGCTGACGCCGCCCGTAAGAGACTTGTAATACAATTTGTCTATCGCGTCCGAACAGTTGGATAAAAGTTCTCGTATGAATATCTCTTTGTGAGTATAGATGGAGTTTATCATTAAATCCAACACTCTCTGCGATTCGGTCTTGAATTTTTTCATCTTTCAATTCCTCCGTAATCTTATTTTAGCACTCTTCATCTTTGAGTGCTAATTTATTATATCCCTGCCGTAATCATAAATCAAGTGTTTTTCGAAAATATTTTATCCTTTTTCCATAATCTTAATCTTCGACGCTTTTCCGTCACGAATAACGGGCGAAAACTTTGCGTAACATAATTTATATGAAGCAAAAAATCGTCGCGGCAATACTTATTATTCTTACGGCGGCTCTGCCCGCAACTATCCTTACGGGGTATTTTTATTCGCAGTCTGTAAAGACGGAATACTACGACTGCGGCTTTTCGACGGGGATAAAAATCGCTCTTTTAAGCGATATGCATTTCCCGCGGGAAAATAAAAATCTATCTTCCGCTATCGACTTTCTTAAAGAGTTATCCCCCGATATCGTCGCGGTGACCGGAGACGTATTCGACGCGTCCGCCACTAAGGACGACCTAATTAAAGCGGACGATTTTTATAATAAACTTACTTCCTTTTCTCAAGTCTACGCCGTGATAGGCAATCACGAAATCGGCAGTCCGCTTCTGACGGACTATATCGCCGTATGTAAAAACAACGCCGTAAACTTACTTCTCGACGAGTTCGTAACGCTAAACTTAAAAGGAAAAAATATCCTTATCGCGGGAGTAAAAGACGGAAAAATTCCGTCGGAAAAGAACCTGCCCGACGTTACGGAAAGTAAACTTAAAGCCGACGCAAGTCTGCTTCTTGCTCACCGCCCCGAACTAATAAAAGACTACGCCTACTATAATTTCGACGTAGTCTTATCCGGTCACGCTCACGGCGGACAGGTACGATTATTCGGACGCGGACTTTACGCTCCCGACCAAGGATTCTTCCCGAAATACACTTCCGGGCGTTACGCCGAAGGCAAAACGCAAATGTTCGTAAGTCGCGGTTTGGGTGACGGAAAGTACCGTTTAAGGATATTTAACCCTTACGACGTGCTTATAATCACCTTATGATATTTGCTCAACCGCGAGCGCGAGATTGTTAAAGGTAAGCGTGCTTGCGCCGGTGTTTCTTACCGCTACGGTATCCCCTGCGGTCGCGCTTATAAGAACGCTCTTCGACAAATTGACGGTCTCTCCCGTCGTTACGGTTTCGTTAGCGGAAGAATTCGGTATCGCCGTACCCGTAGCGTTGGTCAAAGATAAGGTCGCCACCGTGCTTGCGTCTGCTCCCGTTGCGTCTGCCGAATAAGTGATTTTGTATATCCCCGTCGCCGGCAGAACCACCGCGTTGTCGTTTACGGTAAAGGTATTGCCGGGCGTAGCGGCGGATAAAGTCACGGTAGCGTTCGTTCCCGTCGCGAGACTTTGGGTAGCGTTCGTATAGAAAGCGGCCTGGCTAACGGCGTTGGTTCCGGCGGGACCCTGAGGACCGGTTGCTCCGGCAGGACCTTGAGGACCGACTGCTCCGGCGGGACCTTGAGGACCGACTGCGCCCGTTGCTCCCACAGGGCCTTGAGGACCGATTGCGCCCGTTGCTCCCACAGGACCTTGAGGACCGACTGCGCCCGTTGCTCCGGCAGGACCTTGAGGACCTACTGCGCCCGTTGCTCCCACAGGGCCTTGAGGACCTATCGGACCTTGCGGCCCCGTAAGACCTATCGGACCCTGCTGCCCGGCGGGACCCTGCGGACCCATGGGTCCGGGTATCAATACAACGTTTCCGTTATTTACTCTGTTGCGGTTATTACCGCAGTTACAACAACAAGCCATAATATATTTTCTCCTTTCGTTTGATTTTCGAGGCTTTTTCCCCTTGTACATTACTATTCTTCGGTCATACTTTTTGTTATCGGGTTTGTTAAGTTAGGTTGACAAGATTGCGGTTATATAGTTATAATAATTTAGTATTTTTATTATTAAATGTGGAGGCATTATATGCGCAAAGAAAATCCCTCTCCCGATTTTATCGCTCTCGAAAAAGAGATTCTTAAATTCTGGGAAGAGAACAAGTGCTTTGACAAGCTCGTTGAAAAAAATAAAAACGGAGAAAGATTCCGCTTCCTTGACGGCCCTATCACGGCGAACAATCCTATGGGTATTCACCACGCCTGGGGCAGAACCTTAAAGGACGCGAACATAAAATATAACTCTATGCACGGAAAAAGCTGTCAGTTTCAGAACGGTTTCGACTCGCAGGGGTTGTGGGTCGAAGTTGAGACCGAAAAGGAAATCGGCGTACACGACAAACGCGGTATTATGGAATACGGTATGGATAAGTTCACCGAAAAATGTATGGCGAGAGTACGCAAGTTTTCGGGAATAATCACCGAGCAGAGCAAGCGTCTCGGTCAATGGATGGACTGGGAACACAGCTACTTTACGAATACCGACCTTAACATTACTTCCATCTGGTATTTCCTGAAGACCTGCCACGAAAGAGGTATTCTCGTAAAGAGTCACCGCCCGATGCCCTGGTGCCCCCGTTGCGGCACGAGCCTTTCCGAACACGAAATGAGCGGAAGCTACAAGGACGTCGAACACACTTCCATTTACGCAAAACTCCCCATAAAGGACAGCGACGACAGTATTCTCGTCTGGACCACTACTCCGTGGACTCTTACGAGTAACGTTGCTCTCGCGGTAAACCCCGACATAGATTATCTGAGAGTAAAAGTAAAATCCGACTCCCGTAATCTTATCGTAGGTAAGGACGCTCTGAAAAAATTAAAAGGCGACGTCGTTACCGTACTCGACGAATTCAAGGGTAAGGAACTTATCGGCAAAGAATACACTACCGTATTCCCGGAATTCCCCGTGCAGGACTTCGTACACACTATTGTGCCGTGGGAAGACGTAGACGCCACCGAAGGCGTGGGTGTGGTTCATATCGCTCCCGGTTGCGGCGCGGAAGACTTCGACCTGGGTAAAAAACTCGGATTAAAACAAATCTGTCCGATAGACGACAACGGAATAATCACCGAAGGTTTCGGCGAACTTACCGGCAAATCCACAGCCGAAGTTCTTGACTCGGTAGTAAAAATCATGACCGAACGCAATACCCTTTACAAGACCGAACCGATAGTTCACAGCTATCCTCACTGCTGGCGTTGCAAAACGCAGGTCGTATTCAAATTGGTCGACGAATGGAGTATCGCTACCGAAAGCCTCAAACCCGAACTTATCGCCGCCGCCGACACCGTCAGGTGGGAACCCGATTTCGCGGGCAAGCGTATGAAAGACTGGCTGACGAACATGGGCGACTGGAACATTTCCCGTAAACGTTTTTACGGACTGCCCTTACCTTTCTATCCCTGCAAAAAATGCGGTCACCTTACCGTAGTAGGCAGCAAGGAAGAGTTAATCGAACTTTCCGAAAACCATTCCTTGGAGGGCGTGCCTCACTTGCACCGTCCGTATATAGACAAAATAAAAATCCGTTGTCCTCACTGCGGAGAACTTGTGGAAAGAGTACCCGAAGTGGGCGACTGCTGGCTCGACGCCGGTATAACTCCCTTCTCCACGAAAAAATATTTCGAAGACAAGGAATACTTCAATAAAAACTTCCCGTCGGAAACGGTAATCGAAATGAAAGAACAAATCCGTTTGTGGTTCTATTCTCTTCTCTTTATGAGCGTAGTCCTTACAGGCAAAGCTCCTTACGAAAGAGTAGTCACCCACTCTTCGGTAATAAACGAGGACGGAACGAAGTTCTCGAAAACCGGCAACATGATACGTTTCGACGAAGCCGCCGAGAAGATGGGCGCGGACCCCGTCCGTTACCTTTTCTGCTCCGCTCCCGTAACCAACGACGTCCGTTTCGGTTACAACCTTACCGACGAAGCGAGAAGAAAAATGCTTTCTTTCTGGAACGTTTACGTTTTCTTCAACCTTTACGCAAGTCTGGATAACCCCGACGTGGAAAACCACAAAGTAGACTACTCCACACTTACCCATTCTGATAAATGGTTGCTCGCGCGTACCGACTCTTTCCTTGCGGCGGCGGACGAAGGAATGAAGGCTTGCCGTTTAAGTAACGTTATTAAGGAATTCGAAAGTTTCACCGACGACGTCAGCAACTGGTATATAAGAATAAACAGAAAGCGTTTCTGGAAGTCCACCGACAAAGCCGACCAAATGAACGCTTATTGGTGTCTGTACAGAGCCATCAAAGTGACTTTGGGCGTAATGGCTCCGATTATTCCCTTCCTTACCGACTACATCTGGCAAAATACCGTTCGTTGTCTCGAAAAAGACGCTCCTATAAGCGTACACCTTTCCGATTATCCCGTAGCGCTCGGCGTTAAGGACATGAAAGGCTTTGAAAACGTGCTTGACGAAACCGAAGCCGCGAGAGAAGTTCTTACCATCGCGCAGAGAATGCGTAACGAAGCTCAGATGAAAGTCAAACAGCCTTTGTCCGAACTTATCGTAGTCGCCGACGAAAAGACCGAAAATAACGTAAAGAACCTGGTAAACGTAATTAAAGACGAACTTAACGTAAAGGACGTAGTATTCGCGAAAGACGAAAACGCGTTCAACGAGCACTACTACACCGTAAACTTCCGCGCAGCCGGACAGAAACTTAAAGGCGAAGCGCAGAACCTTAAAAAAGCGGTGGAAGCTCTCGACGCGGAAGGTATGGCAAACCTTGACAAAGCCTACGCCGACGGAAACATCTCCGTAGGAAAGTTCACCGACCTTACGAAAGATATGTTCGACTGTCACGACAGACCGAAGAGCGGTTTTATCGTAGCGAAAGAAAACGGTTTTACTTTGGCTCTTAACGTAATCCTCACCCCCGAACTTATCAGAGAAGGTATGGTAAGAGAAACGATAAGACAAATTCAGGTACTCCGTAAAGACGCGGGATACGCCGTAGAACAGAGAATCAAGGCAAGCATAACTACCGCCGATAAAGAGCTGTCGCAGGCAATAGACGAATACGCCGACAGAATAAAAACCGATATCTTAGCTACCGAGCTTACCGAAATAACCGCTCCCGACATCGAAAAGACAATTTCGGTCGGACAGAAAGAACTCGTAATTAAATTAAAACTCGACTAATACTAAATAAAGAAGGTATATTATGTTAAAAGAAGAAGTAAGATTAGCGTTCAACAACGCAAGAAAGGCGGGCGACCACCTTACGAAAGACGCTCTCGAAGCGGTAATAGCGGGAATTTTGCAGAAAGAAAAATCGGTAGCGGGACACGAAGTCACCGACGCCGAAGTCATCGAATGCGTTTCCAAAGAAATCAAAGTTCAGAAGGAAGTAAAAGAAATGTTCGCCGGACGCAACGCCGAAAAGGAAGCCGAAGCCGCGGGGAAAATAGAAATTTTGACCAAATTCCTTCCCGAACAGCTCACCGAAGAAGCGGTAATGGCTCTTATCGAAAAAGCCGACGTCTATCCCGACGCTTCGCCCAAGACGAAAGGTATGATAATAAAAGCGGTTATGCCGCAGATAGCGGGTAAGTTCGACAAGGCTCTCGTAAACGGACTCGTCGAAAAACACCTTGCGAACAAATAAACAAAAATAAAATCATTTTCTTAACGGAGGTAACGAAATGAGAAGAAACGGTATGTGTCCTTTTTGCTACATAAAGCAATTTTTTACTCCCTCTTCGCCCTTTATCGAAACGTATAAACTTAAACGCATAGATAACGGCGCGCAGAAAGCCCCGATTATGGGGTGGTCGAGCTGGAACACTTTCAGAAACAACATCGACGAAAAACTCATAAAAGACACCGCCGAAGCGGTGAAAAAAACCGGTCTTCTCGAAGCGGGATACCGCTATATCAACCTTGACGACAACTGGCATTCTTCCTTACGCGACGAAAACGGCAAATTACAGGGCGACCTTACGAGATTCCCCCGCGGAATAAAACCGATGATAGAAGACCTCAATAAGGACGGTTTCCGCGTAGGGCTATATTCGAGTAACGGAACTTTGACTTGCGAAGACCTTCCCGCTTCTCTCCACAGAGAAAAGCTCGACGCAAGGACGATAGCCGAATGGGGCGTGGAATACTTTAAGTACGACTTCTGTCACCACGAATATATGAGTAAGTACGCTCCGCTCGTCTACGGTATCGAAATAGCCAAACCCGCGTCTTCCGACGCCACCTTCTACGACTGCAAAAAGTCGAGAGTATTCGGCACGGCTAAATTTATGCGCGACAAGAAAGTACCCGTAGGCTGTCACGTATCGGGACTCGACAAAAACGGCGGCTATATGGAATACGACAATATCTATATGGAAGAAGAAGGCTACTACGTCCTTACCGTCTGCATCCGCAAAAAAGGCAATAAGTACGCGAAAGTCCTTGCCGCTCACATTAACGAAGAAGACTTCTACGTTTACGATATCCCCTGTCAGAACAAACCGAACTTCACCGGACGTTTCCAACAGGTAGTTCATCTTAAAAAAGGGCAGAACACGATTAGATTATTTAACCCCGTCGCGAGAAGAAGCGACAGCTCTTTCTTGCAATATTATAATATGGGTAAAGAACTTGCCGCCGCCGCGAAAGAAAGGCAGGGCGAATTCCGTCCGATAGTCTACTCCATCTGCGAATGGGGATTCAACAAGCCCTACAAGTGGGGCAGCCTTGCCGGCAACATGTGGCGTACCACTCCCGACATTCGTCCGTGGTTCTGGTGGATAAAGATAATTTACGAACACACCGTAAAACTCTATAAATACGCCTTGCCCGGCGCGTGGAACGACCCCGATATGCTCGAAGTCGGCAACGGCAAGCTGACCGAAAATCAGAATATCGCTCACTTCTCCCTTTGGTGTATGCTGAACGCTCCTCTGGTCCTCGGCAACGATATACGAAAAATCCCCGACTCCGTCCTTAAAATAGTCACTGACAAAACCATGATTTCGATAAATCAGGACGAAACCTACAAGCCCTGCAAACGCATAATTAAAGGTTCGGTAGACTTGCTCGCAAAACCCCTTACGAACGGCAGAGTGGCGGTTTGCTTATTCAATAAGACCAAATCGAAAAAGTCTATATCCGCTTCCCTCGAAAAAATATTCGACGATAATTATATTAACTTAAAGCGGAAAGAAAGCTATTCGGTAAACGAAGTCTGGTCGGGCGAAAAGTACGATTTCACCGATAAAATAACGGTTACCGTTCCCGCCGAAAGCGTAAAGGTGTTTATCTTAGAATAAAGTTTAGTATACTTAAATTGAAACGACGGGTTCCCGAAGTCAGAAATCCGTCGTTTTTTATTTGTCGTAATTTATTGTCGGAAAACGTTATTTCGTTATTACCGTCGGCGGAGTGACGATAGGATTTTGTCCGTAGGAAGAGGTTATTTCCGCAATAAGAAGGGATATTCTCGCCGCAAGCGGGTTGATGAGATTTTTGGAATTGCGGACGATTTCTTCCGCTACGTCGTAAGTTTTCCAGTCGACGAGATAGTAGGAATCTTCCCTTAAAGTAAGAATAGTTCCGAACGAAACCGACAGCTCGAACAGCCCCGCGGGATTAAAGGTAAGTTTTCTCGTAAGAGTAAGTTTTATATGCTTCGGGTCAAGGAAGCGAGCTTCCAGGTTGTCGGCGACGTTAATTACGTTCTTCGAGCCGCTCGCCACAAGCTCCAGAAGTCTGTATTCGACGTTACTTAAAAAGGTTTGCTGCCTCGGTTCTATATATTGATTTATATCCATTTCCTCTACCTCTGTAAATTAAATTTATTTTTCAAAACAAAGTTTTTTGAAAGCTTCGTAGTAAATCTCGGACATCTTCTCGAAGTCGGATATTTCCATATACTCGTCGGCGCAGTGCATACCCGAATTGCCGCCGGGAAAACACGGTCCGAACGCAACGCCCAAAGGCAAAACTCTCGCGTAAGTGCCGCCGCCGATACTCACGGGGTCGGCGTTTTGTCCGGTGACTTCGTTGTACGCGGATAAAAGGCTTTTTACGAGTTCGTTATCTTTCGCGACGTATAAGGGAAGATGAAAAAATCCCTGTTCTACCGTCATATCGGGAAGTTCTCTTTTAAGTACGGCGGTAATATCGTCTTTCTTGTAGCTTATGGGGTGTCTTATATCGAGTTCGAAGACTATTTCGTCGTTTTCGGTACGGGCGCAACCTAAGTTAAGGGTAAGTCCGCCGCTTACTTCGTCGTACAATTTTATTCCGACGCGGCTTCCGTCGAAAGCGTCGAATTTTTCGGCGAGTTCGGCGAACTTTTCGTCTGCGCAAGCTATCTTTTTAAGGAGTTTTATTATAGCGTTGTCGCCCGCTTCGGGGTGACTTCCGTGAGCCGATACTCCGTCGGCGGATACTTTAATATACTTTCCGTCTTCGGTAAATTCCGTTCCGAAAGAAATAAGTTTATCTTTGATTTCGGCGGTGTTTTCAAAGGTTACTTCGGCGTAGTTAGGCACCATGTTGGCTCTTTCTCCCGCCTTGAATTCCTTTACGCCTTTCGGTAAAGCGAACTTAATCGTGTGATAAACTATACCTTTTTCGCAGTTTATTACCGGGAAGTCGCCGTCGGGAGAAAATCCTAATTTAGGCATTTCTTCGTTGGTGCAATAGCTGTCCATACACTTCCAGCCGCTCTCTTCGTCGCAGCCTAATATAAAGCGGAGTTTTTTAGTGGGCTTGTAGCCTTCTTCCAAAAGTCTTACCGCTGCGTAAAAACACGCCGCGAAAGGTCCTTTGTCGTCCAAAGCTCCCCTGCCGTACACTCTGCCGTCGACTTCTTCCGCGCCGTACGGGTCGTAATGCCAGCCGTCCCCTTCGGGAACCACGTCAAGGTGACACAGCACGCCGAAAAGTTCTCCTTCCCCTACGTCGCCGTATCCGTAATATCCGTTGCCGTTTTTCGTGCGGAAACCGTTTTGTTCCAACACGCTCAACGCGTAATCCAAACATTCTCTTACCCCTTTGCCGAAAGGCGCGCCCTCTTCCGGGATACCCTCCGCGCTGTGGAAAGAAATAAGTTTTTTCATAAAGTCCGATGCTTTTTTATTATAATCCATAATTATCTCCGTTTCCGTTGAAATAAGTCGCGAAAAAGTCGTTGCCGGTAAATTTTTTCGCTTATATTACCCACATATTACACACATATTATACACTAAAACGAGAAAGTGTGATACAATAATTAACGACTTAAATAAATTACGGAGAAAATCATGAAAGTTCGTACAAGATTTGCGCCCAGCCCCACGGGCTTTATGCACATAGGAAATTTGAGAACGGCTCTTTACGCCTATCTTTACGCCAAGCACAACGGCGGAGATTTTATTTTGCGTATCGAAGACACCGACTCGGCAAGATACGTCGAAGGAGCGGTAGACCTTATCTACTCCACGTTGCAAAAAGCGGGAATAGAACACGACGAAGGTCCCGATAAAGACGGCGGATGCGGTCCGTACGTTCAGTCCGAACGCAAAACCATCTACAAAAAATACGCCGAACTTCTCGTAGAAAAAGGCGGAGCTTATTATTGTTTCTGCGACAAAGACAGACTCGAATCCTTAAAGGACGAAAACGGAGTCTGCCGCTACGACAAGCATTGTCTTAATTTAAGCAAAGAGGAAGTGGCGAAAAAGTTAGCCGCGGGAGAACCTTACGTCATTCGTCAGAATATCCCCACCGAAGGAGTAAGCTCCTACCACGATATGGTTTACGGAGATATTACCGTGCCTAATTCCGATATGGAAGACGGAATTTTGCTTAAATCCGACGGTATGCCCACCTACAACTTCGCCAACGTAGTCGACGACCACCTTATGGCGATAAGTCACGTCATAAGAGGAACGGAATACCTTTCTTCCACTCCGAAATATAACCTTATGTACGACGCGTTCGGGTGGGAAAGACCTACGTATATGCACCTGCCGCCCATTATGAAAGACGCACACAGAAAGTTAAGTAAGCGTTACGGCGACGCCAACTTCGAAGACTTCATCGAAAAAGGTTTCCTGCCCGAAGCGATAGTAAACTATATAGCTTTGCTCGGTTGGTCTCCTAAAGACAACGAAGAAAAAATGTCTATGGAAACTCTAATAGAACACTTCGACGTGGACGGAATAGGCAAATCGGGTTCCATATTCGACGAAACAAAAATGCGTTGGTTAAACGGTCTTTACATAAGAGAAATGTCCGACAAACGCTTTATGGAATACGCCCTGCCCTACTTTGAAAAGAGCGTCATTAAAGATAAATACGACTATTCCATATTCGCGATGCTGTTAAAGACGAGAATAGAAGTCTTTTCGGAAATCCCCGAAGCGGTGGCGTTTATCGACGACTTCAAGCGTTACGACTTAGCTTTATTTGAACATAAAAAGATGAAAACCGACGCCGACGTAGCAAAAACCGCCGTTAAAGTGGCATACGACGCCCTGAAAACTTGCGACGACTTCACTATACCGGGAATAACCGCCTCCCTCACCGAAGCGAGCGAACGCAACGGAATAAAGAAAGGTCAGGTTCTTTTCTGCACCCGCCTTGCCATTACCGGACTTGCTTCCACCCCCGGCGGAGCTTACGAAATCGCCGCTATCTTAGGAAAAACCGAAACCTTACGCCGTCTTACCGAAAGCCTTAAATGGCTCGAAGAAAAAGAATAATTTTTTTTCTACAACCAAAAATTCGTCTGCCCGCTCGATTAAAGCGGGCAGTTTTCTGTTTTACGTCGTATTTTAACGCTTTTTTCTGTATATCAATACTATAATTGCCCATATCGAAGGTCTACCGTTTTTGTCCTTCTTATGATATATTAAAGCAGACTTTGAAATATCATAGTTTTTAAGGGGCGACGGTATGTATATTAAAAGGCATCGAGCATAAATTTCTTAAAACAGACATGCTCTTTAATACGGTTTCCGTCACCGGCACAAGACGTGAAAACGCAAGAAGCTAAAACGGTAATCGTAAAAAGGGCGGGTAAAAAACTTGCGTCCCTTGCCCGCCACGTTTTATTCCGATACTAATAAAAGTAGCTCCTTTCAAATCCGAAATCCATAATAAGTCTGTCCGCGAGCAAAGCTATGAATTCGCTGTTCGTGGGGCGTTCGTTCTTCGCGTAGATTTTCATACCGAAAAGGGCGTTGATGTTTTCCATCTTTCCGCTGTTGGTCGCTATCTCTATCGCGTGTCTTATGGCTCGTTCCACTCTGCTTGACGAAGTGTCGAAGTTTTCCGCGACCATCGGATACAATCTTTTCGTAATGCTGTTCATTACGTCCATATTATCCATAGCGATAAGAACCGCGTCTCGTAGGTATCTGTAACCCTTTACGTTAGGGACGATTCCGACTTTGATAAGTATCCTGCTTATCTTTTCGTCCGCTTCGTTCGGTTTGCGATTTTTTAACGCATTTCCTGTCCCTTGCCGAAAATCGGTATGCGAAAACTGACCTTCACACCGTCTTTCATTTTGCATAATCATTTTAAGTTCCTTCTTTTTTGTGAATTTTTTGTCGACTATACTATATTAACACACTTAATTTGAATTGTAAATACCTAAATTTATTTTTGTACAAAATTTTTTAATTTCCGAAAAACACTTCCATTTGCCGCTTTTGTCGTCATTATAGTCAGTTCTTTTGCCATTTTTCTCTCGTTATACGGTATGTTGTAATTTAGATACCTATTTTTGAATACAAGAAGAAAAATTTCGGCGTCGGACGTAAAAAAGCGACCGTTAAAATGCGGTCGCTTTTTAATTGTTCGATTCGTCAATCTAAACGTCGGTCTTCAGATGAGCGTCCATAAACTTAAACGCTTCCTTGAAGCACTCTTTGGATATTTTCGTACCCATATTCATATGGAAACAATGGTTGTCGATAAGCTTATGGCTGCTGAACGTAACCACTTCCACGTTGTTGTCTTTAAGTTTCTTTTCGAGTATTTCGCCCTGCCCTTTGCAGAAAATATCCTTTTCCGCCATTACGAGGAAAGAGGGACACCATTCCGGATTGACGAACTCGCTCGGTCCGATTTCTTTTATGTAAGGATAATCGTTAATGTTGCTGAGGTCTTTTTTTAAACCGAATTCAAAACCCAAATAGCATCTGCCTATATCCCATACGAGGTGACAAGGAAGTTTTACGGTAGCGACGGACGCCATAAGGTCGTACGGTCCGCAGAAACTTACCAAAAGAGCGGGTTTAACTTTAATTTCTGGAGCGCCGATTTTTTCGCAAAGTTCTTTATTCACAGCCAAGGCTTCTACGTAGGTAGCCATGTACGCGCCTGCGCTGTCACCCGTTATACATACCTTATCGATGTCGATATTGTACTTTTCCGCGGTCTTTTCAAGATAGTTTATCGCGTTTGCGCAGTCGATTACCCCCTGCGGATACGGGTCTTTCGGTCCGAGTCCGTAGTTTATATTCATTACGAAATATCCGTGTTTTGCAAAACGTTTACAAAGGCTGTGTCTGTGTTTTTTGTCGCCTTTTACAAAACCGCCCCCGTGAATATTAAGCACGACGGGGAGTTTTTTGCCGGATTTAAGAAGTTCCGGATCATAATAATATTCCGCGGTGCATACTTCGGGCCTATTTTCATCATAAACGAATTCTTCTTCTCTGACCATGCCTTTGTATCTGCGGTAGTTCTGAGAAGGATGGAATAAAACGTCTATTGCCAAAAAAACAAATTCCGAACGAGTCATAGTTCCTCCTATTTTAACTTATATAATATATATAAATATTATACACGTGTAAACACTATATTTCAACACTATTTTGAAAATTTTAATAAAATCAAAGCCATAACAATTGACAATGCGACCTTTTAAGACTATAATATCGTGGTAATGGGAAATATCTCGTTTATGCGCCATTAGCTCAATTGGATAGAGCGTTGGTCTACGGAACCAAAGGTTAGGGATTCGAGCTCCTTATGGCGCGCCAAAGCAATATAATCCGAACTACTGGCTTGTAACAGGCGAATGGTTCGGATTTATTGTTTTTTTGTAAGAAAAAAGGCAGAAAGGAACTTTCCCCTCTGCCTTTTTCTTTTCGCT
>Ga0256404_1000513_pt1 | contig 100773 bp, 86 predicted proteins | sample RumenRJG_01DNA_FD_185990 | JGI IMG/M metagenome (GOLD analysis project Ga0256404, IMG submission 185990) | Bovine rumen microbial communities from Lethbridge, Alberta, Canada - RJG_01 | ecosystem: Host-associated > Mammals > Digestive system > Stomach > Rumen | place: Canada: Alberta...
ATATTCGGGCCATGATAGAAGAAAATATTGCATAAAGAGTAATAAGATTAATTGTTATACACTTTAAGTATATGAAAAACAATCAATTTTAGTAATATTTATGCGACAACTACCTTGACAATTACCGCTATCAGCTCTTTATCTCTCAGATTAAACGGGCTTACTACCTTGATGTTCCTGAGAAATATGCTGAACTAAATGACCGTTTCCCAAAGATTCATGTAAAAACTTTTGGCGAGTTTTTTCATGAATCTAATGAATTAACAGACTGAGAATGAAGGCTGATCGTTTCAAAGGCGATCAGCCTTCATTTATCCCTTAACTGAATCTAGTATCTCGGCGATTTTTATCCCCCATGCATATGCCAATAGAGGCGGGACTGCATCGCCTATTTGCTCATATTTATCCTGTTGGGTTCTGTCGTCGTGTGCAACAAGATAAGGTCCACCAACAAAGTTATAGGAATCAGGAAAACTCTGTAGCCTTGCACATTCCCTCACTGTTAGAGCGCGTGCCTGCTCAGGATGTACAAATTCATCCAGACAATGGCTTGTTACAGTTGGAGCCGCTTCGTCCCATTTCAATCTATAATTTCGTTTAATATACACAGTCTTTGGAATTACTTTTTTCTTCTGCAATTCTTTAAGCTCTTCTTCGCTAAGCCTTTCAAACAGACCCTTTAATCCTTCACCCTGCTGTAATATTTTAAAGCGCTCAATGATATACTTTCTGTGATTCATCGGTAAATGGTTTAACAGACGATGTTCTACTGTTGTTCTTTTCCAGAATTTATCATTCTTCATCAGACTCGAGTATTCTGAATCCACCTTCAGGTATGTCGGATTTTCCTGCTTGGTATTAGCAACTACCTCCGGTATATCAATAAAAGCATCTCTTACAGTAACTTCCTTTTGGGTAATCTCTTTTGGCTTGTCTATCGTATATCGAGAATCTTTTGCTGCCAGGATAAAAAACCTATGCCTTCGTTGAGGGACGCCATACTTGCTTGCATCTAATGTAAACTCCTTGAAATTCGAATATCCCGCTTCCTTCAATTCACTCTTCAAGTAGTTAATAACAAGTTCTTTTGAGTCTTTTGCAATTCTCTTATTCTGAATATTAGGGACATTCTCAAATAGTATCATTTTTGCATTGGCAATTTTGGCAATTCTAATCCCTTCTCGAAAGAGAAATTGTCTATCATCATAAGCAGCTCTTGATGAATTACCTGCTGTTGAAAATGTCTCACAGGGCATGCCTGAAGTTACAAGATCAACACCATCCGATGGAATATATGGAAGAATCTGCTCTTCTGTTACATTTCTAATATCATCATGAATAACATGAACTTCTGGGTGATTGTATGAATAAGTGTCAACACAGCTCTGTATATATTCTATAGCTACCCTAGTATCAAATCCTGCTGCGTGAAGTCCTGTGCAGATTCCACCCGGACCCGCAAAACAATCAATATGCGTATATGGCATTTAAATATTCTCCTTATCAAATCAGACTATTTGGATGTTACTTCAGCAATATCTTCAATATTGCATCCCAATACTTCGCAAATTCTGCAAAGCACATCTGTAGTAACATTCTCCCCTTTGCCTAATTTAGCAAGAGACGAAGAACTTAATCCGGCAGCTTTACGTAAATCAGTTCTGGTCATTCCTTTGTCTATAAGCAACTTCCATAGTTTATTGTAATTCATCTTCATATCCTGTGCTCCATCCTTTCCCAGAATTTCTATATGAAGTCTACCATAGTTTTCTTCTTATTGCAAATATAATATCTGTTAAAAAGATATTAATACTGTATTTATAGAATTCCGAACTCATAAGGAGCTGTAACAGGATACGATTGGGCAAGCACCTCAACCTTCCATTCTTCGATTGTTCTGTTCACGATTATGGTCTCAACCAAGACTGCCCATAACTTGGTTTGTCAGCTTACAGGCGCAAAGAACTATGCACCACATTTGGAAAAAGCGCTATCATTTTACAACCCCTAACATCTCTTCGGAGGATTCTTCAGCTCAAAATTAGTCATACTCGCTATCTGCCGACCGTCCTTCTCATATCTGCCGAAGCCCCAGGTCTTATCCTGATGTTTCATCAGAAGCTTGAATACGATCGTCCGAAGAACGCCCCGGCCCAGGTAACATTCTTCCCGCGCTCCTCGTAGATCGGTTCATATACCGTACCCGTCCAATGGTGTTCGGGAATACAGCCGGCAGTATTTATCTCACTCCGATCGATTCGCGCGTTCAGTGCGTCTTCTATATCCTGATAGTCCTTGTCGGAAATATTCTGTCTCCATCTGTCATAATCCGCCTGATAGGGAAAGCTCATCACATACTCACCGCTGTCAGCCAAATACAGCATAATCCTTCATCTCCAGCGACTGAGTTGTGAAAAAGTACATCATCAAATCTGGTCAATAATAAAAGATTGCTCCTGCTCTTTCTTTAACGCATCAGCGTCTTCTTTTCTGCCCATATAGACAAAGCTCATAAGAGCATTAAATTCTTCAACCTCTTTGGAATCTCCTGACACCACTCCGTTATTTTTATAGTAGGTCAATGCCGTCTCGAAAGAATTGTAAAGAGGAGACCAGTTACTCTGGGAAAGTTTCAAAACCTTATCCATGCAAATGTCATACACTGTTTCTGTTCTCTGCTGTGCGACCATTGAAATGACATCATTAGCAAAAGAGACACCATGTTCAGCAATCATGTTCTTATACGTGTCTAATGAAAAGTCATCATTAAAATGCATTTGTTCCAGACTGCTCTTATGCTCATCGATCCATTCCTTTGCCTTATCTGCAGAAAATGCTTTTAATATTGAGAGTGTAAGTTTATCTATTACAATGGTATTTTTCGGGTCCTGAAGGTATAGCTCATTTAATGCCTTGTAACGGATAATCGGCGGTAAAATCGAAAACGAAGTAACAATGGCTTGGTTCTGTCCAAATCGAAATCTCTTAAAAAAATACACGAACAGATAGGCATACAGGTCAAACAGACTATCCACCACATCATCAAACTCTCGTTTTGTTGCGACTGTTGTTACCTGGGTATGCGATCTGTCACTTCCAACGGAATTTATTTTTTCTACAGCATTCCAGAACATCTCCTCTTCTATACCCCTTTTACGGAGGTTTTCTTCAGTATGTTGATTTCCAAGTGTAAAACGCTTTTCGGTGTCTCTATGAATAAGTCTCCTCACTATCACTTCAGCATATTTTCGGATATCAGCTATCTTGCTGTTATACGAGGCGTTGCTGTAAAATATATCTCCTATGTATACACCTACTACTGCCCTGTATTCTTCGTCATTATACTTCATAAGTTCCTCCTATCCATTGAAAACTTGCGATAAATTCCCTATAATAATCTACATGATATGGCCTCGGTTTTGTAGCCTGTTGGTTAAGCATTTATCTCGAAAGGAGATTGCCATGAACAACGTAAGCGATGAGGTCATCATCACAGCTATCCATTCTGTGGAAAACATCATCATCCATATCATTGATATGTTGATGAAGTAATTCTGCCGAACGAAATAGCACCAGCGCCGTACACATCAAAAAGGTGTGTACGGCTTTTTTATTCCAGGGTAAAACTCCTCATACACAATTCCATTCCGTTATAAACTACTCGTTACTTTGCGTTGTATTAAAAAATCCCGCCCGCATGGGAGATATCCGGGGAACCGGATAATGCGGACGGGGTCTTTGTGTCACTGATCCAAAGAGCAAAAACAGGGTGCACGATACAAGAGTCTCGATGTTTATCTGCCTTCTATACCTTTATGGCGGATAATTGATCTAAGCCAAAAATCATTCTAAGTCGTCAACACCATCAAACGGCTTGATCACCCGATCATTGCTGACTTCATCATAGTGCTCATCCAGCAGATAATTAGCCGAACTGAACTGCTGAAGGTCAGAAGAGATATTGCCGTCAAATCCCGCGATATAGAGTTGTTTGTCATTATCCTCGACAATGTAACGGATAAAGTCCTCAAAATCTCCGTCTCCCGCAGAGAGCACTATAACATCATAGCGCGAAAAAAGCCGCATTGCACAAACAGCAATTCCTACATCCACGCCCTTCTGGACTTTTATCTTAAAAGATGTGTTGCATTTAGTGCAACGTACGTTCTTTTCCTTTATATCATAAAGCTTTACCCTAATGCCCGGCCCTTTCGGTTCCGCAGATTTGAGCCATGTGTGAAAGGCATTCTGGCTGTCAGTCGCCGGATTCGGGGTGGAATTAAAATACCAACCATCCAGTCTGTCGATGCCAAACTCTCTGCATATGTTTTCTTTAAGCTTTTTGTAATCTATCCATTTATTCTTGTATTCTGTTTTGTCCTTTTGTACCTTTTTCGCAGACTTGTATATATACGATCCATCAATCAACCACAAGCCACGAATTCCTTTAGAATCACTCATTTGTCGCACCTCAATTCAAAACATCAACATATTAAAACCGTAAAAAATCCCGCCCGCATGGGAGATATCCAGATGGGATAATGCGGTCGGGATCTGTGCTTACTAGATCCTCGGGGCGTTTACAGGGTGCCCAGGGTGTTAAACACTATTTGTCAAATTGTTAAAAATTCGAAGGATTGGGTATTACTTCTTGTCGGTCTTCTTGGAAGCCTGAGTTGCCTTAGGTCCCCAGATAGTCTTGCCGGTAGAGCTCTTTGTAAAAGCCTTAACCTTTACAGTAACCTTTGCGCCCTTCTTTACCTTGAGTGAAGTTGAGCTTGAGGATACGTTCTTGGCTACCCAGTCACCGTTACCTACCTTCTTGTAGACACGATACTTGATGCCAGATCCCTGGTTCTTCCATGAAACCTTGACAGCAGCACCCTTCTTGTTGGCGATCTTTAAGCCAGTTACCTTTGCAGGAACCGGAGTAGTATCGTACTTAACAGCAAGCTTTGTAGACTCGCTATCTACAAGAGAGTAGTCAGTAAGAGAAAGTCTGCCCTGTGTAGGATTAATCGAGATAATCTGAGTTCCTTCCTGGCTCGGGAGCAGAGTAATCTCATAAGTCTTAGGGTTCTCAGTAGCTGCCACGAAGTATTTCTCGGTGTTGTAGTTGAAGAGATTATTACCATCACCGATTGTAAATGCCGGATCAGACTTTGGATTAAGAGAAGCTGCCGGAGCGTAAGCTACAGTTACCTTTACTGTTGTAGCCTTATCGATGACGATAGAAGCTCCAGAAGTAACTCCGTTTGTCTCATAGATAGTCTTGCCAGTTGCGACGTTTTCAATCTTCTTTACGTAGTTGTGCTTTCCTTCTACAGACTTGAGAGTAACAACCTTGTAAGCAGTACCAACCTTGTTAGCTGTATCTCCAGAAGATACAAGGACATGCATTGTCTTTCCTGCAACGGTAGCATTTGCTACAATGTTATAGTACCTATCATTTCCAACAGTTGCATAGCTGGTTCCAAGCCATTTAGTGAACACGTTTGCTGAATCAGCATCATAGATGTTGCTTCCAACAAGCTCATCACTCTTGCTGAGAGCTGCTGTTGATACTTTACCGTTAGAAACGAGAGCAGCTCCATTACTCAGGTCGAGCCATGAAGCCGTTGCCGGTGTGAATAATGTGGTTCCGATATCATAGGAATCCTGAAGTCCGTTCAGTGTAGCATCAGCATAGTCTACTACTACATAGAAATAGCTTGTAGTCATAGCAGATGTGTTTGTAGAAGCTGAAACAACCTTTACAGGGAATCCGTATGAATTGAAGTGTGAATCTGTGGTCCAACTATGAGGAATGGTTATCACACCTGTCTTCTCATCGATAGACTCACCATAAACAGAAGCATTTGCAAGTGAGTATGTAAGATTTGCCTTGTTAGCTGAAGTAGCTGTGATAGCTTCCTTTACATCATTAGCTTCATTTCCTGTAACCTCGATCTGGATGTACTTGACCTGGGCTGCAGCAAGCTTAGCCTCTGAAGCAGCTGTCTTTGAATTGTAAAATCCTGAAACTGAAAGATTAGAGTCATTGTTTGTGAAGCTCTTGTAATCAAGTACAGTTGCCTCGTCCTTATCTTTGCCTGCTACAGTAAGGGTATCAAAGCCGTTTGCATTCACACGGACTTCAAGATTAAAGGTAGCGCCTGAGACACCATTAGCCTTAGGTGTAACCTTTACTGTCGCAGTACCGACAGTCTTAGCTGTGATAACACCATCTTTTACTTCAACGTTTGTGCTTGTAGTATCATAATCATAAGTTGTTCCATCCATATTTGATGAAGCGAACTTCTTGATATCAAAGGTGGTGTTGGTCTTTAGATCAAGATAGATTGTAGGATCTGCGCTGAGCTGAGTGTTGTCGTTAGCACCATATACAGTGTTACCGTCCTTTACTACAACCTTCGGACCGGTTCCTACTGAAACAGTTATATCGATCTTTGCTACATAGGTCTTAGACTCTGATTTAACAGTATAAGGGATATAAGCTGTCTCAAAGTATGTACCTTCTGTTCCTTTAGGAGAAGCCACTGTTTTAAGCTGTGCTCCCTTGAAGACATTGTCTGTTGCGCCGCCTGCTAATGCACTAACGTCTAACGTGAAGTTCTTCTTAGACTCTTTCTTGTCAGATGCTGCAACACTTGTGTCAGATGCATAAATCTTATTGTTGTTCACACCTGTGATAAGAACACCATCAAGGAGATCCTTGCTGATAACTTTAGAGCTTGCACTAGCGTCGGCCACAATTGCTGTAGCACTTACTGAATAATTCTTAAGTGAAGTATAAGCACTTCCATCTGTTGCTGAGAAGTTATCAGCAAATACTACTGTATCAACGCTGCCGTCATGAGCAACAGCTACAACCTTAACACCTGTAAGAGCCGATGTGAACTTGCTTGCGTCCTTTACGTTAACAGTAAGCTTACCCTGTCCAGCATCAACTGAGCCCATAGCTGCATCAAGATCGATGTTCTTGTATTCGGTAACTTTATCCATTACAGTCTCTTTTGTAAGATACCAGGTAAGCTCACTAGCTGAGTAGGTCTTAGTACCTTTAGTGATCTTAGTAGCACCGTTTACAAGATCATACTTAGCGCCGTTTACAGCAACGATATCGGTAGAGATGCCACCGAATGGAGCATTGGCTTTGAGTGAGTTAATCAGTGAAGTCTCATCCTGATCCGCTTCAGTTGTGTAGGTGAATGGCACTTTGGTTGTTGCTGTGCCATTTTTCACCTCAACATAGTAGTCACCTGATTTTGCTGTAGCGCCCGCAGTAACATTTACTGTCTGATCATTGTCTTTGTTCAGGCCAGTAACACTTGTCTTATCGACTGTGAAATCTGTTGTAGTCTCGTCTTTGCTGTTCTTTACTGCTACTTTTATGCTAGAGATTGCAGAATCACTTGTTGTTTTGAGTGTGACTATAAATTTAGAACCACTTTTTACAACGGCGATTTTGGTGCTATCTGAAATCGTTCCTTGTGAATTGTTAGCTGTAAAGGTAACTGTCGATTCCCCGTCAGCAGCAGTTGCAGCCTGCGCCTCAACTACGCCCTGAAGCCCAAGTGTGCTAACAGGAGCGAATGTAAGTGCAGTTGCGGCTGCAAGTACGATAGCTAAACCTTTTTTCATGTTTAACATTTTTTATTATTCCTCGCTTTCCGAAGGGGCAGGGGTTAGAGTTTAGGGGGTAGGGGTCAGTGTTACTGAAGTTCTGTCATATCAAAAAATCCTGATATTACTAAAGCTCTGTAACCCTGGACCCTGGGCCCTGGGCCCTATCCCCTTCCTTCATCATGGAATGTTTATCATGGTACACGTGAAGGAGCGTCCTCCCAAACCACTCACACAGCCGAGGCGATAGACTGTAGCGGATGCGTCCCGCTATGTCAATCTGACTGTGTTTTCTTCACAGTCCTTGGGGAGAGCCTTTCCTCTGGCGATCAGGAACTGAGTCCCTCATGCCTTTGGAATGGATAGCAACTTACGCTGATATGTTGCTTCTTCCCTTCGGACAAGTCCAGTTTAGCGATTCGGAATGGTGAGTTCAATACATCTAACTCAGGAAAGTGAAGTTTCTTATTTAACTAGCATTACACTAATATTGTACAAATAGGTGCTGATTCAATGTTTGTTAAAGATTTGATTTTTCAGACGAGAACGGTTAAAATTTGGAACCAGAAAATGCTTCGAGGGAGAGTACCAGACAGAAAGGACAACCATGGCAGACACTATTAAGGCTGACCGCTCTCTCGCAGACAGCATCGCATCACTCCTATCCGACAGGTTCACCGGAGATCCTGTCTCAGACATCAGAACCATCTATGAGTTCCTGGAATCCGCTGATCCACAGATCAGGGATCTTCTCCTCGCAAACGACGGCAATCCGTTCAGAGAAGGTTTCTTCCACTCCCTCTTTACATCAGAAAAGTGTGCCTTTCATTCCTACTGCACGGATGCAGAGGCAGGCAGGTTTATAGAGGCCTACCTTAGCTGCATACCGGGGATATATGAAAGCTATAGGAAAGCGCACCCGGACGATACGGATATTGGCGGGCTGGCAGAGAAGGCAGCGGAGATGGTGATGAAGGGGGTTGGCGGGGTTTAAAACTCCGTCTCCTATCGAGCTTTTCCTCCGACAGTCCTGTTGTCACGCCCTCACTTTTTCATTCAACCTGTAGTCACGCCTGAAGCAAAACGTAAAGTTATTGTTACAGATAGCTAAAACCCAGTGTTTACCACTACTGTCGCCGTAAAGCAAAAGGGATGCCGGTGAAGAAGTCCCTCACAGGCAATCCCTTGATTTCAAACCTTTTATGTACTTTTTTTACTCCGTTCTCGTTAGCAGTACGACAGTCTCCACATGTACGGTATTTGGGAACATATCGACGTAGCACATCCGTTTTACGGTGTAACCGTTTTCGTGGAATACGGGAATATCTCTGGCAAGGCTTGTCGGCTTGCAGGCGACATAAATAATCTCGGGCACGTCATATTTTAATATCTTAGCGAGGGCCTTAGGCGCTACCCCGTCACGAGGCGGATCAAGGACTATGAAGTCCGGTTTCTCTGAAATGCTGTCAAGCATTTCGAATACGTCTCCCGCTATAAATTCTGTATTACCAAGGCCGTTTTGCTTAGCGTTTTCATTCGCAGCGTCAACAGCCTCCGATACGATTTCTATACCTATTACCTTCTTTGCGACCGGAGCCAGGATCTGCCCTATGGTTCCGGTGCCTGAATAGAGGTCAAAGACAACTTTATCCTTCCGATCACCGACGTAGTCTCGGATCTTTGAGTAAAGCACCTCTGCTCCGCTTGTATTTGTCTGGAAGAAGGAAAATGGAGTGATCTTAAATGTAAGACCGAGTAGCCTTTCTTCAATGTAATCCTGTCCATACAGTACTTCAGACCTCTCTGCCTTAACGTCATCACTCTCCTTGTTATTGATAAAGTGCAGGAAGCCCGCTATTTTCCCTTCAAGGGCAAGTGATAAAAGCTTCTCTCCTATGGAAGATAATATAGCTCTCTCTTCATCCGAGACAGGAGCCTCCTTATTATAATTAGCATTTGGCCCAGCGAGGAAGTCCTTTAGGCTGTCACATTTAAAACAGTCCTTTTCTTCCTCTGTAATAAAATCAGATGAGGTTTCAAGCACCACAAGAATTTCCCCTGTGCTCTCCGCTCTTCTGATAAGCAAGTGGCGGAGGTACCCCCTGTGCATCATTTTATTATAAAATGACAGTCCGGTAGTATTTACTACATCAAAAACAGCCGCCAGTATCTTGTTAAAATCATCATTTACTATCCTGCAGTCATCGGTGTAGAGGATATCATAGAAATGCCTCTTCTTGTGAAGGCCAAGTGAGAGCGGGCCACCAAGGTAAGCATCACCAAAGGCGTACTCCATCTTGTTCCTCGTCTCCCACCTCTTAGGCGCGGGCACTATACCATCAAAGATATATTCCTCAGTAATAACGAGATCAAATATCTTGTTTAACTGGTTCTTCTTCATGTCAAGCTGGAGCATGTAAGGGAGGGTCTGGTAGTCGCATCCTCCACAGACTCCGAAATTCTTACAGACAGGCGGCTCATTTTCAAGAGGACTCTTCTTAACGACATCAAGTATCATAGCCTCATAATGACCATTCCGTGATTTCAGAATTCTGTACTTTACAGTCTGTCCGGGAATTCCGCCCTTTACCACAACGTATTTATCGGATTCAGGAAGAAATATAATGCCCTTATCGGGGAAATCTCTTCTTACAACTTTTCCTTCAGCTTCAAAGCCCTTCTTAATTGCCATAAATTTCCTTTCAAAATAAACAAACTTTCTCTTTACTTTATTACTTCAAAGTGTTACTATATGAATGTAACTATAAATTCATCAATGAGGCAGATATGAACGATAAAATAAAAACACCGGCAGTTGATTTTCTGTTTGACGCTATTCTTTCCCTTAAGGATAAGGACGAGTGCTATAAGTTCTTCGAGGACGTCTGCACTGTAAATGAGATTCTCTCTTTCGCCCAGCGCCTTGAAGTAGCTAAAATGCTAACTGAGCATAAGACGTATCTTGAGATAGCCGAGAAGACCGGAGCTTCAACAGCCACTATAAGCAGGGTAAACCGGTCACTCATCTACGGAAATGATGGCTACGGTATGGCATTTGGCCGCCTCGACGGGAAAGAACCATACACAGAAGATAAGTGAGTCGTTTACCTGTAAGCTAAAGATAAGCCGTCCGCGAGGACGGCTTTTAGTCTTTGTCCTTATCTTCCTCTTTATCTTTTCCCAGGTCCTTCTCTAAGATATGCTTATCGATCATACTTTCAACTATCGTCTTCTTCACATATATATCAAATGAGAGCTGGGCTATAAAGGAGAAGTCATTTAAAAACTTCCTCTTCTTCTCGTCCTTCTCTTCTTCAAAGGTCTTCCTTGACTTAAGGTATTCATGCAGTATGCCTCTTCCTATGCTGTCAGCGTTATCCTTCGACTCCGTAAATATCTCTGAGTAAATATCCTCAAGGCTCACATCGCCGGTCTTACTGTCAAAATATTCGTCCGTAAGCGGGTTCAGTATGCTCGCTATATCATTTATAGATAAGATGTTCTTAAAATAATAAATAAAAATGAGCGTCAGCATATGCTCCTTCGAATATTTCTTCTTGTCAGGAGAAGGAAGGAGTTTATTCTTGGTGTAGTTATTTATCATGGTCTTTGTTAACATCTTGTCATCGGGACGTCGCTTTAGAGAGCTCAGGCGCTCATCCATAAATGTCGTGACCTGGTCCATATAGAGGTCAATATCCGGAATATCCTCCGGCTTTATATAGTCAAGAGAGAGAAATCTGTTAAGGATATCGTCCCTGAACTCTTTCTTTTCTTCTTTAGTCATGTCTGCTTCCTTTTTGGTTTTTTCACTGCCTTGTGTCTGTTCTTAACAAACACAGATACTAGTATACCTTTCTTTGCTTCATTTGTCAAAAGAATGTTTGCAAGACTAAGCGTATTTAAAGATATTTATATTTATTTTGTGAAAACTGTAAATATTTCGCTGCAAAAGCCGAGCGAATTTGTTCATATTTTAGTCGTCTGTCGCTTTAATCAGTCACCGCAGTAAAGTTTAAAGGGCAAAATCTGTAAATTTTTCTGTGTACATTTTGTGAAATAGGAGCAAATTGACCATATACCTCTTCACAAAAAGAAGTGATATTTGTTTGACAAATTGATTTTCATGGAGTATAATAACCGACGAACATGTAAGATACATGTTAAGCAAATGAAAAAACTATTTAAAGCAAAAGGAGTAATGTCATCATGAAAAAGAAGATCATTGCGGTTTTAGCACTTACAACAGTACTTGCGTTTGGAGCTCTTACAGCTTGCGGCAGCGACAGCAGCGCTAACTCAACTACAAGCACACCTGCTTCAACCAGCACAACATCATCAGCAGCTTCAACTACAGATTCTACAGCAGCAAGCACAACTGATTCTACAGCAGCAAGCACAACTGATTCTACAGCAGCAAGCACAACTGATTCTACAGCAGCTTCTACTACAAGCTCTGCAGCATCAACTACTGATTCAGCTGCTTCAACCACAAGCTCAACAACATCAGCACAGTAATAAAAAGAACCTCGCTTATGCGAGGTTCTTTTTTGTTACTGATCTGATAATGATGACACGGCCATTAAGGTTGCGCTTCGCGCAAGGCCGTGTCAAAGAAGCACTCATCTTCGATGAGCACTTCAGTCTACGATTACCCATAAAAATCTATATACTTTCCTGCCTGGACTGGTGTGGCCTTTACCTTGCTCCAGTCGAACTCAGATAACTGCTTAAGCAAATCATCCATGGTATCGGCTGTAAGGAAAGCCTTCTTCTCCTTGGCATTCTTGCTTGTGTTCACAGTTACGGTAGTACCTGAAGTTTCTTCGGTCTTATCAGATTCCTCAGCAGCCTTCTCTTTCGCAGCTCTTTCAGCCTTTTCTTTAGCTTCCTTCTTCTCGGCTTTCTTAGCTTCAGCCTTCTTCTCTTCCGCCTTCTCCTCACGGATATCGGCAGCCTTATCATTTGCTGACTCCGTAGACTTAACAAGATCAGCAAAGTATGAAATCTTGCCATTTCCATCGAATGAAATACCGAGGCGCTTAATGTCGGCACTCTTTACCCCATTCTCATTATCGGAATCATCATTTTCATTTAACTTCGCTACTGCTTCCTGTAAAGTCTTAGCGGAGTCTTCGATAAATGTCTGTACCTTCTGAGAATACTCATCGTCATTTGCCATCTTCTCAAGCTCACTGCTTGTGAAGAGAACCGCAAAATCCTTATCGCTCTTGCTAAGTATCGCATTGGCTTCCTCGCTTGTCTTATAGTCTGCCACCTGAAGGTCATATCCGCTGTACTTGGTGCGGAGACTGTCGAGGAGCTTCTTAGCCTTGTCAGAAAGCTTATCTTCTGCTTTTGCGGTTACCTTATCTGCCTTGTCAGCTTTACCTGTACTTGCTACTGAATCGTTCTTCTTAGCGGCATTCGTCTTATTTGCGCTCGCTGCGTTAGCGTAGGTCGAGTAGAGTGAATTTAAACTATCAATCTGTGTCATATCAGGCTTCCTTTCCCATATAGATGTTGACTTCCTTGTCTTGTCCGCTTCGTAAATGCCCTGCGGACTGTAACCTTTTACTTTTCTAACTCATTTATCGACAGATTGACGGGAAAAGTTAATAACCTACAAAGTTAATATATTTCAATCAATTATTTACAGCAATATAGCTCCGCTGTATTCACGAATATATCGGTAATTCCCCAAACCGCGAAGTTTCTGTAATCGAGGTCTGAGAGGACTTTACCGCTGTTATAGAGCGGCTCCTCCATGTTCCACGCGCGGATAATGCGGTGGTTCTTCTTTAGTTCCTCTATCTCGGGAACCGATACATCGAGCTTCTTGATATAAGGGTGATAATCGTCACATTTTACCTTATCACCTAGCTTAATAGTTTCGGAAAGAGGGTCGGCGAGCATACCTGTCTCGACGCCTCCGTCGATTTCCTTCATGATACGGATGCTGTCATCAAGAAATGAGGAGTAAACGATATAATCCGCCATTCCCGCTTCAGCTATCTCATTATATGTCTCCTGCTCGATTCCCTCATAGCGCACTATGCTCGTCTTAAGCTCAACATTTATCATGAGGTGATTCTTTTCGCAATAAGGCTTAAGGCAGTCGAGGACCTGCTTAAACGTAGGTATAAACGGCCTTACCTTAAGCTTATATTGCCCGTCGCAGAACTTCTCATAGATTTTCGCTATATCCCGGTTATCATTGGCGTACTTAAGGCGTCTCCCAGGCGCGTCGGAATCAGTCTTAAATTCTGTATTCTGAAGTTCACTTAGGGTGAAGTCCTTGATATAGCCCTTTTCCTTAGTTACCCTGTCGACCTTCTCATCGTGGAACACAACGAGCTTACCATCCTTCGTACGCTGTACATCAAGTTCGACACCGGTAAGGCCCGGAACCATGGCCGCCGCCTCGAATGATATAAGTGTATTTTCAGGAAAATTCATAGAGAGCCCGCGGTGAGCCCATACCTTAACATTTTCCTTTTCTTTCTCCAAAACATTCCGGGAAACTTCCAAAGCGTTTCCGTCTTCATCAAAGCCTAACATTTTTCCTTCTTACACGGCAAGGAATTTCGCCATGACGGCCTTTATGGTGTGCATCCTGTTCTCAGCCTCATCAAATACGATAGACTGTGGCGATTCAAAGACTTCATCAGTCACTTCCATCGCGTCTATATTGTATTTGTCATGGATCTGCCTGCCGATTTTTGTGCCGAGATCGTGGAAGGCAGGTAAGCAGTGCATGAAACGACACTGGCTGCCGGCATTTTCCATAATCTTACTGTTAACCTGGTAAGGCATGAGGTCCTTGATTCTCTTGTCCCAGACCTCATCCGGCTCACCCATGGATACCCAGACGTCAGTGTAAATCACGTCAGCGCCCTTTGTCGCCTTGATTGGATCGCTCTCGAAGTGGAGCTTCGCCCCGGTCTTCTCGGAGATTTCCTGGCATTCCTTAACAAGTGCTCCGTCAGGAAAATATTCACAAGGCGCGCAGGCCGTGAAATCTAGTCCCATCTTAGCGGAACCTACCATAAGTGAGTTACCCATATTATACCTTGCGTCACCAAGATATACAAGCTTTATTCCCTTAAGTTTAGAAAAATGTTCCCTGATGGTTAGGAAGTCAGCCAGTATCTGGGTAGGGTGAAATTCATTCGTGAGTCCGTTAAATACCGGAACTCCGGCGTATTTCGCAAGCTCTTCCACTATATCCTGGCCGAATCCCCTGTACTCAATTCCGTCATACATACGGCCTAGGACTCTCGCTGTGTCGGCAATACTCTCCTTCTTTCCTATCTGTGAACCTAAGGGGTCAAGGTAGGTCGAGTGCATGCCCAGGTCCGCCGCTGCCACCTCGAAGGCGCACCTGGTACGGGTGCTCGTTTTTTCGAAAATGAGGGCCACATTTTTACCCTCGCACAGACGGTGCGGTATTCCCTTTTTCTTCTTATCCTTAAGGTCTGCCGCAAGGTCAAGAAACTCTCCTATCTCTTCAGGGCTAAAATCAAGAAGCTTTAAAAATGAATTCATATCTCTCCTAATTTCTCCTTCACGTAATCAAGTTGTCTCTCTATAGAAGCGGCACCCGGGCCGCCTGCGCTGATTCGCTTTTCTACACACGTCTTAAGATCTATCGCTTCGTATACGTCGTCATCAAAAAGGTCTGAGCGCTTCTTATATTCGTTAAGCGGTACATTTTCAAGGACGTGATTATTTTCTATACACCAGTTTACGAGTTCCCCTGAAATTTTATATGCCGACCGGAATGGCATGCCCTTTCTGACAAGGTAGTCAGCGAGGTCAGTCGCGTTAATAAATCCTCGCTTTGCGGCATTTAGCATATTTTCCTCGCAGACCTTCATGGTGCCAATCATCCCTGTAAAGACCTTAATAGCCATATTTACGGTATCAACCGCATCAAATACGCCTTCCTTGTCTTCCTGCATATCCTTGTTATAGGCAAGCGGAAGTCCCTTTAAGACTGTTAAGAGTCCAATGAGATCGCCGTAAACTCTGCCGGTCTTTCCCCTGACGAGCTCCGCCATATCGGGATTTTTCTTCTGAGGCATGATAGAGGAGCCTGTGGTATATTTGTCAGATAGCTCAATAAAGTGGAATTCCCAGGATGACCAGAGGATAAATTCCTCTGAGAGCCTCGAGAGATGCGTCATCACAAGCGCTATATCAGAGAGGAGCTCTACGGCGAAATCCCTGTCGCTGACGCCATCCATGGAATTCAAAGATATATCATAAAATCCTAGCTGTTTTGCTTCATACATTCTGTCGGTGTCATAGGTTGTACCCGCTAAGGCGCATGAACCGATAGGTGAAATATTAAGCCTTCTCTTCGTATCAAGGAGGCGGCTTATATCTCTTAAGAACATCTGGCAGTAAGCTAAAAGGTGGTGTCCGAACGTGACAGGCTGGGCCCTCTGTAAATGAGTGTAGCCGGGCATAATAGTCGTCTTATACTTAGCCGCTGTGTCGGCCGTCGTCTGCGTAAGTTCCTTCATGTTCGCGACTATCTCATCAATTTCAGTCCGGCAGTACATTTTAAAATCAAGAGCTACCTGATCATTCCTGCTCCTCGCAGTATGTAAGCGCTTACCGGCGTCACCGATTCTCTTCGTAAGCTCCGCTTCCACGAACATATGGATATCCTCGGCGCTCTCATCTACAGGCAGAGCACCTGACTTAAGGTCAGCAAGAATTCCCTTAAGCCCGTTAACTATAGCTTCGCAGTCTTCCTTAGCTATTATCCCCTGTTTTGAAAGCATCTTAGCGTGAGCTATACTTCCAGTGATATCCTCTTCATACATCCTCTGATCAAATGAAATTGATGAGTTAAACGCGTCAGCGAGCGCGTCCATGTCTCCGTCCGTACGTCCCTTCCAAAGCTTGTTCATGCCTTACCCCTGTTTTTTATAATTACTTGCTTGTCTTCTGGTCTACTCTTGCCTGCACTACATCAGGAAGGCCGAAGAGGTTAATAAATCCGCTTGCGTCAGCCTGATTGTAATCGCTTACGCCGAATGTAGCGAGCTCATCAGAATAGAGTGAATATGGGCTGGTTACTCCCGCCTTTATTATGTTGCCCTTATAAAGCTTTAACTTGGTCTTACCGGTAACATGTTCCTGAGTCTTGTCTACAAATGCGGCGAGCGCCTCACGGAGAGGTGTAAACCACTGACCGTTATAAACAAGATCAGCGTATGTAAGGGCGAGCTTCTGCTTCTCGTGCATTGTCATCTTATCAAGTGTTATAGTCTCAAGATAATCATGGGCAGCGTAGAGAATGGTGCCGCCCGGTGTCTCATATACACCGCGGCTCTTCATACCTACAAGGCGGTTTTCGGTAATATCAAGAAGGCCGATACCGTTCTTCCCGCCAATCTCATTTAGCTTAAGAATGATGTCAAGAGCGTCCATCTTCTTGCCGTCAAGAGCTACAGGAATTCCCTTTTCAAAATCAAGTTCTACGTAGGCAGGCTCATCGGGAGCGTCAAGCGGTGATACAGACAGTTCAAGGAAGCCCTTGTGCTCGTACTGAGGCTCGTTCGCAGGATTCTCAAGGTCAAGTCCCTCGTGTGAGAGGTGCCAGAGATTCTTATCCTTGCTGTAGTTTGTCTCCCTGTTAATCTTAAGAGGTACATTGTGAGCCTCGGCATAATCTATTTCCTGGTCCCTCGACTCTATATCCCATTCACGCCATGGGGCGATTATAGCCATATCAGGGGCGAAGTGCTTGATAGCGAGCTCGAATCTTACCTGGTCGTTTCCCTTGCCGGTACAGCCGTGGCAGATAGCGTCAGCGCCTTCCTTCTTAGCTACATCTACGAGAGCCTTCGCTATACATGGGCGGGCTGTGCTGGTACCTAAGAGGTACTGCTCATAGGTGGCGCCTGCCTTCATGGTTGGAATTACATAGTTATCCACGTAGTCCTTCTTGAGGTCAAGGACATAGAGCTTGCTGGCTCCTGTCTTCTTAGCCTTCTCCTCAAGGCCGTCAAGCTCCGAACCCTGGCCTACATCGGCTGAAACCGCAATAACTTCGCAATTATTGTAGTTTTCCTTGAGCCATGGGATTATGATACTGGTATCAAGTCCACCTGAATACGCCAGAACAACCTTCTTGATGTCTTTCTTATCCATGATAAGTCTCCTTTACTTTTTATGAATAAAATGTATATTTATACATTTCCTAGGTCCTTTAATGCATAATATACCATTTCAATGAATATGTCAAGGCTATTTTCAAAATATATGGTATATCTAAAATTTATACTTTCCCATAACAAGAATTATGAGGTGACTTACGTCACCTCATAATTCTTGTACCGCTGTCTGTATATTCCCTGACATGCTCTGTATATCCTGACTCTGGGCCGATATTTCCTCAGTCGTCGCGGCTATGTTAGCGATTCTGGCGTTCATATCCTCTATCTGCTTAAGCAGGTCGCTTATAGACTGAATGCTGGAATTAATCTTAGGAATCGTATTTTCGGCTTCCTTCTGATTATTCTCTATCTGATTCTTTGTGGATTCAGAGAGGTTCCTGATTTCGCTAGCGACTACCGCGAAGCCCTTGCCTGCTTCACCGGCCCTTGCGGCTTCGATGCTTGCGTTAAGCGAAAGAAGCCTTCTTCGCTATACAAGGAGACAGGAATACAAGTTCTTCCTTCACGCCCTGATACTTCTTAAGGTAAATAGCCTCATCCATCATAGGACTCTGAAGAGGCATCAGCATAGGGATAAGCTCAGGCTGATATTTTTCTATATAATTTACTATAGCGGGACAGGGCTGGCTGATAAGGCCGGTCTTGCCTGTCTGCTTAATATACTTTATATAGGTCCAGGTCGTGATATCAGCTCCAAAGCTTACCGGATATATATGCGACACGCCTAGGGACTTCAGATATCCGAACACTTTCTTGTAAATCTTTGATCATTCGTAAATACCATAATATCACCTCTACTTCCTTGTGAGACAAGCTCAGTTAAAATTTATATGGTCTGTCATCTCACACATTTCCGGTAACAAGTTAACTTGATATAATTCCGGAAATAGTGTATGATTTATTAGGAATTAACGTAAGGAAGGAGAAATTGATGGATATTACTCCCAAGCTTATAATGCCCTTCAAGCTCTCAAAGGAGGATGCCAAGAACGCCTATATAGCTAAGGTAAAAGGCGCAAGACTATCAGAGCTTAAGTTCAGAAATGAAGAGAACCTCGAAGGCTTCAAAAGAGTATACATCCCCTATTGGGTGTGTCGGGCGAGGACAAACGGAAATATTTCCCTGTCCGGCACAGAATCCCACGCGAACGGAAGCAGGGATGTAACTAATGTATATAATATCAGCCTTAATATAGCGGCAGAATATAATGGCATGAGCTTCCCAGCGACTACCGCCCTTGAAAAGGACCGCGCCATGGAGCTCGCCCCATTTCCGACCGCTTCATATCTTGCCTATGACGAGCTTTACACTAAGGACGCGCTCGTTCTGCCATTTGTAACGGAAGCGGATGAATTCCGCAAGGAAGCGCTTAAGATTATAAGCGATAATATATTTGAGCAGATAGGAAATACAGACGCCCTCAGTCAGTTCACGGTTCACGCCCTCAAGGGACAGACATTTGTGGATTCCCTACCAAACCTCTCGGTTGAGATGGTTCCTGCCCTGCTGCCTGTCTGGGTGCTAACCTTTCACTCACTTAACAGGGTAAGCTACGCCCTTGTAAATGGGGTGACAGGCAAGGTTTCAGCCGATCTGCCCGTTAATATCGGTAAATTTACCATCGGGGCGGCGCTCGGAACCATACCCTTTATCTTCATCATGTGGCAGTTTAAAAACTTTTCCGCCTCCACCTGGATGTGGATATGCGCCTGCCTCTCTATGGCCGTAAGCTCAGTCTATATAGCAAACGCAAGCGCCCTCGCGAAGAGAAGCGGGTACAAGAGGCAAAAAAAGAATAGCGGCAAGGTCCGGTTTTCACTCAGAGAAAAGATATTAAAACTCTTTGATACAGCGACAAATATCGATAAAGAGCAGAACGCCAAAAACTTCTTCTTTTACTTTGGTATAGCCATGCTTACACTGCTTCTTTTCGCTGTACTCGCGGTATTTTCAGTATGGCTCATTCCGCTTATAGGAACGCTCGTGGGTATATTCAACCTTATTCATAAGATGCGTCCCCGCTTTATGCCCATGTATATAGTAGAGCTAAGTTCCATGCTTTTTGCGATGGGTATATATCTGTCCGAACCGGCTGATGATCGTATATATTTAATCGGGTGTTTTGTATTAAATATAGTGGCTATAGCTTCGCTTTTTGTGGAGACATTTCAGTTCAACCTGCTCGCAACCACACCGGAAAGCAAGGCAAAGTTATGTGAGTTGACTGAAAATGAAGGGAAGGAGGCAACAGATGTCGAAAGCGGTACTTGAATTTTTGCTCTTGTTTTCCTTTGCTTTTGCCATGGGACTTCTTGTTTGTTATATAGCGGTCAGTGTCCTTACCATGCGAAAAAAAGCATCGAAGAGCCTATTACTCTCCGATGCCAAAAAAACCTTTTCTGTGACTGATGGAAATGTGTCGCTTGCGGACACAGTTATTTCCGACGAAGTGAAGACAGACCTTCCCAAAGGAAAGAAAAGAACTCATCTAGTCCCTCACCGTTAATCGCGGAAATCGGAATGACAGGAATATTCCTGTCATTTCTTTTATTTACGTTACTCTTAAACCTCTCCATATCAAAATCAAAGTAAGATATGGTGTCCATTTTATTTACAAGAATTATATCCGCCTTTTCAAACATAAGCGGGTACTTAAGAGGCTTGTCGTCTCCTTCGGGAACCGAGAAAACGATGGCGCGCTTCTCCGCCCCTATATCAAACTCGGCAGGGCATACGAGGTTACCCACATTTTCAACAATAACGAGGTCGAGGCCGTCAAGGTCAAACCTATCAAGCCCCTCCCTGGTCATAACAGCGTCTAGATGGCAGGCGCCTCCTGTATGAAGCTGGATAGCCCTTGCGCCCGCCTTCTCAACGGTCTCAGCGTCAACTGTCGAGTCTACATCCGCCTCCATGACGCCTATATTCATCTCACCCTTAAGCGCCTCTATAGTCTTAACAAGGACGCTCGTCTTACCGGCACCGGGTGACCCCATGAGATTAAGAAGGTAAATGCCCTTTTCTTCCATGGATTTACGTACCTTAGCGCCTTCTATGCCATTATCCGTCAGTATCGCTTCTTTTACTTCTACTGTATCTATCATTTCTTATCAAGCCCGAAAAACGCCTTGAGCACGTTTATACCGCGTGCCTTCTCAAGCACTTCGGACTGGTGCTCCTTTAACCATAATTTAAATTCATCAAGAAGGTCATCGTCAAAGCCGTCATTATGAATAAATACACAGCCCGGAATTATCGCCTCGGCGCTCTTCTCATTTTCCGTAAACTGTATAAATATTTTCTCGCGGCCGTCCTGCTTAATTACAGGTGAAACGGTGACCTTGACATCGTCACTGATTTTTTCAGAGTCGCTCATAAACTATACTTACCTTTGATAATCAAGAAAAGGGAAGGACAATGTGAAGTCCTTCCCTTTCATATAAGGGTTAGTTTTCTCTCGTTATATAGAATCTGCCACTTTCTTTCTTATCGGCTGAGCTTCCGCTGGTCCATTCGGTAAGAACCGACTGACCTACCGGATACTGGCTGTCATTTGGAGCGAACATAAGCAGAGGACTTCCATCACTGTTTTTCCCAAGAACAAATGTTCCATTATTGCTTGTCAAATAACTTGAAAGCGTATAAACAGCCTGTCCGTTAACCTTTATAAGATTTTCAACTGTATCACCCGAGGTTATCTTGCTGCCCGTAGTATCATAGAAAGTGGCTTCAAGATCAACCATGTTCTTGACATTCTTCTTATATGTAACTACAGCAGAATTAATTTCAATATGCCCTAAGCTTATCTTAGAAGGTATATTTTTCTTAATGCGCTCAAAGGTATTAGAGCCGGCTATTGCCTGAATCTCGAGCGAACCTGACTTTATGCCCTTTTCAGCCTTAACAGGATACGCAATATAAGTACTGTCACCAATCTTCACGGTTCCTGCGGTAGAAGCCTTGTTATCCACTTCAATACCGGTATCGGTAAGAAGGTTTAATTCTATAAGACTGGCATCCGTTATGTTAACACCGTTAGAATCCTTTGCGCTTAGGAGAATGTAATAATATCCATCCTCATCGGTCTTATATTTACCTGCGGAAAGTCCCGGATATTTTATATTCATTACAGTGGCAGCTGATAAGCCTGAGGCCTCACTGCCAAAGACGCAAGAATAGGTCTTGGTCTTACTGTTATATACATATATTCCCGCAAGCTTAAGACTATCAAGGGCTGCCTCATCCCCAATTGTAATCGTTTCGGTATCTGTTACGGCTGTAGCGTTAATCGGTCTGTAGGTGATTGTAAGAACTCCCTTAGTACCCTTAACAGCAGCCTTTGCGTCAAGGTCAAGCTCGACTACTCCGCGACTTGTGATCTTCTGAGCTACGTTATTATAGAGGGCAAGCACGTTATTATCAAGGCCTATCGCAGGGTTCGTCGTTACGTTATTTCCAAACTGATCGAATACAGAGAAATACGCATATGCCTTAGCGCCATTCGAGGTTGAGGTTCCGGCAGCCTTATTTACCGTTGTCTGGTTAAGCTTTATGCTGTTAACCCTCGAACCCTCGCATGTAACTGCGGTCTGCTTTGTACTGCCTTCCGTATTAATCGTGACTGAATAGGTTCCTATTAAATTTGAAGTTAGGGTAATTACCTCGGTCTTTCTGTCAGCGCTGAAAGCCTGCGAAAGCTGAGCCACCTCAGAATTGGCTGATGTGGTAACTATTGTCCCATTAATAGGCTTGTTTGAGCTTACTGTAATCTGGTTAGTATTTGTCTGTCTTACAGATACGCTGGTATCCTCGGCAACTATTAACTGATAAGGAGTACTCCTTACGTTATATTTTACGGCGTTAGGAGAATTCTTCGCTGTAGCTGTAACATAATATGTACCAGGGCGGGCAACGGTAGCTGTGGTCTGCGTGCCTGTAGCAGTTGAAAAAGCGATGGCACCATCTGTTACAGGAACCGTGCAGGCCATATCCGACCATACATCGTAATATACCGTATAGGTAGAGCTGATATCAGAATTAATACTCAATGCTTTTGCGTTAGGAGTAAGCGTGCTTGTAAATGAAATTACGGCACCCGGTGTAGCTGTATGACTGTCAGGATTAGCGGAAAGGGCAACGCTGGCTGCTCTGGTTCTTGCTGTAACCTTTACCGTAAGTGTCTTATATTTTGAACCGTTAAGAAATTTATAGGTTATAGTACTGCTTCCGTTACCGACAGCCTTCACTACACCATATTTATTTACGGTAGCGACGCTCGTGTTTGAAGAGCTCCAGGTTCCCTTAACGCCTGATTTTCTGCCTGCGATATTATAATCAAGATTTACGCTTTTACCGCCAACATAGAGATAAATCTTTTTATTATTAAGAACCTTCGTCGGCGTTTGGCGATTATAAACTATAGCATTGGCCGCCTTTGCTTCTGAAGCTGGCATAGCCGGCACAAGCGATATGGCAAGCATAGCTGTTAAAAACCCGGTTAATAATTTTTTTCTCATTTAAAAACATTCCTCCTTTTATTCCTTCCTTTTGCAAAGCCATTTTGATAACTTCACATTCCGAAAACCATTCTACACGAATATTGTGGCACAAATAAGGTAAAAGTCTTAATAATATCGATTATAAAATATCGGAAAGTGTATTCTATCGTTGTAGAAGCTCACCAACCTCTTCGTGTGAGAACATATATTTGCCATCACAGAACTGACAGCACATCTCCACTTCCTTTCCATCATCGTAAAGGCTCTGAAGATCCTTACGGCCTAGTGAAAGAAGAGCCCTTTCCATTCTTTCCTTGCTGCAGCCGCAATGATAGACAGGAGTTGATTCATCTAATATCTGTAAATCAAGATTGCCTAACACTGCATCAAGCATATCAGCCGGAGCCATCCCCTGCTCCAGCATTTCTGTAACAGAATCCAGCTTCTGCACCCTTGATTCTATTTCATTTATTATATCTTCCCCTGCATCCGGCATAAGCTGAATGATAAAGCCTCCGGCCTGACGGACGGAATAATCCGTTCCTACAAGAACTCCCAGAGCAACGGCACTTGGAACCTGCTCGCTTTCAGCAAAATAGTATGTCAGGTCCTCAGCTATTTCGCCACTTACAAGATTAACGGCTCCTACGTATGGTTCGCGAAGTCCCAAATCCTTGATAACAGTTAATTCACCGTGACCAACTGCCGCGCCGACATTCATTTTCCCGGGACGAATAAGGGTTTCACGCACATGAGGCTCATATGCCATACCCTTAACTTCACCCTTACTGTCAGCCACAACCACCAGTCCGCCTATCTCCCCATCGCCTTTTATTTTCAACGTAAGCCGGTCCTTTTCACCCTTCATCATGGTTCCCATCATGGATCCGGCTGTGAGCAGCCTTCCCAATGCCGCAGTTACGACAGGCCACGTGTCATGATAGATTCTTGCCTGTTCAACCAGCTCTCTTGTATCACAGGCAAATGCCCTTACTTTCTCATCCGCTGCAGCAGCGCGAATCATTATGTCGCTCATATATACTTCTTTCCTTCCTGGTATTTTTCTCTCGCAATGAAGTAGGTTCTCTTGTTTTCTGACGGTTCCTTATCCGTAAATGCCTCATAGCATGAGACAAATTCCATGCCTGATTGCTCTATCGCGAGCTTTATCTCATCTACGGTATATCCTCTTTGAAAATGGGTTTCATCAAAGCGGTGAAACAAAGCTTCATGTTCACCGCTGTCAGGGTCGACATTCTCAACATTTTCCTCATTGTTAAATATATTGTCGCTCGCGTAAATCGTGAGATCATATTCATTTATATGGCTTTCCTCGTCAAAATGGTTTTCCCATATAAAGCTCATATTTTCACGGTTTTCAGCTATTACCTCGTTGCCTAAGCTATTATAATACCCGACAGGATTAATGTCAAAGATAAAATATCCTCCGGCTTCAAGATAATTATTAGCCAGTTTAAACACCTTTATCAGATCCTTAATATCCAGCAGATAATTCATACTGTCACAGACTGACACGATAGCGTTAACTGTACCATAGAGCTCGAAATTACGCATATCCTGACAGAGATATAATATCCTGTTATCAGGGTCCTTTTCATGGGCTATCGAAAGCATTTCCTCCGAAAGATCGATGCCTATCATATCGTATCCCGCCTTAAAAAGGCGCTCAGTCATGTTGCCTGTACCGCATCCCAGCTCACAGATAAGCCCATCGTGTATTCCATATTTTTTTAATAAATTAATAAGATATTCTGCCCATTCATCATAGGGCACATTATCCATGAAGCGGTCGTAAACCTCCGCAAAACCAACATAATCAGCCATATTATTTTCCGTTATTAATTGTTATTTATCGCCCTAATATACCCGGCAGCCTCCTTTAACGGCAGATTCCCACCAAAAATATCAAGAGCGCTTCCTATAGTTACGTCAAGTCGGCCATTTCCGTACATATTTAAACGCTCGATATCATCTATAGAACTGACACCGCCTGCGTATGTCACAGGAATACCGTCGTAGCTCCCGAGCATTCCGGCTAATCTGTCATCTATACCTGCCTTTTTTCCTTCGGAATCGACAGCATGAATAAGGAACTCATCGCAGTAATCCTCGAGCTTCTCAAGAAGGCGGTGTGACAGTTCTTCCTCTGTAAAATTCTGCCACCTGTCCGTCACGATAAAATACCTGTTTTCCCGCATCCTGGCGGAAAGGTCAAGAACTATATGCTCCTTGCCGACAGCCTTAACGAGCTTTGTGAGATTATCGTAGAGAATTTTACCATCCGCAAAGGCGTAGCTTGTCACGATTACGTGGCTTGCCCCCATCTCTATAAACCTTGCGGCATTATCGGCAATTATGCCTCCTCCTATCTGCATACCTCCCGGGTAGGCCGCCAGGGCCAGTTTTGCCTCCTCGACATCCTTATCATAGAACTCGGTATACTTTTTATTAAGTAAAATGATGTGCCCGCCGGGCAGGTCCATTTTCTTATATAGTGTGGCATAGTAGTCGGCATGTCTCTCGCTCTTGAAGTTCTCCTTCGCTGAATTTCCTTCATCCTTAAGCGTGCTGCCGACTATCTGCGCTACTTCCCCGTTATGTATATCAATGCATGGTCTCAGTCGCATTTTATTGCCTTTCCCATTGTAAATGAGTAGAGATATTTCTCTGCCACAGGTAAATGTACAGCCTTCGAAAGCGCCTCCGCATAATAATCAATCTGGTTCGCATAGCGGTCCCTCAGTACATTATCTTTATACACCTTATCGGTCTTATAGTCAATTAATATAATTTTATTTTTTTCTATAAACCAGGCATCACATACCCCCTGAATAAGAACCGTACCGGATTTGACCCTGTCGCTCTTATATACGAACGGCGTTTCTCGGAAGAGCCTGTTTTCTTTTGCCGCATTTGCCATTCTTTTTGCGAGATCAGAATCAAATAATTTCATAAAGTCCGAAGCATTAAGCGCATTATATTCCTCATCGGTTAATTTACCCGCCTCCTTTAAGCCCCCGAATTCATGTTCAAGCTCCGGCTCTGTGTGATCTATTGTGAAATCAATGTGCCTCAAAACGCTATGGTAAAGCGTTCCTCGATTGGCACCGACCACATCATTTACTGTCCTCGCGAAATCAGGAATATAGTGATTGCCCTCATCCAATGTGGTATCCTCCGGTGCTGCCTTTTCCCCCGCTTCCGCTTCGGATAAATGTAACTTCTTTAATTCACTTACCGTATACTTTATCTTCTCATTTACAGCATCCTCATATGGGTAAATATAATTAATATCAGCTATTAGCTTTTCGTATTCCTTTTCTTCATCAGACGTTAAAGGCAGGTTCCCTGATAAGAAGGACAGGTCATCAGCACTTGCCTCATTTTCGCTCATATTTCTTATTACAGAATTAATTATATCAATTTTATTCTTAATTGATACATTAAAATGCTCACTGTCTCTCAAAACGGACGGCAAGATAATATCGAGGTCATTTACCGCCTTCAAAAGTGAGAGGAAATTTGAATTCTTAACGGCTAAACCGGCGAGATTATCGGTCTTATCCATGGCCGCGGAGATGTATAATTTTTCCTCAGCTCTCGTCATGGCCACGTAAATAACCCGCATTTCCTCGGCAATTGCTGACTCATTCATTTTCTTTGATATAAGAGTCTTCGTCAATGGGTCCCACTTTTCCCTTGTAGTCAGGTTGAAGCATTTTGAGCCAATTCCCAATTCATCGTTAATGATAAACTGTTCCTGAAGTTCACGTTTATTTATTTTATTTCCGAGTCCCGCAATAAATACGACAGGAAACTGGAGTCCCTTGCTCTTATGAATGGTCATGATTTTGACAGCATCGAGAGCATCATTTACATCAGCCTCACCGAAATCAACCTCCGCTTCTATAAGAGAATCAATATAATTTACAAAGCCGCTGACTGTATAATCACCTGTGCTCTCATACTGAGATGCCATTTCTATAAAGCGCTTAACATTTGCCTCACGAATTTTTCCTCCTGGCATGGCAGAGACATAATCTATAAAATTTGTCTCATAAACCAGGCGGCGGAGCAGCTCATGTACAGAAAGAAGGCAGGACAGTTTACGCCACCTGTCTAAGTCATTTACAAAATCCTTCGCCTTTTTCGTATCGCTATTATATAACAAATCAACTATTAAGTCTTCGCTATTTCCTTTTGTCCGAAGCTCCGCAAGCTCATCGACTGTGAATTTTCCAACCGGTGACAGGAGAACAGCAGTAAGCGGTATATCATCACGAGGATTATCTATAGTCTTAAGCATATCGAGGACAAGGAGGTCTTCCCACGCTTCAAAATACCCGCTTGTAGTCTCGCTCACAGCAGGAATACCGAAGCTTAATAAATCCTTCTTAATCTTTTCTCCTATCCCGCTCATTTTACGAAGGAGGATAGCTATGTCGGAATATTTTTTTCCGGCCGCGTGTAATTTTTTTATTTCCTCAGCTATTGAATAAGCCTCAAGATCAATACCCGATAGGCGGTTTGCTATATTTACCTTCTCCTCATCCGTATCCTCAGGCAGGTCATCATTTGAAGAAATAATAATTTCGGTTTTATAATCGCCGTCGGTATCAGGAAAGACCTTATAGGGATAGAGGCAGGCATCTCTGTCATACTCTATAGAGCCCAGTGATTCATGCATAATATCGGTAAATACAGAATTTACGGAGTCGGTAACCTCTTTTCTGCTTCTGAAGTTTTTAGATAATATTATCTTTCTCTTCCTACCCTCTTCAGTAAAAGTCCTGTATTTTTCCATGAATAAATCCGGCCTTGCCTGTCTGAAGCTGTAAATGCTCTGCTTCACATCACCGACACAGAAATAATAAGGCATGCCTTCTTTAGCGTCGGTTATAGCGGTAAGAATTTCTTCCTGTAAAAGGTTTGAGTCCTGATATTCATCAGTCATAACCTCAGCGTAAAAATCAGCGTAATCCCTTGCCGCATCGGTTGGATTGCCGGCTTCATCGCGAAGGACCTTAAGCGCAAGATGCTCTATATCTGAGAAATCAAGAATATTCTTCTTCTGTTTTGCTTCTTTGAATCTCTCCGATAGAAGTAGGGCTAGGTCAAAGGCTACAGCGACATAGGGCTTAGTAAGGTCAAAATCTGACCTCTGAGCTTCTATATCACTTCCGAACAAGGTTAAAATATCATCTAATCCTTTTTTATATTCTTCTCTTAGGTCTTTTACAAGCTTTTTCTTTTGCTCAGTGATTTCACTTACATCTTCGTCCTTCTTTTTTCTTATGGCAGGTAATTTATCGTATGCGAAATTATCAAGCAAAGCCTTCACTTCGCTAAAATTATTGGCGCCAATAAATTTATTTATCATCTCAATATCGCTTAACAGAACGTCACGATAGGCCGCAGGACCGTCTGGGGAATCACATACAGTAACAGCGTTATCAGCTATTGAGACAGCGCCTTCAGCGTATTTATGGAGCAAGGATATTAATTCATTTACGCATTTCTTGAACGATTCACCTGACAGGTATTCTTCCTTTTTTGTTACAAGCCATTTGTCGGAATCAGAGAATGCAGTTGAAAATTCATAAAGTCCGATTATAATTTTTTCGATATTGCTGTCACTTTTTCCTGAAGAATAATATTCCGTGAACTTTATAAATTCCTCGCTTCCTTCGGAATATTTTTCCTCAAGAATATCAGCTAAAATTTTCCGTTCAAGTATCTTTAACTCATTAATATCGGCAATGCGAAAAGACGGGTCTATATCAGCCTCCTCGTAGTGCTCAGTTATTACCCTCTTGGCGAAGGAATCAATAGTACAGATACTCGCGTTCTGAAGCAGATCATACTGCTCGCGAAGACGGGAAAGGATAGGGGCTTCCGGATCTTTCTCCATATAAAGGTCAATCAGGGCAGATAAATTCTTCCCTACTCTCTCGCTCATTTCCGCAGCGGCTGCCCTTGTAAATGTAACGACAAGAATATGATCAATATCAATCGGTTTTTCTTTATCTGTAACAAGAGAAATAATTCTCTCCGACAGAACAGCAGTCTTACCGGAGCCTGCGGCAGCCGAAACAAGAATGTCACAGTCCCTTGCCTTAATAACGGACTCTTGTTCAGGAGTAAAATGTACACTCATTTACTTTCCTCTTTCTTAACTTTGTTTATAACATCATCTTCCGTCATATTTTTTAAGAACCTGAAGCCGTATCCCTTAACCCGTTCATCGAACCCGCACAGAGCCTTATATCCGCAATAGGTACAAGCGTTTTCACCCTTTAGAAAATATGGTTTTACAGCAATATTTCCGCTCTCGATTTCGCGCCTTAATGCTTTAGTCTTTTTATCCACATAGTCTTCCATAAGATTATATGAACTGAGTGACAAGGAATTTCCTATTGCGCTCTTAGAAAGCTCACCTGACTTTGTAGTGTCTATTCTTATAACCTTAGAAGCGAATTTTTCGGTCGTATAAGTATATTTCGGTGGTATATTGCTATTATCAACCGCCGCCAGATTCATGTCTGAGAGATACATGATATAAGGGTCGCGGACAGCAGGGCCGTGCAGTCTTAAGTCCTTAAGCACAGCCTCCTCGCCTTCTCCCTTATTTATATCCGGATCGGATATATCATAATAAAATATTCCCGCGGGAACTATAATATTATTTTCATGTCCCGGAACCTTCAAAAGTTCATCCTCTACATGATTGAGATAAGTAAAAAGCTGTAAATCAAGGCCATAATAAACCTTCGATAAATTAAAATCCTTATTACCTGATTTGTAGTCTATTACTCTGGCATATTCTATATTTTTACCACTCGCGACCAGTCCGCTTCCCTCAGGAACTATGTCAGAAATATAAGTATCAATTCTGTCTATCCTGCCCTTCATTCCATCGCGAACAAAGTCCTGCTCAAAATATTCAGGTTTAAGGAGGCCCTGTCCACATTGATAGCAGATAGTTTCAGCGGTTCTGTAAATTAATCTTCTGACACGATCTATAGTATGCTTTAATCTGTCAGAGAAATATAATATACTGTTTTCATCACTCACAGCGAAATTAACCGCGTCATCACAGAATTTATTTCTGGTCTCCGAGTCCTTCGCAAGCTCTGAAAATGATTTACCTGACCGGGTTACATATTTTTCAAAGGCATAGAGAGCGTTATGAAAAATAGTTCCCAGGTCCGGAGCCGATAGCTTTGCTTCCTTTCGTTCCTTAAGCATAAGGCCATAGGTGAGGAAATGGGCGAAGGCACAGGATGAAAAAAGCTCAAGTCTTGAAACGCTGCCTGCAAGCTCGCCATAGAGAGATTTCGCTATATTCTTTTCAAGCTCAGAATAAGCGTTATGACTCTTTTTTCCGGCAATAATATTTTCATACATTGCCGAATTACTTTTACTGTATAACCTGGTTATTACCTTGACAGGGGCCGAGGCAAGTATATCTTTATCGGACGAATTAAGCGCGTTAATTAAGACATTTCGTCCCCTGTCACGACGAAATGAAGCTATAACGTCACTACCTTCATCCCTTGTAAATGCTATATCGCTGTCATAGTAAGCCATTATTCTTGGAATGAAATATGACGGTTTTATCTCATTTCCGGATATATCATAGCTGCTGTATGATATATATAATCTGTCTGTAGGCTTGCTCAGGTTAGCGTAGATATAAAACTGTTCCCTATTTGATTTTTCTCTTATTGTAGGCGCGAGTTCAAAGCCTGCCTCCTTAATAATTACTCGTTCTCTGTCTGTAAGTATACCTTTTGATTCCTTTACTTTCGGGACAAAACCGTCATTAAAGCCCATAGCGAATATAACCTTTACTTCGGGCAGTCTTGTCCTGACAAGATCTCCTACCATGACCTGGTCTATCCTCTGAGGAAGCATACCTGCCTCCTGCTCAGAGAACCCCGACTCGAGAATTTTTGTATATTCATCCTTTGTGAGAACTGTGTCACCAAGGAGGGTTACCATTTTTTCAAATATCTCAAGCACAAGCCTATATACCTGTGAATACTCTGCCGATAGGAGTAATTCACCACTGTTTTCCATTTCTATAGAAAGCTCATCTAAAACTGTCGCGCAATCATGCTTCATGACAAAGCTATAGAGAGCCTCGGTCATCGACCTGCCTGTTTTATTCTTCTTCGCGAATTCTTCCGAAAGATCAGAGAAACGCTCGATAATTGTTTCTCTGATATTATCTATATCATATAAATCCGTCAGTTCATCTTCACTTAGTTTGTCCTTAATTTTCTCAGTAATAAATGAATTGCTGTATTTCTTTTTCCCTCTTATGCCATACGCTAAGATATAATTATCAAAGCGATCAATCTCATCATTTGTAAAGTCTGAAAAGCCGCTCTTAAGGTACCTCATGACACTTTCGCGGGAAAAGTTATCATCAAGCACGTTAAGAGACGCGCGTATAAACTCAACAAAGGGATCAGACATGATATTCCTGCTTTGATCTATAAAGCAGGGAATATTACTTCCGGTCAGGGTATTATATAGCTTTTCCCCATAGGTTTCCATATCTCCTACTACAATAGCGATATCATAATAACGCATACCTTCATCATGGACAAGGCGAGTAATTTCAGAAAGAACATAGGCGCACTCATATTCCGGATTATTGCATATGTTAATAGTGATGGGGCTGTCACCTTCAATATGGAATTTATTTCTTCCATGTCGGAATATATTTTTCGAGAGAAACTCTATAGCGTTATTTTCTTTATTACTTTCTATAGGGTTATATTTTTCAGGTATATTTTCTTCCTTGGCAATGCGATGAAGCCTCTGCATCGTATCGATACTTATTGCAAAAAGGCCGTGTGGCCCTGTGCTTTCCGTAAATTTTCCGTCAAGCGTTATCCCGAACATCAATAAGCTCGTCTTATGCATAAGGACCCTGATGAGGTCAAGCTCAGGAGGCGTAAATCCGGTAAAACGGTCAAAGCACATGACTGAGCCATCAAGCATTTTCGAGTCAGGAAGTACCTTAATTAAGAGGTCAAGAATTTCCTCAGATGTAATATATTTATCTTTTTTGTATTCATTGAATGCGTCAAGGAATAATTTCGCGTCCGCTATTTTTTTTAGTAATACCGGATTTTTACGACCTTCGGATAGCTTACTTTCCATTTCAGATAAGTCATCACCTGTAATATTATACTGATATAATTCGGTAATGAGCGACTTCATATCCTCGGTAAAGCCCTGTCTGTTCGCGGCTTTCGCATAGTAAGAGAGCGACGGTTTAAGACCGTCGCTTATTCTCTTTATTATCATGTTCTTGCCGGTATCTTCTATCACAAGCTTAGTACTCTCATTAAGCTCCTCGAATACTTTATACGCCAGGCGGTTAAATGAAAGAATATCAATATTTAATATGGCTCCGTCAGCAGTCATCTCAACGACCTTTTTTTGCGTTGAAAGCGTAAACTGCTCCGGTACAATAATATAATATTTCTTTTCTATATTCTTCTCAGCCTCCGCGATAATTGACTTATACATTATCGTAGAAATATCAAGGTCAGCACCACCTGTAATATACTGTACACTCATTCAGTCCTCCTCTCTGCTTACTGAGGCTTAATAGCTTCAAGCTTCTTCATCCAGATATTTACGCTTGCGTCACTAGGCATTCTCAGATCGCCTCTCGGTGAGAGGGCTACAGAACCTACCTTAGGTCCATCAGGGATGCAGGAACGCTTGTACTGCTGGGCGAAGAACCTCTTATAGAAATTGACAAGCCATTTATATATAACCTTTTCATCATATTCATCGTGAAATGTGACGCAGGCTATGCGATATATCTTATCAGGCGTAAATCCGAAACGAACCACATAATAGAGGAAAAAGTCATGAAGCTCATATGGGCCCACTATATCCTCTGTCTTCTGACTTATCTTTCCTCCTTCATCAGGTGGCAGTAGTTCAGGACTGACCGGCGTATCAAGGACATCATACAGGACATCTGACAATTCCTCATCACCCTTCGCCTTAGCTTCGTCAGCGAAGTACATTACAAGGAAACGGACAAGTGTCTTCGGAATTGAGCAGTTTACGGCGTACATGGACATATGGTCTCCGTTATAGGTAGCCCAGCCAAGAGCCAACTCGCTCATATCTCCTGTTCCTATTACTATCCCGCCCTCTTCGTTCGCTATATCCATAAGGACCTGGGTGCGTTCGCGGGCCTGTGAATTTTCATATACCACATTGTGGTCTTCTTCGTCATGGTCTATATCCTTAAAATGCTGCAGTACAGCCGCCTTGATATTTATCTCCCGGAGACTTGTATGGAGACTCTTAGCTAAAGACAGGGCATTATTATATGTTCTGTCAGTAGTTCCGAACGCAGGCATAGTAACCGCGATAATTCCCTCATGGTCAAGTCCCAATATATCAAAGGCCTTGGCGGATACAAGAAGGGCAAGGGTAGAATCCAGGCCACCCGACACACCTACCACTACAGCCTTGCAGCCGATATGGGAGAGGCGCTTACTGAGTCCCTTTGCCTGAATCATAATTATCTCTTCACAACGCTTGCCTCTTGCAGCCTTATCTGAAGGCACAAAAGGAGTTTTGCTGAAGGTCCTTGTGAGAGGAATCATAGGCATATGTGGCTTCTCGCCATTATTTATTTTTTCTATTGCCTCTTCTTCGGTCACGCCTTCTCCATAGAGAGAATTAAAGGTAAATAATATCTCTTCGGTGCCTCCGTGACAGGACTTCTCGGCATTATTGTCAATATTAAATGTGCTCATCTTGCGACGTTCAAATATTAATTTTTTAACATCTATCTCAGAGACTATCATTCCATTTTCAAAGCGCTTCTTCTCAGCCAAAACAGAACCGTCTTCCGCGATAATATTCTGGCCGCCAAAGACGAGATCTGTGCTTGACTCTCCATCTCCCGCCGTGGCATAAATATATCCGCAAAGAAGCTTTGCGCTGGTGAGGCTTATAAGCTCTCTCCTATAATCATCCTTACCGGTAGTTTCGGTGGAACCCGAAAGATTCACTATAAGAGTAGCTCCATTAAGAGCGTGCCTTATGGACGGTGAATCCGGCACCCACATATCCTCACAGAGCTCACAGGCAAGGGAGAGTTCAGGCATTTCCACATTTTTAAAAAGAATATCCGTACCAAAGCTTACAGGCTCGTCCTGGAAAGGAAGATGAATATCGTCTCCCCTGTCAGGACCGGGAGTAAAGTGTCTCGCCTCATAAAATTCTCCATAGTTAGGAAGATTCTTCTTAGGTATAAAGGCAAGAACTGTACCTGACTTAATAGCGGCAGCGACATTATAGAGCTTTCCACCCACAGCGTACGGAAGACCGACAAATATCAGCATATCCTTATCTACGCTTGCCTTCGCTATTTTAGAAAGCCCGGTAATTGCGCCATCAAGCAATTCATCCTGTAAAAAGAGCTCTCCGCAGGTATATCCGGTAAGGCAAAGCTCCGGAAATACAGCAATTTTTACGTCCTGCTCGTCGGCTTTATTCAAATAATCTATAATACTGTTACTGTTAAATTCCGTGTCGGCGACCTTTATATCATTCGTAATAGCCGCAACCTTAATAAATCCATGTCTCATAGCTTACTTCCTCATGATCAATATAATACGAACATGTACAGTATACATTAAATGTGAAAATTTCGCAAGTAAAAAGGCAGACAGCCTGATAACTGCCTGCCTGCAAAAAATCTATGAAAGATTATACCAGCGCTTCGCTTGTATGTAATACTCTGTCCTTGATTTCCTGGGTTCTGCCCTGGTTCCAGAACTGAGTGCCTATATAACCGCAGGTCCTGCGGGCCACGTTCATCTTGCTCTGGTCGCGGTTGCCGCAGTTCGGGCACTCCCAGACAAGCTTGCCATCATCGTCGGTGACGATCTTAATCTCGCCGTCGTAGCCGCAGCACTGGCAGTAGTCTGACTTTGTGTTAAGCTCAGCGTACATTATATTATCGTAAATATACTGAATAATAGAAACTACAGCCGGAATATTTCCCTGCATATTCGGCACTTCTACGTAGCTGATCGCGCCGCCCGGAGAAAGCCTCTGAAATTCGCTTTCGAACTTCAGCTTATCGAAGGCGTTTATGTTCTCAGTTACATGTACATGGTAAGAATTGGTTATATAATTCTTATCTGTTACGCCCTTGATGATGCCGAAGCGCTTCTGGAGGCACTTAGCGAACTTATAGGTTGTGCTCTCAAGAGGCGTACCGTATACAGAATAGTCGATGTTCTCAGCCATTTTCCACTCTGAACATTTATCATTGAGACGCTTCATAACAGCAAGGGCAAAATCCTTACCGGCAGGGTCGGTGTGGTCTACTCCCTTCATATAACGGGTCATTTCACAAAGACCTGCGTAGCCGAGTGAAATGGTTGAATACCCATCATAGAGAAGCTTGTCTATGGTCTCGCCCTTCTTAAGGCGGGCTAATGCTCCATACTGCCAAAGAATAGGGGCAGCATCGCTTGGAGTTCCAAGAAGTCTCTCATGGCGGCAGCGAAGAGCCCTGTGGCAGAGTTCGAGACGCTCATCAAGTATGCGCCAGAACTCCTTCTCGTCACCCTTACTCGAGCAGGCCACGTCAACAAGGTTAATAGTAACGACACCCTGGTTGAAGCGGCCGTAGTACTTGTGATGAGTAGCGTCAAAGTTCTTAGCGTAAGCGATATTTCCGACACCCTTATCTGTGAATCTGTCAGGAGTCAAAAATGATCTGCAACCCATGCAAGGGAAGACATCGCCCTTTTCCTGCCGCATAATTTTGGCGGATATGTAATCCGGAACCATACGCTTAGCGGTACATTTCGCCGCAAGCTCAGTGAGGTAATAATACTTGCTCTCAGGATAGACGTTATCCTCATCGAGGACATAGATGAGCTTAGGGAAGGCAGGAGTTATCCAGACTCCCTTCTCATTCTTGACTCCCTGCATACGCTGGCGGAGCATTTCCTCGATAACCATGGCAAGATCATCTCTTGTCTGTCCCTCCGGCACCTCATCGAGGTACATGAAGACAGTTATAAACGGCGCCTGACCGTTTGTGGTCATAAGGGTTATGACCTGATACTGGATAACCTGAACGCCGCGCTTAATCTCATCGCGGACACGCATCTCGGCTATATCGTTGATGCGCTTGCTGTCAAGCTCAAGGCCCGCCTCGGCGAACTCATCCCTTACAGCCTTCCTGTATTTCTCACGGCTCACCTGGACAAACGGTACAAGATGAGACAGGGTTATCGACTGTCCGCCGTACTGGTTGCTCGCAATCTGGGCGATTGCCTGAGTCGCGATATTGCAGGCCGTAGCGAATGAGTGAGGGCGCTCTATCATGGTTTCGGAAATGACGGTACCGTTCTGAAGCATGTCCTCAAGGTTCACAAGGCAGCAGTTGTGCATATGCTGGGCGTAGTAATCCATATCGTGGAAATGGATTATGCCGGCTTCATGGGCCTTCACGATCTCTTCGGGAAGGAGCATTCTCTTAGAAATATCCTTGCTGACCTCTCCCGCCATGTAGTCACGCTGAACGCTGTTCACTACAGGATTCTTGTTGGAGTTTTCCTGCTTTACCTCCTCGTTATCGCGCTCGATAAGGGAGAGAATCTGCTCGTCCGTAGAGTTAGCCTTTCTTACAAGGGCTCTCTTATATCTATAGGTTATGTACTTTCTCGCGACCTCATGGTTCCCCGTTCCCATGAGCTCATCCTCTACTAAATCCTGTATCTCCTCCACAGAGAGGGCGCGTGGCATATTCGCGCAGATATCCTCGATTTTAAGCGCAATGTCGCTTACCTCACCCTCTGATAATCTCTTATCTTCAGGCACTTCATTGTTAGCTTTTTCTACAGCGATAATGATTTTATCCTTGTCGAATACAGCCTCTTTACCGCTCCTCTTGATAATCTTCATTTTAAACACCCCTTTTTACCAGTGTTTTACATTATTTATGGCTCCTTAAATCACGGAGCCACAACATCTTGTATTAGTATAGAGCATGCCGGAAGATTTGTAAAGAGGAAATTTTGAATTTTTTAAAATACATCTACAACATATAGATCCTTATAATTGACAGAAAACTTTATGTTGTGCCCCGCAAATGTCAGTCCATAGACCTTTTCAGGGTCATTTTTTGCGTAAGAAGGACGGGGATCTTCAGCTAAAACTTCTACAGCGGCAGAACGATTTTCTTCAGGTATTCTACTCAAGTAGTCATCAGGAAAATGTACCTTCAGTCTGTAATCTCCTACATTTTCAGCGAAGCCGCCCTTGGCGTCAATGTGGCAGTCAGCGTACGGAAGATATGGCTTTATATCATATATAGGAGTGCCTGAGAGGATATCCGCTCCTTTTACGTAGATTATCGGCCCTTCATCGCTGTCAGGCGAGATATCCGCTATCTCAACCGATGACAGTCCTAAGGCATTCGGTCTGTAGGGTGACCTGGTGGCGAATACTCCCATGTGGCTGTTATTTGGTAACCTCGGAGGTCTTACACTTGCCTTAAATTCATCAGTATGACATTCCGTAAACTCCCATATAAGCCATATATGCGAAAATCCGTCAAGGCCCTTGAGGGCGTCCGGGTTCCTGTATTCCGGTTCGAATACGATTCTACCTATTGTATCCTTCGCCAGTCCGCTCTGCCTGGGGATGCCGAATTTATCAGAAAATTCTGTAAATATATGCGCAATCGGGCTGATTTCCATAATCGTGTACTCCTTTGGGCTAAATTTATTGATAAGTAAAATTATTTTCAGTTAAGGTGAAATTTGACTAAACTCGTTGCAATATCTTGACTTTTTGTGAACAATAGAGTAAAATGTTCTCGTAACATTTGTAACAAGTAGAGTTTATTGATTTTACTTTTACACTTTAGTGTATGAAATTATGTTAATGATTGTAAGTAACACACCTATCGTCGGCCATTCATTGGCCTTCCTCAACACTATGTACGAATATACTGATATTTTACTAATCCTGCTGATACTTTTGTTGATGCAGGTCACTCACCCGAAGAAGTCATATATTTATAATATCGACCGGGCGGGACTTATTCTCAGCTTCTTTGAATCGCTGCTTGCGATTCTCATAAGTCGGGGAACATTCGTAAGCAATGAGAGAGATGCGGCGCTTTCTGTCGCCTTCTGCCTGGTATACTGCTTCCTATATGTCGCTATTATCACCCTTATTATGGAATATATAAGGTTCTTAGTAACGAGAAGGAAGCCTGTATTCAGCAAGTTCTCAGCGGAATGGGCTCTGATTACGGTTGCCGCAGTTGACTATCTTATTTACTACGGTTATCACGGCTTCTATCTTAATACAAGCATAACCCCGCTTGAGCTTTGCTATACTGCCGTCAAGATATGCTCTTACAACGGAATAGTAACCTGTCTCTTCGCTCTTGTATGCATTATACCATATTTCAAGCACATGACAAGAGTTGTGAGATACGGAACATTTATCCTCATGCCTTTCGAGGTGATATTGCTCACACTGCAGCTCTTCGCTAAGAATACTATATTTTTGGGACTTACCTATACTATACCATTTGTTGTATTTTACATAATTTTCCACAGTAATCCTTTTAACGAGCTGACAGTTCATCAGAACGCTGACGCCCTATACAACTTTATAGACGCAAGGATTAAGGCAAAGAGGCCATACACACTCATTTTCGTAGAGTTTCCTCTGCTCCGTATTCAGCAGTCAAGCATTTTCGATGAGAAGCTAGTCGATATCTGTCGTGAGATAGAATCGATCAGGGCAGGAGTTTCCATATTCAGACTTGATACATCTACTTATGTGATTACTGCCATAAGCACCGGTGATGGAGTTGAAAGCTTCACCGAGAAGGTAAAAGACATATTTGACGAGAATCTAAAGTCTGATGTGTACCTTCCTTCAAAGCACAGCATTTACGTTATCTACGGTGATGATGTAATTAAGAGCCCTGATATGGTCTACTCCTTTAAGACCTACCTGCACGCAAATCATCCTCTCGGAATGGAGACAGAGTATTATATAGCCTCTGAGAAGGATTATCAGGATTTTTCAAATACATTTGCCATAGAAAACCTCCTTGAAGAGATTCAGGATGAGAGTAACCTCGAGGATCCAAGGATTCTCTGCTACGCGCAGCCTATTTACAATATAGAGACGAAGTCCTTCAGGACAGCCGAAGCTCTTATGCGTCTAGGTGTAAATGATAAGATTATTCCTCCGAACGTATTCATCCCTGTAGCTGAAAAATCCGGTTACATACACGCATTGACCCTTATAATGCTAAACAAGGTATGCGTATCGGTTAAGAAGCTTCTCGATGATGGCTATGATTTTGATGCCATTACGGTTAACTGCTCTGCCCTTGAATTCGCTGATGAGCACCTCTTTAACGACCTTACGGCAATTATTGATAAGAACGCCATCCCTAAAAACAAGATTCGCATAGAGATTACTGAGAGCGCGATTTTCGATGATTACGAGATGGTAATGTTCAATATGGGTAAGCTTCAGCAGGAAGGCATAGAGTTCTATCTCGATGACTTCGGGACAGGGTACTCAAATATGGAGCGTATAAGCTCCTGCTCCTTCCACACTATAAAGTTTGACAAGAGCGTCATGAACCGGGCTATGGAAGACCCTGCCCTTGATTCCCTCGTAAATTCCTATATGAACATGATGGATGAAAAGGGTATATCAACGCTTGTCGAGGGTGTTGAGGATGAGGACCAGGTTGAGTTCAGTAAGAGGCACGGCTTTAATTTCATACAGGGCTTTAAATACGCGAAGCCTGCCCCTATAGAAGAGCTTACCAAGTACTTTGAAAAGACATCTGACAAGTAAATTACTACTACAATAGCATTTACAAAAGAACCCCGGGTGGATAAACCACCCGGGGATTTTTGTACTTTAGGATCACTTTGCGTAATCGACAGCTCTTGACTCGCGGATGACGCTGACTTTGATCTGGCCCGGATATGACAGTGAGGCTTCGATCTTCTTGGCAACGTCCCTCGCCAAAAGAACCATCTCCGAATCATCCACCTGGTCAGGAATAACCATGATTCTGATTTCCCTGCCGGCCTGGATAGCAAACGACTTCTCAACGCCCTTCTCGGCATTCGCGATATCCTCAAGGTCCTTGAGCCTGTTAGTATAATTCTCAAGGGTCTCTCTTCTGGCTCCAGGTCTCGCTGCGCTGATAGCGTCAGCAGCCTGAATAAGAACGGCAATAAGAGACTGAGGTTCTACATCACCATGATGGGCTTCAACAGCATTGACAATGATAGCATTTTCTTTGTATTTCTTGCAGAGCTCCGTACCAATCTGTACGTGGCTTCCTTCCTGCTCACGGTCGATAGACTTACCGATATCGTGAAGGAGTCCGGCGCGCTTTGCCATCTTGACATCGCATCCGCACTCAGCCGCAAGGAGACCGGCAAGCTGTGATACTTCGATAGAGTGCTGAAGGACATTCTGTCCGTAGCTTGTACGGAACTTCATACGGCCAAGAAGCTTGATGAGCTCAGGGTTGATGCCGTGCACACCACATTCAAGAGCAGCGGACTCACCATACTCCCTGATTTCGTTCTCGACTTCCTTTTCAGCCTTAGCTACTGTCTCTTCGATTCTCGCCGGATGAATTCTTCCATCGGCGATAAGCTTCTCAAGAGCGACTCTCGCGACTTCACGTCTTACAGGATCAAATGAAGAAAGAACCACTGCCTCAGGAGTGTCATCAATAATGAGGTCAACTCCTGTCATGGTCTCAAGTGTACGGATATTCCTACCCTCACGACCTATGATTCTTCCCTTCATCTCGTCATTAGGAAGCGATACTACGGATATAGTGGCTTCTGAAACTGAGTCTGCAGCGCAACGCTCTATGGCGTTAACTACTATCTCCCTCGCCTTCTTATCCGCTTCTTCCTTGGCGCGGTTCTCATAATCCTTGACCATAACGGCCGTTTCATGCTTTACATCGTCTTCAACTGTCTTTAAAATATACTCTTTTGCCTGTTCGGAGGTAAGTCCTGATATTCTCTCAAGCTCTGATAACTGCTTTGCGTGAAGTTCATCCACAGCTGCCTTATCCTTGTCAAGCTGTGCTTCACGGGCGGTTATCTTCTGCTCGCGCTTCTCAAGGGCTTCGCTTTTTCTGTCCGCGGCTTCTTCTCTCGAAAGGACACGCTTCTCATACTTCTGCAGTTCGGCCCTGCGTTCCTTGGATTCCTTCTCAATATCATTCCTGGTCTTGAGAGCTTCTTCCTTGGCTGTGAGAATGGTTTCTTTCATAGTGGTTTCGGCTTTTACATTAGCCTTCTCTATGATATCCCTTGCGCGTTCTTCCGCTGTACCTACCTTGGCCTCGTACTCCTGCTTATGGCGGTTGACAGCGTGCTTACCTGAAAGAGGAATGCAGACTACAGCAGTGATCACTACAGCAACAATAGCTGTAATAACATAATATAGCACTGCTAAGTACCCTCCTGATTAGATTATCATTGTACCTAAAAAGACAATACAACATATCTAGTTTATACTTTTTAAGCCGCATTGTCAACCTGTTTTTTCAAAATTGTGAACAACAAATGTAATTTAAGTTATTGCGCCTCAGGAAACAGGGACGCCAAGAGTCTCTTCCCGGCAGCGGTTTTGTATACATTATCTCTGAAGTTCCTGTATGATGGCAGGTATTTATCGGGATTTTCACTCGCGTTAACAAGATAGTCAGCCTCAAGCAGTATTTGCCAGTCCATTCCCTTTACATTTGTGTAGGTATGATGGTGGCAGACTAAGAAAATAACCCTCTCGTACATTTCTTCGGGAAGGTTAAATTCCGGCAGGAATTCCCTTAGGAGGGCCTCACTCTCAGCTTCCTGGTGATTTCCGTTTGTATTTCCATATTTTTCGCGACACAAAGGGCATGCTATATCGTGAACGATAGCCGCGACTTCAAGTGTATCTTCGGTCTCCTTATCCAGCTCTTCGAGGCGCCCTATCATTTCAGCGTACGCGTATACCTTTAGGAAATGATTGATGTCCTCCTTATTACCCTTGTAGAATTCAAGCATTTTTAACGCGATCGCTGCCTTATCAAGCTTTCCCATATTTTCCTCCTCATCAGAAATAAGACCCTGTTGTCTTGTCTAAGACAAAACAGCAGGGTCATATATATCACTTATATCAAATCAAAGCTCGAGCTGGGCGATGAGATTCTTCATAGCCTGAGCGCTCTTCTGCATCTTAGCTACTTCCTCGTCTGTAAGAGGCATAGGAACTCTTCCCTTGACGCCATTAGGTCCGATAATGGTGATCATAGAGAGGCATACATCATCTATACCATATTCTCCATGCATCATGGTTGAGCAGCATGTGCAGGCGTCATAAGCTGATGTAAGCATTGTAATGATATTCATAACTGAAGCCGCGATTCCGTAGAATGTAGCTCCCTTATCAGCGATAATAGTGCCGCCTGATTTCTGAACGTATGTATAAATCTCGTCCTTGTCAATAGGCTCTACACCAAGCTTCATGTCATTAGCGAGCTTAACATATTCATCGAACTGAACACCGCTTATACGGCAGGCTGACCAAGGAATGAATGATGTATCACCATGCTCACCGAATACATATGAGTGAACGTTCTTCTGAGCGATATTGAGCTTCTCGGCAAGTATGCACTTAAGTCTGGCGGAATCGAGTGCTGTACCTGTGCCAAGAATCTGATTCTCAGGGATGCCTGATTCCTTCATAAATACATATGTAAGGATATCAACAGGGTTACTTACAAGCACGTAGAGAGCGTCAGGAGCGACCTTGGCGATCTGTGGAGCTATACTCTTAATGATGCCGACGTTTGTCTTAGTAAGGTCAAGTCTGGTCTGACCCGGCTTTCTTGCGATACCTGATGTAATGATGACAATATCAGACCCCTTAGCGTCCTCGTAAGTACCATCAACTACACGGATAGGATCGCGGAAGCTTGTAGCCTGCGCTATATCAAGGGCTTCACCGCTTGCCTTCTTCTCATTTACATCGATGAGAAGGATCTCAGAAGCGTGGCTTCTCTGTGAAAGAGAATAAGCTATTGTAGCACCTACTGAGCCTGCGCCGATTATAGTAATCTTTCTACCGGTTTTATTTTCCATTTTAAATATTCTCCATTATATTTCTTTTAATAACGCTAGGAGATCGCAAAAAATGACATGCGTATGCGCTAGTCTCTTTTTTTTGCAATCGACGACTCACTGAATCTTAGGTCCGTCGTAGCGTGTCATATCGTTGCGGAGATAGTTAGGAAGGAGCTTAGGTGAAACCTTATCGGTCTCAATGCCGGCCTTCTTAATCTCATCTTCAAAAGCTGATACATGCGAAAGTGTAAGCTTCTCAGGGGTCTTGAGGGTAACTGCCTTCTGTCCTGCCGCTCTTCCGGCATCCCTGCCGAATACGATGACATCAAGGAGTGAGTTGCCCATGAGACGGTTGCGTCCGTGAACGCCTCCTGTTACCTCACCTGCGGCGTAAAGATTTTCTACACCTGTCATACAATCTGTATTAATCTCAACACCACCGTTCTGATAGTGGAGTGTAGGATATACAAGGATAGGCTCCTTAGTCATGTCTATGCCGCGCTTAGCGAACATTCTGTACATAGCAGGGATTCTCTTCATGATGGTTCCCGGACCATTTACAATCTCAATCATAGGCGAATCAAGCCATACAGCCTTGCCATGACCTGTATCAACACCCTTGCCTCTGTCACCTGTCTCGCGAATGATGGCAGCCGCTTCAACGTCTCTTGTCTCAAGAGGGTGAACGAATACCGTACCGTCGCAGTTAACAAGCTTAGCGCCAAGGCTTCTAACCTTCTCTGTTACAAGGGCGCCAAAGATCTGCTCAGGGAAAGCCGCACCGGTAGGATGATACTGAAGTGTATCCTCGTAAAGAAGCTTTGCGCCTGCGCGATAAGCAAGAACAAGGCCATCTGCTGTAGCGCCGTAATGGTTACTTGTAGGGAAGCCCTGATAGTGCATACGACCTGCGCCACCTGTAGCAAGAACTACAGTCTTAGCGCGGACTGTGATAAGCTCATCTGTCTCCATGTTAATGAATACAGCTCCGGCAGCTCTGCCGTTCTCATCCTTGATGATTTCTACAGCCGCTGTAAAGTCCATGATAGGAATCTTGCGGTTAAGAACTTCATCGCGAAGAGTACGCATGATTTCCATACCGGTATAATCGCGGGCAGCATGCATTCTCTTTCTTGATGTACCGCCGCCGTGAGTAGTTATCATAGTGCCGTCATCTGTCTTATCGAACTCTACACCGAGCTCGTTGAGCCACTTGATATCCTCAGGAGCCTCTGTAACGAGCTTGTATACAAGCTCTCTCTTTGCTGCGAAGTGGCCACCGCCATAAGCGTCAAGGAAATGCTGAGCAGGACTGTCGTTCTCCTTATCAGCAGCCTGGATACCGCCTTCAGCCATCATGGTGTTAGCGTCACCCGGACGAAGCTTTGTGCAGATAAGAACCTTAGCGCCGGCCTCATCAGCCTCTATGGCAGCTGAGCATCCTGCTCCGCCTCCGCCGATAATAAGCACGTCTGTGTCATAATCAGGGTTTGAAAGATCTACATCACCTTCATGAACTCTTGAGTGAGCCTGAAGCATGGCAGCGAGCTCATGAGGAACCTTATCTCCCTTATTCTCGCCGATGATAAGATTCTCGAATTCGCTTTCACGATAGTCAGGATGATATTTACGAAGAAGCTCATCCTTCTCGTCAGCAGTCATACGTGGTGGCTCCATAGCCGCATTGGCAGCTCTTACAGCCTCAACCTTACGGATTGATTCCTGAAATTTCTCCGGATACATGTTTGCTCCCTCCCTTATTTCTCAATCTCACGATTGTTGTAAAGATCCTTGATCTCGTCAAGGGATTTGCCCATAAGTTCTCTGATAGCGTCCTCATGCTTGCCATCGGCTATCTCGGTAACTCTTGTTAAGAGATGAGCTGACTCAGGGGTAAGGTACTTACCGTTAAGTCTTCTCGCAAGCATAGCTACCTGTGGATGTGAAATTCCGGCAGGGCAGCGTGAAGAACAGATACCGCACATTACGCAGTCAAATGAGAGCTCAGCGCACTTCTTGAAGTCACCTCTCTGAGCGTAAGCGATATACTGCATAGTATTAAGACCCTGTGTGCAGGCCTTGGTACATGCGTTACAGCCTATGCATGAGTAAATCTCAGGATAGAGCTGCATCATTATAGCCTGCTCAGGCTTTACCTTATTGATATCGTAGATCTGCTTTACAAGTGGGAAGAAAGGAAGTGTAGCGATGTACATATCGTTCTCAACCTTGGTCTGACAGGCAAGAACCATCTTAAGCTCCTGCTTTCCCTTAATCCTGTAAATAGTAGCGCAGGCACCGCAGAATCCGTTACGGCAGCCGCAGCCTCTCTTAAGCTGATAGCCGGCATATTCCATGGCTGTCATGATCGTGAGATTGTCCGGCACTTCGTATCTTTTTCCGAACAGATAGATATTTACCATGTTCTCCATTTTTCTTTAACTCCTTTAGTTTAAACCATGCCCGGAATCAGTACTCACCGGTCATTGTAGCTAATTCTTCAAAGCTGAATACAGGACCATCCTTGCAGACGAACTTATCACCGACGTTGCAGCGTCCGCACTTGCCGATACCGCACTTCATACGCATCTCAAGGGTAGTATAGACCTGATTGTCCTGGAATCCAAGCTTCTTTAGACCATCAAGTGTGAAGTGAATCATTATAGGTGGTCCGCAGAGAACTGCTGTCTGGGTATTTGGAAGATTAAGCTCTGTAACATAATTCGGTACAAAGCCTACATGTCCGTCCCATCCCTCTTCCTCGCGGTCGATGGTGAGATATACGTCCATGTTATCTTCCTTCATCCACTCTTCCTGCATTTCCTTGAGATCAACGAGGTCTTCCTTTGATCTTGAACCGTAAACTACGGTGAGATGACCATAATCCGATCTGTGGGCTCTGCAGTAGTTAATAACTGAGTGAAGCGGAGCTACACCGATACCACCGGCAATAAAGAGAAGGTCTTTACCCTTAAAGGTGGTATCTACAGGGAATCCATTTCCATAAGGTCCGCGGACAAGGATCTCCTGGCCCGGCTCTATGGAATGAAGGTATGAAGTAAGAATACCTACCTTCTTGATGGAAAACTCCTGATATTCTTTTATCGTTGGAGATGATGTAATGGAAATCATAGCCTCGCCTATCCCCGGAGCTGAAAGCATGGCGCACTGTCCCGGAATATGCTCGAATAACTTCTTTCCGTCTTCACCAACTACACGAAATGTCTTGACATCGCCTGTCTCCTGGATAATTTCCTTAACAACGGCGACGCGTGGAATTAAAGCTTCATTTTCCATTATGCTTCCTCCTCGAATGCCTTCATGACCTTGACTATATTCATGTTTACAGGGCAGCGGCGGAGGCATCTGCCACATCCAACGCAGCTGTACATGCCATCATGCTGGATAGGGTAATATACAAGCTTATGCATAAATCTCTGACGGAAACGCTCCATCTGAGTCTTACGAGGCGTACCGGCTGCCATCTGGGTGAAGTCCTTATACATACAGGAATCCCAGCAACGGAAACGTCTGTATTCCTTACCGTCACTGAACTCTTCTATATCGAAGCACTGGCATGTAGGACATACAAATGTACATGAACCGCAGCCTAAGCATTTATCTGATAACTGCTTCCATAGCTCACTGTTAAATACTTCAAGCTCCTTGTCGCGATTATCGACAGGCTTGAGGTTATAAAGAGGAAGCTTCGCCTGGATACCGTGAACTCTGTCCTGCTCCTTCTTGACAGCTTCTTCATTTGAGGCGTCTTCACTTGCTCCAAGGCTCTTAAAATCAATAGATTCCGCAAACTTCTTACCCTTCTCGGTGAGAGCCTCGAAGTAAACCTCATCACCGATTATCCAGAAGCGGGCATCTCCTGCAGGCGCGGCAGCATCTATTCCGAAGCTGTGGCAGAAACAAGTCTCGCCCGGCGCCGAGCAGGCAAAGCTAACAACAGTAGCGTGCTCACGCTTAGCCTTGTAATATGTATCTACAGGATCAGCAAGGAAAACATTGTCAAGTACATCAAATGAGCGTACATCGCAGGCTCTTACGCCAAAAATAACATAATCGGCAGGCTCTTCTCTCTCATCAATGACCTCAATCTTCTGGCCTTCGGTTCTGAACTTAACAAGCGGTTGAACCTGCGGGAAGAAGAAATCCTTAGCTGAACGAAGTGTATTTAACTTTGTAGAAAGCGCGTCACCCTCTTCGTATTCCTTATAGACTGAGATATCATCCTTCTTGTCAACAGGAAGGTATAATTTCTCATTCTTTGCTATAGAGGAAATGAGAACAGGAAGCTTATCAAGCGCGAATTTCTCTATCATTACCTGATACCTCCTTCTCTAACGATTGACGGCTCAGCGTCCTTATCCTCTGTATAGGCGTTAAGCGGGCTCATGGTACCGACTTCGGCACCTGCCTGGTAATCACCGTAAAGTGTATCGTAATCCTTTATGAACTTACGGTTGAGAAGGTGAAGAGGAATATTCTCAGGGCAGACTCTTGAGCATTCGCCACAGTCTGTACATCTTCCCGCTACATGGTAAGCGCGGATAAAGTGGAATAACTTCTCTTCAAATTCATTTGAAGCAGCCTTATTCTGGATACCACTGTCAGGATTATCGAATACGCACTTCTCACATGTACATGCCGGACATACATTACGACAGGCATTACAGCGGATACAGCGTGATAGTTCACCCTGCCAGAACTTGTATCTCTCATCAGGTGTCATGGCTTCAAGTTTAGCGACCATATCAAAACGGTTGCTGTCGATGACCTCGCCATCTTCACCTATAAGCTCATCATAGACAACATGCTTCTTAGATTTGCAGTTAAGGCATCTCTCATCCTCAACCTCAGCAAAAGGAACCCTGGTCTCACCATAAGCGGTTTCAACGACAAGGTCGTCTCCGTCTCTCTTAATTCCGATGATACCGTATATTCCTCTCGTGTGAAGAGTCTCGGCGCTAACCTTGCCATCACACTCAATACCTACGACATAGACGTTTTCTCTCTTAATCCTGTGCTCAGTTAATAGTTGGTTAAAGCTGTATGTATCACAAGGCTTTAAGAATACGGCAATCTTTCCTTCCTTCTGCGTCTCTTCTACAAGATACTTGGAAAGGTTAGCTCCGCAGAAATCGTCATATACAAATCTCTTCTTAACATCCTCAGCATTGTCAAATACTGTAGGAGTAATATCATAAACAAAATCACCGGCAGACCAACCAAGGACACGGTTAACGGTACCGTCCTCGAGAAGCTTTGCGGCGCGTGAAGTTAATTCTCCCTGCATCTTAAATCCTCCAGTCGCTTGCATCTGCCAAGCTCGGTAACCTTACCTACAAAGTCATTCATGACATCAACGAATCTCTGTCCTTCAGCCGCTGATACCCATTCAAGTCTTGTACGCTCCTTCTCGATTCCGAGATAGTCAAGCATAGAGAAGACAAGTGTCATACGCCTTCTGGTGTGATAGTTTCCTGTCATATAATGGCAGTCACCCGGATGGCATCCACAAACTATAACACCGTCAGCGCCTCTCTGATAAGCCCTTAAGATAAACATAGGGTTAATACGGCATGAACATGGTACACGGACGATCTTTACCTCGGCAGGATATGAAAGTCTGTTCGTTCCCGCAAGGTCCGCTCCCGAATAAGAGCACCAGTTACAGCAGAAGGCAACGATCTTTGGCTTCCACTCATTATTTTCATTTACTGACATACTGCATCTACCTCCGCCATGATCTCCTTGTTCGAGAATCCGTTAAGGTCCATAGCACCGGATGGACATGTTACTGTACATGCGCCACAGCCCTGGCATACAGCCGGATTGACATTCGCGACTCTTCTGATCTTGATAACACGGCCCGGGAAGCGGAATTCCTTATCCTCATAAGTAATAGCTCCATAAGGGCAGACAGTCTCGCACTGTGAGCATCCTGTACACATAAGCTCGTTGCAGTGGGCGACGCAAGGATTTCCTTCAAGAGCGTCCTTGCTGAGAAGACCGATAGCCTTGCTTGCGGCAGCTCCTGCCTGAGCGACTGTCTCAGGAATATCCTTAGGTCCCTGACATACGCCGGAAAGGAATACACCTGCGGTCGGGCTCTCTACAGGACGAAGCTTTGCGTGAGCTTCTGTAAAGAAATCATTTGTATCCATAGAAGCGGTAAGCATTGTACCAAGATGTCTCGCTGTCTTATTAGGCTCAATTGCCGCCGCAAGAACAACCATATCAGCATCGATATGAAGCTGCTTGTTCATGATAAGGTCTGAAGCCTGAACCTTAAGCTTTCCGTTCTCAGGAACAACCTTGCCTACGGCACCCTTGATATAGTGAACACCGTACTGCTCTACAGCTCTTCTGTAGAACTCATCGAAGTTCTTACCAGGTGTACGAACATCTATATAGAATACATAAATATCTGTATCAGGATAGTGATCCTTTGTTAAAATGGCATGCTTAGCGGTGTACATACAGCAGATCTTAGAACAGTAAGGCTTACCGCCCTTCTTACTGTCGCAGGCCTCACGAGAACCAACGCACTGGATAAATACGATGGTCTTAGGCTGCTTGCCATCTGACGGACGACTTAAGTGGCCGCCGTAAGGGCCTGAAGCGCTCATGAGACGCTCGTACTCAAGGCTTGTAACGACATCAGGGCTCTGAGAATAAGCGTACTCATCGTACTTTTCAACATTTATCATCTCATAGCCTGTAGCTACTACAATAGCGCCATAGTCTTCCTCTACGAATTTATCGGTATCCTCGTAGTTGATAGCCTTAGCGTCGCAGACAGTCTGGCAGAGTCCGCACTTACCGGTCTTAAGCTTGATACAATAATTAGGATCAATTGTAGCAACCTTAGGTACAGCCTGGGCAAATGGAATATAGACCGCTGAACGTTTGTCAAGGTTCATATCGAATTCATTAGGAACCTTGCGCATAGGACACTTCTCTGTGCAGAGTCCGCATCCGGTACATTTATCCTCGTCTACATACCTTGCTTTTCTCTTGATTTTTACATGGAAATTACCAACGAAGCCTGAAACATCAGCAACTTCGCTGTAAGAATATATATGAATCTTCTCGTGCTGGCCTACTTCAACCATCTTAGGGGTAACGATACATGAAGCGCAGTCGAGTGTAGGGAATGTCTTATCGAGCTGGGCCATCTTACCGCCAATGGTAGGCTTAGCTTCTACGATATCTACGTCATAGCCTGCGTCAGCTATATCAAGGGCTGTCTGCATACCCGCAATACCGGCGCCGATTACAAGGGCACGCTTTGTTACAGGTGTAGAATCAGCTGAAAGCGGAGTATCAAGGATAACCTTGGCGACAGCGGCCTTCATTAAAGATATAGCCTTCTCTGTAGCCTGAGCCATATCCTTGTGTACCCATGAACACTGCTCACGGATATTAGCGATCTCAAGCATGTATGGGTTCATTCCAACGCTGTTGACAGCCTTCTGAAATGTCTTCTCATGCATGTGAGGGGAGCAGGCGCAGATAACGACATTCGTAAGGTCATACTTCTTAACAGTATCCTTAATGAGGTCCTGGCCGCTCTGAGAGCACATATAAGTATAGTCTGTGGCGAATACAACACCCGGTACATGACGGGCAGCTTCCGCTACGGCCGCTACATCGACAGTTCCCGCGATGTTGGTACCGCAATGACAGACAAATACACCAATTTTCTGCATATTATAGCTCCTTCATATTTTCCCGTAATTATTTTGTGAACTTACGGAACGCACTTACGATAGCCTGCTGTGGAAGATCAGGATCAAGAAGTTCCGGAAGATCATCAGGAATAAGATGATTCTTATCCTGCTGTCTCTCTACAGCAAGTCTTACTGCCTCGATTAATCTTGCAGGCTCAACATTTCTAGGACATCTCTGGATGCAGGCCATGCAGGAAAGACATTTATAAACAGACTTGCTTGCCATAAGAGCTTCTATATCGCCGTCATCAACCATCGCAACAAACTGATGAGGATGATATTCCATCTCATCATAGTCAGGACATGTAGCGCTACATCTGCCGCACTTCATGCATTTGCGAGGGTTTACGCCACTGATCGCAAGTATTTCTTCTTTTGTTACAGTATAATTAGAGGCCATTAGTTTACCTCCTTTACATCAAGCGCTTCCGCAAGGAGCTCTGTAAAATACTTTACAGTGATGCCGGAATCACCGACGTTCTTCTTAAGATTATAATAACAGAGAGGACAGGCTGTGATGACCGTCTCGGCACCCTGTGCCTTAGCGTTCTCAAGGATCATATGGACTCTGTTTTCAGGAATCTTCTTATCCTCGAGAGTAAGATAACCGCCACAGCACTCATTTCTCTCAGCGTATACTACAGGTGTAGCACCTAAGGCTGAAATGAGATCTTCCATGATAGTCGGCTTCTCAGGATTATCCATCGCAAGAACATCTGACGGACGTAAAAGAAGACATCCGTAATAGGCACCTATCTTCTGTCCCTTGAGAGGATTCTTGACAGCTGCCTTAACCTTGTCGAAGCCTACGACATCACGGAGAAGTTCAAGGTAGTGAATAACCTTAGTCTCACCATGATACTGGGTGTCGTCAGCAGCAAGGTAATTATTCGCTTTTGTGATGATGTTCTCATCAGTCTGCATGTCATGATTGACCTGCTTAATAACGTTATGACAGGCCGAACAGAGAGTAACAAGCGTACCGCCGTTATCTCTCGCGTAAGCAAGCGCACGGATAGAAGCAAGACGGATGGCTATTTCATCCTTTGACATAGGATAAACGCCGCCGCAGCACTGCCAGTCAGGAATCTCAGTAAGAGGAACTCCCAGCGCCTCGGCACTGTTCCTTCCCCACTTATCAAGATCCTTGGCCTTATTCTTAAGCGTGCAGCCCGGAAAATAATTGTAAACCATATGTAACCTTCCTATCTACAATAAGTGTCAGACCATCTCTTCAGGATGGAAAACCTTGTCGAACTCTTCCTCTGAGAGGAATCCCTGCTTCACGCATGCTTCCTTAAGAGAAATGTTCTCTCTGTAAGCCATCTGTGATGTCTTAGCAGCCTTCTCATATCCGATATAAGGATTGAGAGCGGTAACAAGCATAAGGGAATTGTAGAGATTGTAGTGCATCTTATCCTTATTTGCCGTAATTCCAGCAGCGCACTTCCTGTTGAATGAAAGGATAGACTCTGAAAGAATTCTTACGGACTGCTGGAAATTATAAGCTATAACAGGCATAAATACATTAAGCTCAAAATTTCCCTGAGTAGCAGCCATCGATATGGCCGCGTCATTTCCGACAATCTGCGTGGCAACCATAGTTACCTGCTCGCACTGGGTAGGATTAACCTTGCCCGGCATGATAGATGAACCGGGTTCATTCGCGGGAATCGAAATTTCGCCAAGGCCGTCGCGAGGACCGCTCGCAAGCCATCTTACGTCGTTAGCGATCTTCATCATATCCGCTGCCATAGCCTTAACAGCGCCATGGGCAAATACGATCTCGTCCTTGCTCGTAAGAGCGTGGAACTTATTCGCTGCCGTAACGAAGTTCTTACCGGTAAGCTCGGAAACCTTCTTAGCTACAAGCTCGTCGAAGCCCTTAGGAGCATTAAGTCCGGTACCTACGGCTGTTCCACCGAGAGCAAGACTCTTAAGAGGCTCAAGCGCTAACTTAACAAGCTCGACATCCTTCTCAAGAGAGCTTCTCCAACCGCTGATTTCCTGTGAAAAAGCGATAGGAACAGCATCCTGAAGATGTGTACGCCCTGATTTGACAATGCCCTCGTTATCCTTTTCGAGCTTCTTAAAGGTACCAATAAGCTCTTCCGCAGCAGGTATCAGCTTGTCTTCAAGAGCAAGAACTGCTGAAATATGCATAGCGGTCGGGAATGTGTCATTCGATGACTGGCTCATGTTGATGTCGTCATTCGGATGGCAGAGCTTCTTGCCGGCGTGCTCATTCGCTACATTAGCGATGACTTCGTTGGTGTTCATATTTGACTGAGTGCCGGAGCCCGTCTGCCATACTACAAGTGGGAATTCGTCATTAAGTTCTCCGTTAATGACCTTATCAGCAGCGTAAGTGATGGCGGATAACTTCTCATCCGTCATCTTCTCAGGCTTCAGCTCATGGTTGGCAAGAGCCGCTGATTTCTTAAGAATTCCGAAAGCATGGATAATCTCCTTTGGCATAGTCTCAATGCCTACACCAATCTGGAAGTTCTCATGACTTCTTTCAGTCTGAGCTCCCCAGTAGTGATCCGCAGGGACTTTTACTTCGCCGAGCGAATCGTGTTCGATCCGGTATTCCATCTCTTTAAACCCTCCCTCGAGATTTTCCTAATCACATACATTTAAAGTATAAGTCACCCGTGGGGTTTTGTCAATGATTTTATTGTGAAATTTTTGACGAGGTACGGGGACACACCTGATTAAAGTTAGTAGAAAACCAGCATAGCTGGTTTTCTTTGAAAAGAAGCCGATCGATTCGCTTCGCTCATCGCGGGTCGCATTGCTTCGCAAAGCGACAATAAAGCGCCGTCTATTGACGGCGCTTAAAGTTGATTAGCTGCGGACTGCATATCCACTGATGTTCTGGAAATTCACTCTCCTTATCATTCCATTATCGTCTGATATCAGGTCAGCCATATAATCCGGGCTTGTAGCTACTGAGTAGAACATTGCCGGGTCCTGCAATTTCTTACTCCCAACCGTAAAGCTTATGCCCTGTTCCCACTTATCGTTAAGATAAGCTAAAAAAGTGTCTTCCAAATCAAAACTGTTCATGACAGTCCCGCCTTTCTTTTTCTCTGAATTTATGTGAAACTAATTAGGTTAATTGACCTTGTTTACTTGTTACATTTTCCGCGGTAAGCAGTCGTCCGGAATGGAAACGCGCTTCCATTTCCCTGCTTTTCGTGAATTATTTTAGCAGGTAAACCGTCATTTCACAATGTTGATTATGCACAAAAAAATCGGAGAAAATTGGGCAGGGTGCACAAAAGTATCTACTATAGTAGATATATTAAAAAAATTTATGGCTATGATAAAAGTATCCTGTCATTGTCGAGGCGATCACCGGCCTTCTTGGCGAAAAGATCGAGAAGATCATCAACAGTCATTCTCGCCCTCTCATCTCCGCCGACATCAAGGACAATATTCCCATTATCCATCATAAGGGTTCTGTTCCCGAGTGTCAGAGCCTGCCGCATATTGTGGGTTATCATAAGACAAGTAATATGTTTCTCTTCAATAATATTCTTCGTTAAATCGATTACCTTATCAGCCGTAGCCGGGTCGAGAGCCGCCGTATGCTCATCAAGAAGAAGGAGTTTCGGTGTGACCACCGTTGCCATGAGAAGGGTAAGCGCCTGGCGCTGGCCTCCGGAGAGAAGTCCCACAGGCTGCTCCATTCTGTCCTCGAGACCCATATTCAAGAGAGAAAGTTTCTCTCGAAATTCATTTCTTTCAGACCTTGTTATTCTTGAAAACAGCCCATGCTGTCCCTTCGATGCCCTAAGGTAGGCAACCGACAGGTTCTCTTCTATCGTCATATGGGGCGCCGTACCCATCATAGGATCCTGAAAGAGTCTGCCTATAAAGCGGCTCCTCTCATGCTCCTTCATAAATGTGATGTCAGCTCCGTCGAGGCTTATTGAACCATCATCCGTAATAAATGAGCCCGCTATCGCGTTAAAAAGAGAAGATTTACCGGCTCCGTTCGAGCCAACAATCGTCGCGAAATCCCCGTCATTAAGTCTAAGAGACAGGTGTGTTAATGCCTTCTTCTCATTTACTGTTCCGGGGTTAAATGTTTTTGAGATATCATCTATTACTAACATCATTTCCCCCTTCTTGCCATAGCGGCTTTCTTTCTCTTATTCATGGCGTAAATCTCAGAAACCTTAGGCGCCGCGATAGCAACCGCGACAATGATAGCCGATACAAGCTTAAAGGCCTGAGTAGGTACCCTGAGTCTCAGGGCAATCGCGATAATAATTCTATAGATTACAGAGCCCATAACAGCGCCGAAAATTTTAACAGGCATTTTGCCTCTTCCAAATATTGTCGAACCGATTATCAGGGAAGCAAGAGCTATAGTCACCATACCGGTTCCCATATTTATCTCAGCCGTCTTACTGTACTGTCCGGCAAGACATCCGGCAAGTCCCGTTAGAGATCCCGAAATCATAAGTCCTACAGTAATTGTAAATGACGGATCGATGGATGAAGCCCTCACCATAGCAGGGCTGTCACCTGTAGCTCTGATAGAGAGTCCAAGACCTGTACCAAGAAAAAGATAGATGAGAGTTCCCACGAGCGCTACTATGATTATTAAGAGAATCAATTTATATGATTTCTGCCAGAAGGCGCTCTCACTGATTCCACCAAAAAGGGAAAATACTGTATCTTTATTTACGAGATTTAACTGGGTTTTAAGTCCCATAACACACAGATTCACGGTGTAGAGTCCTGTGTTTACTACTATCCCCGCGAGTATGCTCGGAACTCCTAGCTTAGTCTGCAGTATGGCGCACACAAAACCGCTTGCGACTCCGGCAAGCATGGCCGCAAGGATCGCAAGCAGAGGGTGCCCCATTATTGTAAATAAAACGCCGACGGCCGCGCCCAACATATAGCAGCCGTCAGTAGAAAGATCGCATATATTTAATATGGTAAAACTTATAAAGAGAGACAGCGCTATGAGAGCATATATAAGGCCAAACTCAAGCGCTGAGAAAAGAACCCCAAGAGTCATTTGCTATCCCCTTAATAGTATTAATTTTCGAATTTCTCAGAAGTAGTAGTCTCCACTATCTCCGTAGTGAGCGGCTTAAAGGCCTCTTCCACCTTGGTTAAATCATACCCAAGCGCAGCCGCCGTATCAGTATTAATGGTCGCGATACCGCTGTCGAGTGTCTGTACCGGCATAGTCGCGGGATCCTTCCCATTTACAAGGATATCAACTGCCATATCAGCCGTAGCCGTACCTAAATCCTTATAGCTTATACCGAAACCTAAGAAAGCGCCATTTAAGGCAAATGAGTCAGCTCCGGCGTAATGAGGGATGCCTGCGTCGGTAAACTTCTCATAGATAGCGAGTTCGGCGCCCATAACAGTGTTATCCGTAGGTGTAAATACGGCGTCTACTCCATCAGCTACAAGCGAATCGGCAGCCATGCTGACTTCATCGGAATTGGTTCCCGTCTTCTCATCATACTTGATGCCTTTTTTATCAAGGTATGCCTTAGCGTCAGCGATTGCCTTTGTAGACGAATCCTCACTGGTTGAATAGAGAAGTCCGATATTATCGGCATCAGGATCATTTGCGAAAATAAGGTCCATAACCGTGTCGGTATTAAGCGCGTCGCTGGTACCTGTTATATGACCTCCCGGCGCGTCCATGGAAGCCACAAGATTAGCGCCGACCGGATCAGTTACAGCAGAGAACACTATAGGCGTATCCGTGTCTTCAAAAACAGACTGAGCCTTAAGGACCGTAGGCGTCGCAATAGGAATCACTATATCAACGCTGTCATCCTTAAGCTGGCTCATAGCCTGGCTTAAAACGCTGTCATCTCCCTGGCCGTTGAAGAAATAGTCCTTGTAATCAAATGTGGCTCCGGTCTCTGCTGCCTTGGCGTCAAGCTCAGCTTCTATACTCTCGGTAATCTGATCGAGGCTCGCGTGGTCCATAAACTGAACTATGCCGACCTTAAATGTCTTTCCGCTTGCGTCTGTTGTAGCTGTAGTCTCTGAAGCGGCTGATGAAGTACTGCCGGAGCTTTCAGAAGTCGACGTAACAGTTGCTGTGGTCGAAAGTGTCGGCGCGTCAGAGCTGCCTGACGACGCGGACCCTGACCCGCTCCCCGATGCCGTAGACGTACCGCTTCCGCCGCAGGCCGAAAGCATGCTCATAACAAGTCCCGCTGTAACAATGGTGCTTAAGATTTTCTTTCTCATTTTGTCTCCTTCTTTCTTGTAGAATAAAATGCGCCTTAGTACGACTATTTAATCCGGCAATTTGCCGATTAAATCCAAATTACTGTTTTCTCTCGAAGAGATTCGCCTGAATCATGGAATTTATCATTTTCATCGTATCTGATTCAAGCTTATCAGGATCTACCCCTTCATAATATCCTGTATAAATGAATCCCCAGAAGCCTAGCATCAGAGTAACCACAACTTGTTTAGGCGGATAAACGGGCTTAAGCTGGTTGCGATATTTTTCCTCAAAATCCTCGAGGTACTTCAGTGAAAAATCAAAGTAAGAAAAGAGCAGGTCCTTGCTTCCGTCCATTTTCACATTCTGATAGAAATCCATATGCTCCTTGTACTTATGAATGATAGCCTTGCCCAGATTCTGATAGCTCTTAAATGGATCATCTTCCCTATTATCAGTCTGCTGAAGCTCAGCGTAATAGGCGTACATCTCATCATTCATGTCCTCATAGAGTTCATGAAGGAGGTCATATTTATCGCCGTAATACATATAAAATGTGATGCGGCTCGCGTTGGCTCTCTTACAGAGTTCAGTCACTTCAATCTTCTCAAAAGGCTTCTCTTTAAGCATAGCGACAAGTGTATTCTTAAGATTTGTCTTAGTCTTGATTACTCGTTTATCCATTGTCCTTCACCTTTACAAATTTGATTAAACGCTTGTATGATATTGTACACCAGTAAAGGAAATTTGTAAAGCCTATGGAAAAGAAACTTAATGTAGTTGAACAGCTGTCAGAGAAAGAAAAAGAAATCGCTATCGAGAACCATAAGCTTGCGAGCTAATAAAAAAAGGGAGCTATGAAAGGGGCTCCCTTTTTTACTTGATTAAAATACCGGTTTATTCATCTCTTCCGTTCCCGCGAGTCTGACACTGACTTCGCCGGTGAAGAGAGCTGTCTCGCTTCCATCGTCAAAGCGGACAAGGAGCCTTCCGTCCTCATCAGTACCTAAGGCTGTTGCTTCTATGCTTCCGTCACGTCTGATTACAGAAATTCTCTTTCCCTTCAGAATCTGGTGGTCTCCGTAGCTCTTCATAAATGATCTGTCGGGAAGCCTTCTGTATATTTCAAAATAATTTCTGATTACCTCAGCGCTTATCCTTGCCATGGCTCCCGGAGGGCAATCCACGGCTCCGTATATGGATCCTGCCACATCCTTTATTTCGGCCGGCCACCCTCCATCCGGATCGGTGACATTAATTCCGATTCCAACAATGGCAAATGAGAGACTCTGGCTTTCTATATCGGCCTCAGCCTCCGTGAGAATCCCGGAAATTTTCTTTCCATCGACGTATATATCGTTGACCCACTTTATCCCGGCATCTTTCCCGGTAACCGACTCAATAGAGTCACGGACAGCGACCGCGGCTATCGTAGTCAGATACATGGATTCATGCATGGAAAGCTTAGGACGCAGGATAAAGCTCATATAAATACCATGCTTCGGGGAGAAAAACCTTCGGCCAAGCCGCCCCTTCCCGGCGCTCTGATGCTTTGCTATAAGGACTGTACCCTCACGGGCTCCCCTTTTCGCCTCTTCCTTAAGGGCGTTATTGGTACTTGAAACATCATCCACGACCTTAAGGTCGATTCCAAGTCTTTCTACGTCCTTTCCAAGAATTTCCTCCACGCTTTCGGTAGTAAAAACTGTATTTTCCGGATCTAAAATATATCCGTTATTGCCTGACGAATTAATAATATATCCCATATCCCGCAGAGACTGTACACTCTTCCATACAGCCTGTCGGGATATACCTAATTCTGAAGCAAGGGCTTCACCGGAGACCCTTTCTCCGGTCTGCTGCCTTAGCTTTTCAAGAATTATATCTTTGTTTCTCATTGTCATACCTTAAAGTACGCAACCTGATTTGTAAGGGTCTTGGTAAGGTTCTCAACTTCCTCTGATACCTCAGTAACCTTATCACTCGAATTAGTGAAGTTATCGGTTGTATTCGCAACTTCGGTTGTCGTAGCCGCAAGCTCCTCACTGATAGCGTTAGCGCTCTGGATAGAATCGCCGATAGTCTTAGCGGCTTCGAAGTTCTGCTCGCTCAGCTTAGATACATCCTGCATCATAGGGAACATGGTTCCTATATCCTCTGAAAGCTTTGTTATGCTCTCCATGGTTTCAGCAAATATAGACTGCTGATTTGCCATCTGGTCATCCATCGAAGATGTAGAATCTATAAGCTGCTTGCTGCTTGAAAGAATATTATTGACAACATTGGAAATCTGCTTTGCGCTCTCTTCACTTTCGCTGGCGAGCTTTCCGATTTCCTGAGCTACGACAGCAAAGCCCTTACCTACTTCACCGGCGCGGGCAGCCTCAATCGAAGCATTGAGTGAGAGAAGGTTGGTCTGGCTCGCTATTTCGCTGATAGATGACGTAATCATGTCGATATTAGACATGTTGGCGTTCATATCCTCAAGAATCTTCCTGAACTCATTAAAGTTCTTAGCAAACTGAGCGAACGCAGCGGAGAGCTTCTCCATTTCCTTGTTACTGCTCTTTAGCTTCTCACCGGCACCCTGGCTTATCTCAACTACACTGTCGATGTTCTTCTGGCTTGTCTCAACATTTTCGTTGAAATGCTCCATCTGGGTGTTGATATTATTGATCTCCTCAGACTGCTGGTTGTTGCCCTGCTGGATTTCATTGAGTGACTGGTTTACGGTATCGGTATTCTGCTTGAGAGATTCCGCTGTATCAATAAGAGTGTTGGCGGATTCCGCAAGCTTAGCGCTGCTGTCCTTAACTGATATAACGGTATTCCTTATCTCAGTTATCATATCACCGAGAGACCTGTAAATAACTCCGATTTCATCTTCGTTCTTAAGTTCCTTCTTATCAGGCTCAAGGTTAAATTCACCCTTCGAAAGCTTGACAAGATATCCCTTAAGCTTCATCAGGCGGTTGCCTATCTTACCGCCTATAAGCGCTGAAACGATAATAAAGGCCGCAATTGCACACACGCCAACGACTACGAACATTATACCAAGTACATTCATTTCCTCGGTATAAACCGAAAGAGGAAGCTTAAATACAAGGGTCCATGAGAGACCTGCTTCAGGCTTGCTCCAGAAATAAGCGTAGTGGTTAAAGTTTTTCTGGCCATCGCCTGTCGCGCTTATCCTTCTTCTGTTCAAATGTGGTGCTTGTCGTATATATTTCCTTATCTGCCGCTATAGCCCTCGCTGACGCGTACATAGTCTCAATCTGGGCTGTAAGATTTTCATCAGCGGAATCAAGCGTGTTCTTTACACCATTGCTCTTTATGGCAAGAAAGCTGTTATACACAAATCCCGCAGTGATAACAAATAAAAGTATAAATATGACGGCGGAGCTTATGGAAAAGCTTCTTACAAGGTAAGACTTGATACTCTTGGATTTCATGCAGTATACCTCCTGAAGTTATATGTTAAAAAGTTTCTATAACTGCCGTTAGTTCTTTTTAACCCCCAGTGTTACTTTCTCTCCGTTGATGTCCCACTCTTTCTCAAATCCATCCATCTTACCGGTAATGACATCAGTAGCCATTATGTCGGTTAAAATGTCCTGCTTGCTCTCATTCATGAGGTCTTCTATCTTAGAATTGCCATTTGCGTAGACGGTAATCTTATCCATTACCTCAAAGCCTACCGACTTACGCATGTTCTGAATCTTGGAAATAATCTCACGAACATAGCCTTCCCTGATGAGATCCTTTGTAAGATGCTTGTCAAGAACCACAGTTACCCCGTGGTCGCTTGTAGTTTCATAGCCTTCTACCTGAATCGGTTCGTAGAGAAGATCATCTTCCGCAAGCTCTTCATCGGTGCCGCTTACATTTATTGTAACTTTTCCATTTTTCTTTAACTCAGCTATAAGCTCACTGCCATCGGCCTTGTTAAGCGTTTCCTTAAGGTCATTGAGCCTGCTGCCGAAGCGCTTACCTAAGGTACGAAGCTGTGGCTTGAAGATATAGCTTGTGAACCTGTCAGTGTCGTCGATTTCCTCGATTTCCTTTACGTTAAGCTCATCCTTAATTATATCAAGATAAGAATTATCAAGCTTTGTACCATCGTCAATCTTAAGGAACATCTTGCCGATAGGCTGACGGTTCTTGATATTCGCCTCATTCCTGCCCGCGCGGCCAAGAACAACTATCTCAAGAACATCGCTCATATCCTTCTCAAGCTTCTCATCGATGTGAGCTTCATTAACCTTAGGGAAGTCACAGAGATGGATGCTTTCCGGAGCGTTCTTGTCCGTGCTTCTTACAAGGTTCTGGTAAATGCTCTCGGTAATAAAAGGAACCATAGGAGCCGCCGCCTTGCTTATTTCAACAAGAGCCGTATAGAGAGTCATGTAAGCGTTTATCTTATCCTGCTCCATGCCCTTAGCCCAGAATCTCGCGCGGCATCTTCTGACGTACCAGTTTGACATATCATCAACGAAGTCCTGAAGAGCCTTCGCTGTCTCATTTACCTTATAATTCGAAAGGTCTTCGTCTACAGCCTTGATAGTTGTATTGAGGCGGCTTAAGAGCCATTTGTCAATGACAGGAAGCTTATCATATTCAAGTGTGTACTTCGAAGCGTCGAAATTATCGATATTTGCGTAAAGCACGAAGAAAGAATAAGTGTTCCAGAGCGTGCTTAAGAACTTGCTCTGTCCCTCACTGACTGCCTTATCGTAAAATCTGTTAGGAAGCCATGGAGCGCTGTTAGAGTAAAAATACCACCTTACAGCGTCAGCCCCGTGCTTATTGAGGGCATCCATAGGGTCTACGGCATTGCCCTTGCTCTTACTCATCTTCTGGCCATTTTCATCAAGAACAAGTCCTAAAACTATGACGTTCTTATAAGGTGCCTGATGGAAGAGAAGTGTCGACTCAGCCATGAGTGAGTAGAACCAGCCACGTGTCTGATCTACGGCCTCAGAAATAAAGTCGGCCGGGAACTGGTCCTTAAACTTATCCTCGTTCTCAAACGGATAGTGGTGCTGAGCGTAAGGCATAGCGCCGGAATCAAACCAACAGTCAATAACTTCACTAACACGGTGCATCTGCTTACCGCACTTAGGACACTTTATGGTAACCTTATCCACGTAAGGACGGTGAAGCTCTATATCATCCGGGCAGTTATCGCTCATTTCCTTGAGTTCGGCTATGGAGCCGATTACATGGCGTTCGCCACAATCAGGGCATTCCCATACAGGGAGCGGAGTTCCCCAATAACGGTTTCTCGAAAGCCCCCAGTCCTGAACATTCTTAAGCCAGTCGCCAAAGCGGCCCTTACCTATGCTCTCAGGAATCCAGTTAACCGTATCATTATTCTTGATAAGCTCATCCTTCACAGCGGTCATCTTGATAAACCAGGTATCTCTTGCGTAATAGATAAGTGGTGTATCACAGCGCCAACAGTATGGATAATCATGGGTGAACTTAGGCGCATCAAAGAGAAGTCCTCTGTGTTCGAGATCCTCAAGCACTTCAGGATCGGCCTTCTTCACAAATAGTCCCGCGAAAGGGGTCTCCTTGGTCATATTACCCTTGTCATCTACGAACTGAAGGAAAGGAAGGTCATAATTATGTCCTACCCTGTTATCATCTTCACCGAATGCAGGAGCTATATGAACTATACCGGTACCATCAGTCATGGTAACGTATGAATCCGCCGTTACAAAGTGCGCCTTCTTTTTCTGCTCAGCCGCGCGCGCCTTAGCGCATTCATAGAGTGGCTCATATTCCTTGTGCTCAAGCTCTATACCCTTGTAAGTCTCAAGCACCTCGTAAGCCTTCTCGCCATCCTTCGCAAGCGGTCCCAAAACCTTATCGGCGAGCGCTTCGGCAAGCACATATGTATAACCGTCACAGGCCTTAACCTTTACGTAGGTCTCATCAGGGTTTACGCAAAGAGCGGTGTTACTTGGAAGGGTCCATGGTGTGGTTGTCCAGGCGAGGAAATAATAGTCTCCCTCAAGCGCCTTGAAGCGGACAATCGCAGATCTTTCCTTAACCTCCTTATACCCCTGAGCTACCTCGTGACTTGAAAGAGGAGTTCCACATCGAGGGCAGTAAGGAACAATCTTATGGCCCTTATAGAGGAGTCCCTTATCAGCTATCTGCTTGAGTGCCCACCATTCCGACTCTATGAAGTCATTGTCATAGGTTACATAAGGATGGTCCATATCAGCCCAGAAACCGACTTTTCTTGAAAATGTTTCCCACATTCCCTTGAATTTCCAGACTGATTCCTTACATTTCTTGATAAATGGCTCGATTCCGTAATTTTCTATCTGATCCTTGCCATTGATACCTATTTCCTTCTCAACCTCGAGCTCAACAGGAAGTCCGTGTGTATCCCATCCTGCCTTACGAGGAACCTTATATCCCTTCATGGTGGCGAAACGAGGTATCATATCCTTAATAACACGGGTCTCAACATGCCCGATATGAGGCTTGCCGTTTGCTGTCGGAGGCCCATCGAAGAACATATAGGTAGGACACCCTTCTCTGTTCTTAATGGACTTTTCGAAAATGTCGTTCTCCTCCCAGAACTTTGAAACTTCTTCTTCGCGGTCAGTAAAATTCATGTCCGCTTTGACGTCTTTATAGACCATAGAACCCTCCTGCTAAATTTTATTATATATGAACAATCAGTCATTAAGAGCAATTTTACATCTTTCCCTTAATAATTTCCACTGCTTTTTTTAGCTGATTGTCTTTTTCCTTAACGTACTGCCCATTTTCTACAGCATCGTCATTTAACTCAACCCTTACGTCAGGCTCAATTCCGGTGCCATGTATATTCTTGCCGCTAGGCGTATAATACTTGGATACCGTAAGCTTGACAGCCGAACCGTCATTTAACGGAAGTATCTGCTGTACTATTCCCTTACCGAATGTTGTCGTGCCCACAAGCGTGCCTATACCGTAATCCTTGACAGCTCCCGAGAAGATTTCCGAAGCCGAAGCCGAATTACCGTTAACAAGCACAGCTAGCGGCTTTGTAAATTCATCAGAGTCAGTACTCTTCTGCTCTTCCTTCGTACCGTACTTATCCATGGTATAGACGAGGAGCTTTCCCTTAGGCAGCATCCTGTCAAGCATCTCGCAGACTATATCGTAGCGCCCGCCCGGATTGTCCCGAAGATCTATGATAAGTCCCTTCTCGCCCTGCTTTTCAAGGTCATCTATGGCTTCATCAAACTGGGTCGCCGTCACCTCATCAAACTCATTTACCTTGATATAACCTATATTGTTATCAAGCATCTCTGAGCTCACCGTATCAATCGTGACTGTCGCTCTCGTTAATGTCTTTGTAAATGTATCGCTTCCTCGAAGAATAGTGATATTTACGGTAGTTCCCTCTTCACCCTTAATCTTCGATACTACGGTGGAAAGATCCTGCCCTGTAACCTCTTCTCCGTCTACCTTATAAATGATGTCACCGGAACGAAATCCTGCCTTCGCTCCCGCTCCGCCCTTGAAGACCTGAACTACGGTTACGGCTCCCGTGCTGGCGTTTTCATTCACGCTCACGCCTATGCCGCAATAGTTACCCGTAGTCTGCTCATTAAAGCTGTCAAACTCTTCCTTCGTATAATAGACCGAATAAGGATCGCCAAGACTTGCCAAAGCACCCTTATAAATATACTCGGTCATGGTATTATAGTCAATATCATTCAGATAATAAGTGTCAATTATCTGCTCAAGACCTGTAAGCTTTGTTGAAATGTCCTTAGTACTGAGGGAGGTCATGGCTGACGGGCTTGCTGTATCGCTCTTAGAGCTATTAACAGTCCTCGTCTCTGTCGGGTCAAGGCCCAGGGCAAGACGCATCCTCGCCTTTCCTACAAGGCCAAAGAGGAGAACCAACGTAAGCGTAATAGTAAAAATTACGCCAAAGGCTACGCCTCCAAAAAACTGCTTTTTCATAACTGCCTTTCTATAGAAACATTAGTTTACATAATTTAGCGGATTAACATATGTTCCGTTAATCTTTAATCCGAAATGAAGGTGAGGACCTGTCGCGACACCGGTTGAACCAACCAGTCCTATCTGCTGCCCCTGGGACACATTCTGGCCCGAAGACACAAGGAGCTTAGAGCAGTGCATATAAACAGTATATACTCCGTTTCCGTGGCTAATAAGCACGTAATTACCCATAGACCAGTGATAGCCGGCTTCAACAACCGTGCCTCCGGCCGCGGCTATTATAGGTGTACCGGTCGCGACACCGATATCAACGCCCGAGTGAAATGTTCCGGAATTCGCCGTAACCTCCGCGCGACTTCCAAATCCCGAGGTAATGGTGTGGCTCGCCGGCATAGGCCATATAAGACTTACACCGCTTGAGCTGTTCACGGAAGCGCTGTAGTCGGCTGAGCTTCCATCGGAGGAATCCTCGGCAGAATTGTTTCCATTATTCTGATTATTTGCCGCGGCGGCAGCCTCCTGCCTTTTCCGCTCTTCCTCCTCCGCCTTCTTCCTTGCGGCTTCCTCGGCGGCCTTCTTCTCAGCTTCCCTTCTCGCTTCTTCCTTCGCTATAAGACTGTCAATAGTGGAATCCTGCGCCTCTGCCGCTGACGCAAGCTCGGTTATCTTGCTGTTCTGTTCATCCACAAGAGAATTTACATTAGCAAGCTCAGTCTGCTTGTCGGCAAGTAATGTCTCATTCGTCTGCTTATCAATCTTATACTCAGCGTACATCTGCTTTAAATCAGCAAGCTGAGTTTCTTCAAGCTTCTCTTTCTCAGCGACTTCCTTCTTAGCGGCGGTATATTTATCAAAAAGGTCGTTATCATAGGCGGTGATATCTGCCATATACTCTGAATTATTATACAAGTCAGTAATGTTATCCGACCCGAAAATAACATCCAGATAATCGGAATCTCCGTTCTCATACATGTAACGGATCCGCTCCTTCATGGTGTCATACTGATTGCTCTCAGCCTGCTTCGCGGCCTCAAGGTCCTTCCTCGTCTCCGCCAGCTCCTTCTTCTTTGCCTTATACTGAGTTTTAAGAGTAGTCATGTCATCTAAAAGCTTCTCAAGCTTCTTATCGAGAGCCTCTATATAGTCGGAAATATCATCCTTCTTGCTCTCAAGCTCGGCAAGATCAGCCTCGGCGGCCTTCTGCTTAGCTTCTATCGCAGCCTTCCTGTCCTTGGCCGCTTCTATCTCGGAATTAGTGACATTCGAAGAAGCCTTCACCGGAAGGACGCCATCAGGCAAAACCGTCAGTGAAAGACATATAAGTGAGGCACAAAGCCCCGCGCCAAGTACTTGAAAGAATTTCGACAATATTATCACACTCCGCGATTTCTATGAACGGTAAACATGCTTCCGAGAAATCCGATTCCAAGCCCTATCAATATGCAAAGAGGCGTAAGAGTCTTAAATTCCTCATTCGCAGGAATAAAGGTGAGGAGATTAGCGAGGCTGTTATAGCGCTCAGAAAGCGCGGTAATAACCTTCCCGTATATAAGCCGCAGCACAGCGAGCGGAATTACCGCTCCAAGGCATCCTATTATCATTCCTTCTATGACGAATGGCGCTCGCACGAAAAAATCGGTGGCTCCTATAAGGCGCATTATGGAAATTTCTTCCTTCCTTACGCTGATTCCCATAGAGATTGTTGTATTTATAAGGAATATTGAAACAGCAAGCAGAATCGCAAGTATAACAAAGCCAACAAAGCCTATCATGCTGTTAAATGCTGTGAGACCGTTAGCCGTAGCGCTCGATCCATTTACCTTGCGCACTCCGGGCAGTGTTTCTATATAGGTTACCAGGTCTGACTGCTTACTTACATCCTTAAGGAAGACAGAATAGCTGTCGCTTCCCGCAAGTGGATTGTCATCCCCGAAGGTCTCGGCAAGCTCAGGCTTAAGAGACTCGCTCTTAAACTTCGCCCAGGCCTCATCGGCTGATGTGTAGGTAAGGCTTGAGACTTCAGGTCTCGCCTGAATCTTCGTTCCTATATCCCTCTTTTCGGTATCAGTAATATTTTCCTCAAAGAATACAGTCACGCCAACCGAGGTTTCGGCCTTTGTTACCATATACCGGAAATTGCTCAGAACAAAGTAAAATATACCGAATATAAATAAACAGGCAGTTATGGTGCCGATACTCGCAAGGGAGAACATTTTATTCCTCCCGATACCTCGTACGCCCTCTTTAAAGCTTCTGCCAAGCGTCCGGATATTCATTACCGTAACCACCCTTCTTTTCGTCTTTTATTATTCTGCCGTTTTCAAGGGTAATAACCCTCTTCTGCATGGCATTTACGATATCTATATTATGAGTTACAACCACAACCGTTGTGCCTCTTGAGTTCACCCGTTCAAGCAGGCTCATAATCTCATAAGAGTTCCTCGGGTCAAGATTTCCCGTAGGCTCATCAGCTAAAAGCAGGACAGGATCATTTATAAGAGCCCTCGCAAGCGCTACCCTCTGCTGCTCTCCGCCTGAGAGCTCATCCGGAAACGACCTCTCCTTACCGGTGAGCCCCACAAGAGACAGCATCTGAGGAACACGATGCTTTATGGTTCTTTTGCTCTCGCCCACAACCTCGCAGGCAAATGCCACATTTTCAAATACATCCCTGTCCTTAAGAAGTCTGAAATCCTGAAAAACCATACCGACACTCCTGCGGTACATGGCGACCTGACCGCGTCTGAAGCGGTTAAGCCTTCTGCCATCCACATAAATAGTGCCATCCGAAGGCTCTATCTCCTTCATGAGGAGGCGGAGCATGGTAGATTTTCCGGCTCCCGAGTCACCGATTATAAACACGAATTCACCCTTGTTTATCTCAAATGAGACATTCTTTAAGGAGTGCATTTCACCGTTGTTTACGCTGTCATAGTCCTTGCTCACATCGTGAAAAACTATAACCGGCATATCGGAATTGCGCCTTCTGCCGTGAACCAGGGAGAACTGCTTTTTCTTACGGTCTATAGCCGCCTTTCTTTCTTCATCCATCAGTAGTCCATGCTTTCCATGTACTTCATGTACTTAACAACCATGAGGGCAATCTTAAATGTTATGGCGTCATCAAAGTTCCTTATATCAAGGTTCGTAGCCTTCTGCAGCTTGTCAAGACGATATACAAGCGTATTCCTGTGAATGAAGAGCTGCCTTGATGTCTCGGAAACATTTAAGCTGTTCTCAAAGAACTTGTTAATGGTAGCGATAGTCTCCTCATCGAAATCATCCGGAGTCTTATCGCCGAAAATCTCATTTATGAACATCTTGCAGAGAGGCATAGGAAGCTGGTAAATGAGTCTGCCGATTCCGAGATTGTTGTAACCGACAATATTGCTTCCCTCATAGAAAATCTTGCCTACGTCAAGAGCCATGCGGGCTTCCTTGTACGACCTCGATACGTCCTTAATTTCATTTACAATGGTACCGTAGGCGATATGAACACTGCTCATGGCTTCGGTATTAAGCATATCAAGCATGGTTGACGCAACCTGGTTCATCTCTTCATATCCCTCGTCGCTTGCGAGTTCCTTTACGAAAATGATGTTCTTCTCGTCAACAGCGGTTATGAAGTCCTTCTGGTTGCTCTGATAGAGGCTTCTTACTATCTCAAGAGCGTTCGTATCCTTCTCATGCTTTGTCTCTATGACGAATACTATACGTCTCGCTTCGGACTCTATATGGAGCTTCTTTGCCCTGTTATATATATCAACGAGAAGGAGGTTATCAAGAAGAAGGTTCTTAATGAAATTATCCTTGTCATACCTCTCCTTGTATGCTACCAACAGGTTCGCTACCTGGAAGGCCGCTATTCTTCCGACTATAAATACATTTTCACTGTCACCCTTAGCGACAATGACGTATTCAAGCTGGCCATCATCAAAGACCTTAAAAAACTGCGCTCCGGAAACGCCCTGGCTCTCCGCCGGCGAATCGGCGAAGCTTTCTACATACGGAGAATACTCTTCTGCGTTGTCAAATGTGCTCGCGAGTACCTTTCCCTCGGTATCCATAGCAGCGAGGTCAACTCTCGCGATATTCTTCAGTCCGTCAAGCGTGGACTGCAATGTCTGGTTAGATAACATATATTCACCTCTGATACTCTATGTCAACGGGTAAAAACACACCCGTTAACATTATAGACTATTCTTTCCCGTATGTCAAAACTTTATTTGTTACTGCGAAGCATTTCGAATGCGTAGGCCTGAACAGTAACCTTTATTTTAAAATGCCCCGTCAACAGCAGCAATCAATCTGAAGCCGCCTCTGTCAGAAAGTCCGTCAGCGATATCTGGTTTGATTCAGGGAGATTTCCTAATATTCCCAGTTCGTCAAGCTTGTCTATATTTGTCTGAGACAGCTTCGCCCTCTGCTTCAGATCATTTTTACTGACAAATTCACCATGCTTTACTGCCTCTTCCATAGCTATCGCCGCCGTATCACCTAGTCCGTCTATGGAAACAAAGGATGGCATAAGCTTCCCGTCAATTATCTGGAAGCGCTTCGCTTTAGCCTTGTAGAGGTCTATAGGCAGGAATTCAAAGCCCCTCGCGTACATTTCAGCCACAAGGAGACCGTCACCTAACATATCAAGCTCCTTAGGAGAAGCGTCCTTGCCCTTCCCCTTGATCTCCCTCATTGCCATATCGAGCTTCTCACGACCCATGCACATGACCTCATAGTTAAATGCCTTAGCGCGGATTGAGAAAAACGCCGCGTAATATGCAAGAGGATAGTGAACCTTATAATAGGCGATTCGAAGTCCCATCGTAACGTAGGCAACCGCGTGGGCCTTAGGGAACATGTACTTTATGCGCTTACAGGACCAGATATACCAGTCAGGCACACCATGCTCGATCATCTCAGTTTCCATCTCAGGCTTGAGACCGCGGCCCTTACGGACAGATTCCATGATCTTGAAGGCGTGGCCCTTGTCAAGCCCCTTCTGGATGAGATAAATCATGATATCATCACGGGTACAGATAGCCGTAGAAAGGGTACATTTTCCTTCCTCTATCAGGGTCTGAGCGTTGTCAAGCCATACATTTGTACCGTGGGAAAGACCTGAAATACGCACAAGCTCTGAAAATGTGGTAGGCTTCGTATCACGAAGCATCTGCATGACAAACTTTGTGCCAAACTCGGGAACGCCAAGTGTCCCCAAATCAATGCCATCTATATCCTCCGGCTTTATTTTTAACGAATCAAGACCATGAAAAAGGGCAAGGACACCGGGATCGTCCATCCTGATCTCGGTAGCGTCAAAGCCCGTCACATCCTCAAGCATCCTTATCATGGTCGGATCATCGTGTCCGAGTATATCCAGCTTCAGAAGGTTATGGTCAATTGAGTGGTAATCAAAGTGAGTGGTGACTATAGGACTCGTCATGTCGTTTGCCGGGTGCTGAACCGGTGTAAATGTGTAGATCTTCTCACCGATAGGAAGTACGACGATACCACCCGGATGCTGTCCTGTAGTCCTCTTTACTCCTATACAGCCCTGGGAAATCCTGGTTATCTCAGACTTCCGCATGGTGTTAATGCCATGCTCCTCGTTATATTTTAGAACATAGCCGTAAGCCGTCTTATCAGCGACACCACCTATGGTTCCCGCCTTAAAGGTCTGACCTTCGCCGAAAATAACCTCAGTATAGGCATGAGCCTTCGACTGATATTCACCCGAGAAGTTAAGGTCTATATCAGGCTCCTTATCTCCGTTGAAGCCAAGGAAGGTCTCAAAAGGTATGTCATGCCCCTCCTTAACAAGCGGCTCACCGCAAACAGGGCATACCTTATCCGGCATATCGCAGCCCGACCGGCCACCGTAGCTCTTTACCTCTTCTGAATCAAAGTCGGTATAGAAGCATTTCGCGCACCTGTAATGGGCAGGAAGGGAGTTAACCTCCGTAATTCCCGCCATGAAGGCTACGAAGGAAGAGCCGACCGAGCCTCTCGAGCCTACAAGATATCCGTCCTCGTTTGATTTCCACACAAGCTTCTGGGCAATAATGTAAAGGACTGAATAGCCGTTGCTGATAATAGAGGTCAGCTCCTTCTCAAGTCTCGCCGATACAGGCTCGGGAAGATTTTCTCCATAAAGCTCATGGGCCCTGTTGTAGCAGATATCACGGAGCATTTCATCCGAATTTTCAATCTTAGGAGGGCACTTGTCAGGGCGGACAGGGTTGATATTGTCGATCATATCCGCCACAAGGTTTGAATTTGTGACTACAACCTCGTAAGCCTTTTCCTCACCAAGGTAGGAAAATTCCTCGAGCATTTCCTCGGTAGTACGTAAATACAGCGGCGCCGGCTCTTCAGCTCCCATGCCCTTAGCGTTAAGGATCATCCGCCTGTATACTTCGTCTTCCGGATTTTGGAAATGAACATCACAGGTCGCGACCACCGGCTTGTTATTTACTTCGCCAAGGCGGACTATCTCCTTATTTATGGCGATAAGGTCATCATCGCTCTTTATCTGAGGAGTACGCCTGTTATCGTCTATCATGAATCGGTCGTTCCCGATAGGCTGTATCTCATAATAGTCGTAGAAATCGCAGAGGCTCTTAATTCTCTCCTCGCCTTCGTTATTTAAGATAGCCTGGTACATTTCTCCCGCGCAGCAGGCTGAACCAATTATGATTCCCTCCCTGTTCGCCGCAAGTAAGCTCTTAGGGATTCTCGGACGACGGTGAAAATACTTCAAATGTGACTCAGAAATAAGCTTGTAGAGGTTGATACGGCCTATTACGTTCTTCGCGAGAAGGATACAATGGTAGGACTTATTTTTCTGAATGTATTCGACATCGATATTGTTGATATCTGTCGTAACAGCCGTATCGTCTACTATATAGGCCTCGCAGCCACAGATGAGCTTAAAGTCATTCATCTTCATATCGCGCTTGGCGTGAAACGCGTCGGTCAAGGACTGCACAACACCGTGGTCTGTAATCGCGACAGCCTTGTGCCCCCATTCCGAGAGCTGCTTAAGGAGAGGCTTCGTATTCACGCAGGCGTCCATTTCACTCATAATCGTATGCAAATGGAGCTCAACGCGCTTAACCTTAGCGTTATCCATCCGCTTGACGGTAAAATCGTCTATCTTCTTGATACCGGTGATGGAGCTTATCGCCACTTCCCTCTCAAAGGAATCCATCATAGCGACTCCCTTAAGCTTGATAAATGAACCTTCCGCGAGGTTTGGCCTTATCTCGTCAAGCTCCTCATTTCTAACAAAGATTTTACCCGTTATACTGTCCGTAAAATCCGTAAAGGCGAAAATAAGTATGGTCTTTTCATTCTTTATAGGCCGCTCATCGAGGGTCATGACCTTACCCCTGACTACGACCTCGCCCATTTCGCCCTGAATGTCATGGAGCTTTGTCATTTCGCCGGCGAAAGGCTTACCGTAGAAAATATCAGGGTCATCGGGAAGCTTTGGCTTCCTGTAAAATTTCTTGTCTGTAGTAGTTGGCTTATTCTCTTCCTTCTTGGCGACGGGCATTTTCACTGTGTCAGCGCCATCATTCTTTCCCTTCTTAGGGGCTACTTTATTTCTCTGGTTTATAGCGTTCGCTTCAATTTCATTAAGAGATATCGTCACAACGCCATCATCGGTATCCTCACGTTCGCGGGGCTTATAAAATGTTCTCACATCGGCGTTAACGCCAAACCTCTCCTTAAATACCTTCCGCAGATAATCGGCTATTCTCGATATCCGGCTTACCGTAAAGAAATCATTATATGCTTCAATTGTAAATGTATTGCCATCTATTGTAATTTTAGCGGACTCAAAGCAGGTCCTGTACACAGGCCCCATTTCAGTAAGCTCTTCTAACAAATTTTGTTTATATTCTTCGTAAATATCAGAAAGAGAAGCATCACCCAGGTCGTAATGCTCCTCAAATTTAATCTGCGCGTCGTATACTCCCGTAAATACCTGTGCTTTCAGGGTCCTTGCCATACGCAGGAGGTATTTCCGTTCGACTGTTTTCTTTCCGGAAATTTTCAGTGTAACAATACGTGAACTCTTCGACATGATAACCTTGTCGACCGATATTCCCTCAAAGGCCTCATCAAGGTCCTCATTCATTGAAATATTTGAAAACGCGTCATGAAAATCCATGGCTGCCTCCTCTTTCTGAAAGGCAGGAAAAACTAAGCTCCTGCCTTATCAAGTTCCTTACGCAACAGAGGAATAATATCCTCTTCCTTAACCGGAATTTTCTTACCGTCCTTTACAAGATCCCAGGTTCCGTTTCCTACTCCGAATATACCTATATCCGCTTCCTTCGCTTCGCCGGGACCATTTACAACACAGCCCATCACAGCAATCTTAAGATTCAGGTTACTATATTCGTCAGCTAATCTTTCTACTTTTTCTTCAAGACCGATCAGATCTACCTTAGTACGACCGCACGTAGGGCAGGATACTATTTCTATACCGCTCTTTCTAAGGCCTAATGACTTAAGAATTTCCTTAGCCGCAATCACCTCTTCGACCGGATCACCGGTAAGAGATACACGGATTGTATCTCCTATTCCTTCATAGAGAATGGTACCTATACCGACAGCAGATTTAATCGTCCCTCTTTTTAGGCCGCCGGCCTCGGTAATTCCGACATGAAGCGGATATTCACACTGCTTATCTATTAATTCATGAGCCTTTATGGCGGTCATCACATCAGAAGACTTTATACTGATGACTATGTTGCGATAATCTAAGTCTTCTATCAATTTTGCGCTCTTAAGAGCGCTCTCGACAAGCGCCTCGGGTGTAACCCCACCGTATTTAACAAGCAGATCCTTCTCAAGAGAACCTGAATTAACGCCGACTCTGATAGGGATATTCCCTTCCTTCGCTTTCTCGACTACCGCCTTGAGTCTCTCAGGGCCGCCGATATTTCCGGGATTTATCCTTATTTTATCAGCGCCATTTTCTATTGCAGCGATAGCGAGTCTGTAATCGAAATGGATATCCGCCACAATCGGAATATGAATCCGCTTCTTAATCTCGCCTAGAGCCTTGGCCGCTGCCATGTCAGGAACCGTTGACCTTATTATGTCACAGCCTGCCTCTTCGAGGCGCAAAATCTGACTCACCGCCGATTCTACGTCAGCGGTGTCAGTGTTAGTCATTGACTGTATAAGTACAGGGTTACCGCCTCCGATAACCCTGTCACCTATATGAACTTCCCTAGTATTTAACCTGCTCACTTTATAATCCTCATAATATCATTGTACCAGACAAATACCATCAATACCATCAGTGCCGCAAATCCTATCAGGTGGACCATGCCTTCCTTATTCGGGTCTACAGGCTTCTTCCTTATGGCTTCTATGAAGAGGAAGACAAGCCTTCCTCCGTCGAGAGCCGGAAGTGGGAGTAAATTGATTACGCCGAGGTTTGCGGAAATAAGTATAACAATATTCATCATGTTAAGGAAAACATACAGGGCTCCGGCAGCCTTGCTCTCATCGTATGTATTTCCTATCATCTGCACAATGCCCACAGGCCCCGCTATATCCTTGGTGCTTACGCGTCCCGTAATCATCATTCCAAGGCCGTCTATAGTGGAAACTATCCAGTACTTTACTTCATTAAGGCTGTAAACAATAGTGCCAAGTATGCCTGTACGCTCACGCTGTAAATTATAGCCCATGCCGATATAGTAGCTGCTGCCCTGAAATTCAGGGGTAGCGACTATGTCCCAGGTATTGCCGTTCCTATTTATCGTTATGGTTACAGGATTTCCGTCAAGGGGATTTACGTTGAAATAATTCTGCAGGGCCTGACCTGTTTCAATTTTATTTCCATTGACGGCAACTATGTGGTCACCGGTTTTCACAACTTCAGACTCTCCGTTAGCTATTGCGCTTCCTGTAGCGATAACCGCCTTACTCAGGGCTCCGTCAGAGGAAATTTCCCCTATCTCAGCCCCACTCTTATCGCTGTTATCATTCGGCATATAGGAAAATCCAAGCAGAAAGACATCACGCTTTATCGGATTCACGACTAAAGTCTGATGATTCTCGTCCGACTTTAGCTTTATGGTAAGAGGCTTCTCCGAAAGAGCGTTAAACTGGAAATAATTAGCTATTTCCCTGCCTATGGTAATCTGCTTGCCGCCTATTTCAGTTATGGTATATCCTTCTTCTATTCCGGCTTCGGCAGCAGGAGAGCCAGGTACTACCTCAGTCACATACGGACGGTCTATTCCCGCGATTCCTATTACTATTAAGGATATAATGAAAGCGAGAATGAAGTTAAATAATGGTCCTCCAAAGACAACCATAATCCTTGCCCAGACTGACTTCTTGCCAAAGGCGTTCTCGTCACTGCTTTCTCCGTCTTCCCCCTCCATCATGCACGAACCGCCGAGAGGAAGAAGCTTAATTGACCACCTTGTGCCTCCCTTCTCGAAGGAGAAAAGTCTCGGACCCATACCGAGAGAAAATTCATTTACCTTTATACCGGCTTTTCTCGCGAACGTATAATGTCCGAACTCATGAAAAATAACCACAAGAGAAAAGATAAGTATTGCTATTACTATGTTCATTTATACCAACTTTCGATCTGTTCCGTAATTTCCTTCTTAAGACCCAATATCTCATCGACATCAGGGTTTGGGCTCACCTTGTGACCGTCAAGCGCCTTTCCGATTATATCGGGAATATCGGTGTAGCCTATTTTACGCGCCAGAAAAAGCTTCACCGCTTCTTCATCAGCTATGTTAAATACCGTAGGCGCGCTTCCACCCATTTTTAAAGCCCCAAAGGCAAGCGCTAAGCCCTTAAACTTCTTAAGGTCAGGTTTAATGAACTCGAGGTTACCAATTTTAAACAAATCAAGATAATCGTTACTCACAAACCTTCTTTCAGGGTATGTAAGTGCGTAGCTTATAGGGAGGTGCATGTCCGGGACACCAAGTTCGGCTATTACTGCCCCGTCTTCGAACTCAACAGCCGAGTGAACTATACTCTGCGGCTGAATTACAACCTCAATATCAGAAGGCTTGGTGTCAAAAAGCCAGCTTGCCTCGCACACCTCAAGCCCCTTATTTACCATTGTGGATGAATCTATAGTAACCTTAGCGCCCATATTCCAGTTGGGGTGCTTAAGGGCATCTTCCACTTTTACAGACTTCAGTTCATCAAGGGATTTATGAAGAAATGGTCCTCCGCTCGCAGTAAGAAGAATTTTCCTGATTCTGTTATCAGCCCTACCCTGTAAGCACTGGAAAATAGCGGAATGTTCGCTGTCGACGGGAAGTATTTTAACGCCTTCATTTTTAGCAAGAGGCATAATAATATGCCCGGCGCAGACAAGGGTCTCCTTATTCGCAAGAGCGACATTCTTATGCGCCTTTATAGCCGCTATGGTAGGCTCGATACCCATCATGCCGACGACTGCTGTTACAACTATATCGGCATCACTTATTGAAGCGGTCTCAATCAGGCCTTCCATACCCGTCACGAGCTCAGGAAGTGTATGAAGCTCTTCTCTCCCATGAGCGTCAGCAAGCATGGCCTCTAATTTTCCGGCCGCTTCCTCATCATATACACACACGAGCTCCGGTGAGAACTCTAAAATCTGCTTATATAACAGGTCGATACTTTTATTCGCGGCAAGCGCGACTACATTCATATCGTGATTAATCCTTACGATATCGAGGGTCTGCGTGCCGATAGAACCTGTAGAACCTAAAATAGAAATATTCATTTATTTTAACATCGGGGGAACCATATACCCCTTCATAAAGAAATCAGCAAGATAATATACTATTGGAGCGGTGATAATGACACTGTCAAATCTGTCAAGTATGCCACCGTGTCCCGGAATAAGCTTTCCGTAATCCTTAACGCCATACGCTCGCTTTATTCCCGAAGCCGCAAGGTCACCGACCATGGAAATAAGCGCTCCGCAAGCGCCTATGACAGCAAAGGCCGGAAGAATCTCATAGGGCTCACCTCTGTCTATGCACATCCATAAGCCAAAAAGCGTACTTAATATGGCAGCTCCGGCAACCCCGCCTACAGCTCCCTCGACAGTCTTCTTAGGACTTAAGAGAGGGGTCATCTTATGCTTACCCCAGAGTCGCCCCGCGCAATAGGCACAGGTATCGGATCCCCATGAGGCTATATAAATCATATAGCCGAACCAGTTTCCGAGAGGAACTTCAGCCCTGGTCCTGAAAATATATGAGATCATGAAGGGAACATAGAGGACGCCAAAGGCACCGGCGAAGAGCATCTCAGCGCTGTACTTAGGATACCCTATAACAAAACAGCAGAGCATAGCTATGGTCATGAATGAGAGTACGAGAAGATAAGGGATATGGTCTCCCGGCTCGGTAGCGTGAACATACACGCAATAATACCAAAGAACGGTGATGATATATCCTATGATTCCCATCACCGTCTTCTCCATCTTCATGACTCTGTATAATTCATACAGACCGACAAGGGAAATGAATGCGCATGTGGCAAGAAGAACCATACCACCCGCATTCATTGTGATTATCAGAAGAATCACAAGGACAATACCGCTAATCAGTCTTGTACGAAACATAAATCACTAAAACCTCATTTACTTTCTTTTATTCCACCGAATCTTCTGTCACGTGTGCTGTAATATTCAACCGCTTCGGTAAGCTCCTTCTTGCCAAAGTCAGGCCATAAGACAGGCGTAAAGAAGAATTCAGCATAAGCAAGCTGCCACAAGAGATAATTAGACAGCCTCTGCTCTCCGCTCGTTCTGATGCAAAGGTCAGGGTCAGGAATTCCTGCAGTATCAAGGTGATCAGCGATACAGGCTTCTGTCACCTTTTCAGCCAGCTCTTCACGGTTGCAGTTTTCAAAAGAAGGATCAAGAATTATCCTTTTAAATCCCCTTGTAATCTCGTCACGGCTTCCGTAATTTATCGCAAGAATAAGATTAAAATCAGTGAAATCCTTTGAAAACTCTTCCGTGTGTCTCATCAGTTCCCGGAGCTCAGGCGTAAGAGCGCTTCTGTCGCCGATAAACGACATGCGCATATTATTGCGCTTACAGAGGCCCTCTGAATCCGAAAGATATTTATAGAGGAGGTCCATAAGGGCATCCACTTCTTCCTTCGGTCTCTTCCAGTTCTCTGTAGAAAATACATACATCGTGACATATTTTATGCCCATATCCTTGGCGGCCCGACAGACGGGCTCAACGTTTCCGGCACCCTTAACGTGACCGGCGTTCCTAGGAATGAAACGCTTCTTAGCCCACCGGCCGTTGCCGTCAAGGATAATGGCAACATGTCTTGGAATCACTATTTCAGCCATTATACAGTCATAAGTTCCTTAGACTTGTTATCTGTCATGCTCTCAATCTCACCAACATACTTGTCGGTAAGCTTCTGCATCTCATTTTCAAGATCCTTCATATCATCTTCAGTAATCTCATCGGCCTTCTGCTGCTTCTTGAAGGCATCGAGAGCGTCACGGCGGATATTTCTGATGGCAACCTTAGCCGATTCAGCCATCTTCTTGATATCCTTGGTAAGTTCCTTACGTCTCTCTTCGGTAAGCTCAGGGAAGACCAGGCGGATAACCTTGCCATCGTTATTAGGAGCGATTCCTAAGTTAGCGGCGTTAATTTCCTTCTCGATAGCCTTGATAAGGCTAGGCTCCCAAGGCTGAATCTGAATGATTCTCGGCTCAGGAACGGAAACGTTCGCCACACTCTGTAATGGAGAAGGCTGACCATAATAATCAACCCTTATCTTGTCAAGGATATGAGGGTTGGCCCTGCCGGCGCGGACTGTAACAAACTGCTCCGCAAGGTTGTCTATGGTCTTCTTCATTTTATCTTCGTAATCTTTTGTCGCAGCGGACATATTTACCTCCTATACCGTAATCCTTGTTCCGTGAAAATTTCCATTCACGGTATTTATTATGCTATCCTCTTCATTAAGCGCAAATACAAGGAGCGGCATCTTATTTTCAAGTGCCATAATAGTCGCTGACAGATCTATGACCTGGAGCTTCTTGTCGAGCACCTCCTGTAAACTTATCTCATCAAACTTCTTAGCGTCAGGATTCTTCTTAGGGTCGGAATCATATACACCATCAATGGCCTTAGCAAGAAGTATGACATCAGCGTCTATCTCAAGCGCGCGCAGAACAGTTGTCGTATCGGTTGAGAAGTATGGATGACCTGTACCACCGGCGAAGAACACTACCATACCCTTACCAAAGTACTTATTAGCCCTGTCCTTTGAAAAAAGCTTGGTAATATCTCCACATTCAAATGGAGTAAGTACCTGCGTCATCATTCCCTGCGATCTGAATATCTCTGAGACAAATACACAGTTCATGATGGTAGCGAGCATTCCTATCTGGTCTGACTTGACGCGGTCTATGGATGTACCGGTGCGGCCTCTCCAGAAATTGCCTCCGCCAATAACTATTCCTACCTGTATGCCCTGTTCGGTGATTTTCTTTACCTGCTTCGCTACCTTGACGCATACATCTTCATCGAAGCCGGTCTTCTTATCGCCCGCAAGGGCCTCACCTGAGAGCTTAAGTAAAATTCTCTTATATTCAGCCATTATTTGCGGTCTCCGTTACCTGCCTCATCAAAGAAGGAATCAATATCGACAGCCGCGTAAGGAAGAGCGCAGAAACCATCGATAACGGCGCCATTGTTAACCTGGATACCCTTGGAATTGATATTGCCCTTTACAACCGCAGTAGAATCTACAACTACAGGACCATTTACATCAATTTCACCCTTAACGGCACCGGCGATTACAAGACTTGATGCTGTGATATCGCCGATTACAACCGTTCCGACACCAATCTTTACACTGCCCTTGCTCGTAATGCCGCCGTCCAGTCTGTCTGTATTAATATATACCTCTGAGGCGGTTGAGTTACCGATTACGCTTCCGGCTATTGAAAGCTTGCCCAAGCAGTTGATATCGCCCTTAACGGTACCGTAAACCTCAAGAGAACCATCACTTACAATGCTTCCGTTAATGGTTGTACCCTTTGCGATAACAGTACTCTTGCCTGAATCAACAGAATTCTCGTCAAATACAGGAGCAGGCTCTTCGCTGCCCGAAACGATAGGAGCTGTAGCGCCCTCAGGAAGGGAAGCTTCAGCCACCTCAGGCCCTGTCTCCTTAGCCGCTATCTCAGCTTCCTTGGCGGCAGCCTCTTCTTCCATAATCTTCCCTAACATATCTGTATCTACAGAATCATCTTCCTCTGAGAGGTCAAAACCGGCAAGATCGTCAGACGCAGGTACTGCTTCTGTCTCTTCCTCTACATTAACTTCTTCTGCTGCCTTTTTCTTAGCGCTCACTTCTTCATCCACCTTTTCTTCATTTTCATCAGCTGCCACTCCGACTGCGTCATCCGCAAGCTCACCTGCGGCAGTACCGATATCCTCTGCGAGATCTTTTAAGAAACTCATCGTAAACCTCCATTTTTATATTTCCGGCTTATTGTAGTTTATGTACCACCGGCGTAGTACTTTTAGTTATCGGAAGAAATTCGTAACCCTCCGAAGATAACTTTTCTATGATATATGGAAGAGCCTTCACGGTACTCTTCTTTTCGGGAAGGTCATGCATAAGCACAACCGACTCATCAAACTCAGTAACACCTTCTTCTACATTCTTAGCAAGCTTCTTATACGAAGGCGGATCAGGCACCGCGTCACCGCTCATAACATTCCAGTCAAAATACGTCACGTCTTCGCTCTTAAGAAACTTTATCAGCTTCTTCATACTGACCTTACTCACAGTATTGCTGCTGCCTCCCGGAAACCTGTAAAGCCATGGCTTCTCACCGGTAACCTCAGTCAGTAAGGCGCTGATCTTATTATAATCCTTCTTAAAAGCTGACTCCGACTTATATATCTCATCATACTTATGACTGTATGAATGCATGCCTATGGTATGGCCCCTTGCCACAATCTCCTTATATAGAGCCTTAGAAGTATCGTCTTCTTTTCCTGTCACAAAAAATGTCGCTTTCACCTTATACTCATCGAGAATATCAAGAATCTTCTCAGTATTCGCACCGGGACCGTCATCGAAAGTCAGATAAATGACACCCTTGTAATTCTTGTCATCTTTGCCGACATCCGAGGTATCCGTCCCCTCTCTGATATCTCCGTCAGTCACGGCCGAACCTGATGAATCGCTATAGTCTCCGCCTATATTTACAATGGCGGAGCCGGTCGAGCTACCGGCAAGGAGACGCCCTTCCTTAGAGTTCTCAGCAGCGTAAAGCGTCTCAAGCTTCATTTCCTTTATCTGCTCGAGCTCATTTGAAAGCGAATGAACTCTTGCGAAAAGAATAAGGCATAAAACAGTAGGAAGAAGGATAAGGACTATCACCGTAATTACCATGATACGCTTTATGCGCTCAACCCGCTTTCTGCGGTATTCTTTGTCTTTCCTGTCCATACCCGACTCACTTTATAACTAATCTATTACATAATAACACAAACTGACTTATTTTAAAAGACCCTTTATTATTTTCCTGTTTACTTCACTGCTCTTATGGGCAGCCTCGGGGTCTCCCACTTCCGGCTCTCCGCAGACATCAATTCCGATAATATCTCTTTTATCTAAAATGTTCCGAATGTCAGCGATAAGCCCGTCAAGCTTCATTTGGCCCTGATCCCAGTCACAGATGAATTCCGACTCGGAAAGCACATCCTTATCTATTGATAAATATACCGGAAGATCATCGGCTATACATCCTCCCTTACTTGCTTCCTTGTAGCTATCCGCGAAAATAACTCTCTTATCGTAATTGCCGTTGAGATTATCTATATATTCTTTCTTTGCTCCAATAAGAACTACGTTCCTTAACAAGCTTGCAGGTAAACTCAGGTCATATCTAAACAGGTCGGCAATCCATGACCCACACGAGAGAATATCGCCAAAGGCACTCTCCTGCATATCGGTGTGGTTATCATATACAATAAGGTCATAAGATACATTTATAAGCGAAGCGTAGAGCCTTGTCATATAGTGATAATTTCCCGAATCCAAAAAATGAAACGCAGGCAGTAAGCTTTCGTTACGGATCTGCTCCATAAGTTTACTGCCTGCCTCAGGGTCAAGATAGCCCCTTGTTCCTTCTATATCACGTTCATCTAAGATACGGAAATCGCTGTCCTTGTAGTAATCTTCAAAGTCCGCGATTCCCGTAAAGTCATGAATAAATACAGGCATCAGACAAGCTCTCTCGCCCCATCACCGATTTCAGCTTCATAGATTTCAGCGTCAATACCGCAAGCCTTCTTATATTCGCTAAGAACAGTCTTCTTGAAGTTTTCAAGAGCATCATTCTTCACAATGCTGACAGTACAGCCACCGAATCCACCGCCGGTAATTCTCGAGCCTATTACACCCGGTACGCTCCATTCTATCTCAACAAGCTTATCCACCTCAGGACAGGATACCTCATAGTCATCGCGAAGTGAAACGTGGCTTGCGTTCATAAGCTTTCCGAATGATTCGATATCGTTATTCTTAAGCGCAGCTACAGCCTTAATAGTACGCTGGTTCTCATATACAGCGTGCTTTGCTCTCTTAAGCTCCACAGGATCTGAAATCAGGCTCTTGTTCGCCTCAAATTCATCCTCGGTAAGGTCTCCGAGTCCGTTTATCGAAAGCTTTGTCTGAAGAGCCTTAAGAGCGTTAGTACTCTCTCTCCTTCTGTCATTATAAGCCGAATCAACAAGGCTGTGCTTAACATGACTGTTGGTTATCATGATCTTAGCGTCAGAAAGCTTAATAGGTGCGTACTCGTATGAAAGATCGGCCGTATCAAGGAAAATGGCGTTATCCTTCTTACCCATGGCTACGGCGAACTGGTCCATAATACCGCAGTTCATACCGCAGAAATCATTCTCGGACTTCTGGCCGAACTTAGCCACAGCTACCATATCCACAGGGATAGAATACATAGTCTTTAAAATGGTCCCCATAAGAACTTCGATTGAAGCTGAAGACGAAAGACCGGCGCCCGAAGGAATATTTCCCCACATGGCAAGGTCAAAGCCCTGATCTATGGTATATCCTGCCTCAGCGAATGCCCATACAACTCCGATAAGGTAATTAGCCCAGCCGTTCTTCTTTACGTACTGAATATCATCGAGGTTGCTTTCAGAAATTCCTGCGTTTTCAAAGTTAAGAGACACGAATCTTATCTTCTTGTCATCTCTCTTCTTTACTATGGCGTAGCTGCCCATAGTAAGAGCGCACGGAAATACATGACCACCGTTGTAGTCAGTGTGCTCACCGATAAGATTTACTCTTCCCGGAGAAAAGAAAAATCTGGCTCCATCTGCGCTTCCACCAAAATATTTGCTGAAACCTTCAGTAAGTTCCTTCTTAATGTCCATATTTCACCTCATGTCCTTTACAGATATGCTGTTAAAATGTTCTACTGCCAAAACCAAGTTACTCTTTAATTGCTAACCGATGAACCTGAAGCCGTTTCAGCCGAGCCTGAAACAGTTCCCTCATCAACGGCTGACGGAGAAGCGTTAATGGCGGATGAGCTCGCGATAGCGTTCATATAATTCTGCATCGCAAGGGCACCCTCTTCATATCCCTTGTCATAGCCCTTTTTATGACCATAATAGTAGCCGCCGAACATGGCGCCCAATATGGCCGCAATAATAACAATCGCTATAGCGGTGTTCCTTATTCTCTTTCTTTTCTTATAGCTCTTAAGCTTTTCCTTTTTCTTCTGTCTGTTGGTTAAATTCTGTTCTTCGCTCATGAAAATTTCCTGCCTTAGTATATAATTTTACCATCGGCAACCTTCTTCAAATGGCCGCCGTATGGGGATTTTCCGTACTTTTCAGCGCTTGTTAGGAGTTCATCTCTGTTAATCCAGCCATTGACATAAGCTATCTCCTCAACCGCCGATATCATAATGCCTTCACGCTTCTCTATAACGCGGACAAATTCCGAAGCGTCAGACAGTGAGTCCATAGTGCCCGTATCTAGCCATGCGTAGCCTCGGCCCAACTTAAATACAGATAATTTTCCTTTTTCAAGGTAAATCCTGTTCAAATCAGTAATCTCAAGCTCGCCCCTAGCTGAAGGTGTGAGACTCTTAGCGTACTCACTTGCGTGCCCGTCATAGAAATATAATCCTGTCACGCAGTAATTTGACTTAGGATGAGCAGGCTTCTCCTCGATAGAAACAGCCTCACCCTTATCATTAAACTCCACAATTCCGAATCGTTCAGGATCATCCACATAGTACCCGAAGATGGATGCGCCCTTTTCGGAGTTGGCCGCCGCTTCGCGCAGATTCTTAGATAGGCCGTTTCCATAAAAAATGTTATCGCCCAAAATCATAGCGACGGGATCTCCCGCGATAAATTCCTCACCTATAATAAAGGCCTCAGCAAGGCCGTTCGGCTTAGGCTGCTCCTTATAGGAAAGTCTTACGCCAAACTCACTTCCATCGCCAAGCAGGCGCTCAAAGTTCGGCAAATCAACAGGAGTTGAAATTATTAAAATATCCCTTATCCCCGCAAGCATAAGCGTTGAAAGGGGATAGTAAATCATTGGCTTATCATACACAGGCAAAAGCTGCTTGCTTGTTACCTTGGTAAGCGGATAGAGTCTTGTGCCGGACCCGCCCGCGAGAATAATGCCCTTCATAAGTAATACCCCGGATTATTAATATTTTAGGCAACTAAAGAGCCCAAACAATAAGATTTTACACCCTAAAGCAAGTTTAGTCAAGCCCAATCACGCCGAGAGATAATCTGATGCCTTAAGGTTCTCAACCTGCTCAGCCGTCATTATACCGCCATAGAGTTCGCCTTCAACGAGATTTCCACCATTTTTAATCACAATATTTTCATAAACAGGGTCGGAAATATCCGTGAATACAGGAACCTTATTGAATTTTCTGATGTTTTCCGTTACAAGAGAAACAAATTCAGCGGAATCTTCGTCCTCATGCTCAGCGTAAATTCCCATAACAGACACTGCCACCTCATTCACAGGAAAATCCCTTAGAATCCGCATGGAGCAGAGTCCGTTTCCAAATGATCCTATTCTGAACTGAAAACCTTTATCCGTTAGTGATTTTACAAAAAACAGACAGTCATCAAAATTTTCACCGATGACCTCTTCAGAAAGCTCAAAGATAATCTTAGATCTGTCTACACCGGTCTCATTAATTATGGTATTGATGGATGTTTCAAAATCGACGCTCATGAAAATGCGCTTGGTGAGCGGAAATATCATCTTTTTATCCGGAAATCTCTTCATTTCCTCACAGACCCGTCTGAAGGCGTTCATGCCAAGCTGATTTATCTGGCCTGTCTTCTCAGCGAAACGCGAAAACCTGGCTACCCGCCAAATTCCCTTCTCTCCTCGATCCCAGATAAGCTTTAGCCTCAGAGAATCAATCGATTTGTCCCTGATATTTATGACAGGCTCGTATCTCAAAAGGAAATCATCATTTTGAATGGCGTTAGTGAGATCACTCTTAAGGTCGATCTCGTCAAGCTCCTTTTTCTCAATATCCTCGGAAAAATAACAGTAAGTATCCTTGCCTATAATCTTAGCTTCAGCCAGGGCATACGAGGCGTTTCTTAAAACAATATCCGCCTTCTTGCCATCCTTTGGAGCCATGGCAATACCGATACTGACGGTTACCATCATCTGTCCAAAGGAAGTAAGGAATGGAAAATGAAATGCCTTCTCTATTCTCTTTACCTTATTATCAAATTCCGCGGAATCTTCGATGTTCTGCGTCAAAATAATGAACTCATCACCGTTCATTCTCGCTATATAGTCATTTTCATCGAGATTCTGGCGAAGGCGGTGGCTTATGTCAAGTATCAGCTCGTCGCAGTTTCCATGCCCCCATGTATCATCGAAGGTTTTAAAATCATCGAGATCGATGTACATAACAGCGCAGCTCTCGCCCTTCCTGAGCGTCTCAAGAGTATGACCGAGAAGCTCATCAAAGGCAGCCTTATTGGGGAGACCCGTAAGTTTATCCTCATAAGCGAGCTTTTTAATACTCGCCTCATTTTCCTTTATTTCCCGATATTTATTGCTCAGCTCTTCTTTTGCGTCAGTGACTTCCTTTAATACCTTAGTAAGCTCATCATCCTTCTCCATGAGCTTCTTATCAAGCGCGCCCTTTTCCTTGGCTGTCCTGTAAAGCAGGACGGCCAAGAATCCGGCTGCGGCGCAAATTGCGATAATCGCGATAATAAATCCTATGTAATCCAAAAGTAATTTCCCCTTTTACAGAGTTATTGCACTCCTAAGTATTCAAGTATGCCCTTAGCTGCCTTCTTGCCTGCCCCCATGGCAAGTATAACCGTGGCAGCCCCCGTAACGGCATCACCACCTGCGAAGATACCCTTCTTCGTGGTTTCGCCTGTCTCTTCGTTTGCCGTAAGGCACCCATGCCTGTTTGTCTCAAGACCTTCCGTAGTAGACGCTATCAGAGGATTAGGACTCGTGCCGAGAGCCATAATAACAGTGTCACACTCTATCTCGTACTCAGAACCTTCAATCGGAACAGGTCTTCTTCTGCCCGAATCGTCAGGCTCACCCAGCTCCATCTTAATGATTCTGATGCCTCTTACCCAGCCATTCTCATCTTCGAGAATTTCTACCGGATTACGGAGAAGGTCAAATACTATCCCTTCTTCCTTGGCATGGCCTACTTCCTCACGTCTTGCCGGAAGCTCTTCCTCACCTCGCCTGTAGACTATAGTGACCTTAGCTCCAAGTCTCAAGGCAGTTCTCGCGGCGTCCATGGCTACGTTGCCGCCTCCTACGACTACCACATTTTTACCCGGATGCATAACCGTATCATAATTGTCGTCATAGCCCTTCATGAGGTTGCTTCTCGTGAGGTATTCGTTCGCTGAAAATACCCCGCAGGCGAGCTCTCCCGGAATCCCCATGAATCTCGGAAGACCGGCGCCTGAGCCTATAAATACGGCATCGTATCCTTCTTCCTTCATAAGGTCATCAACTGAAGCGGACTTACCGATAACATAATCGGTCTTTATTGTGACACCGAGCTTCTTAACATTTTCAACCTCGTAAGCAACGACCTTGTCCTTAGGAAGCCTGAACTCAGGAATTCCGTAAACAAGAACGCCACCGGCTTTATGAAGAGCTTCATATATCGTGACATCGCAGCCTGCCTTAGCAAGCTCGCCCGCGCAGGTAAGACCTGCGGGTCCGGCTCCGATAACCGCCACCTTCTTGCCGTTCTTCTTAGCGGCTTTATCTAGTGAAATGCCATGCTCACGGGCATAATCCGCCGTAAATCGTTCAAGCTTGCCTATGCTTACAGGCTCGCCCTTTATGCCGCGGATACAGTATTTCTCGCACTGGGTCTCCTGAGGACATACGCGACCGCAGACAGCCGGTAGGGCTGAATACTCTGAAATTACCGAGAAAGCCTCATTGACATTTCCACTCTTAAGTTCCCTTATAAATCCCGGAATATCTATACCTACAGGACATCCACCGACACACTTCGGGTTCTTGCAGTCAAGGCAGCGGCTCGCTTCAGCCTTTGCCTCCTCCATATCATATTCAAGACATACTTCATCAAAATTATGAGCTCTTACCTGTGGATTCTGCTCCTTCACAGGTACTCTCTTCATAGGATCAACCGCCATTGTCTTCTCCTTTTCTCAGGCCATTACCTGTGGTTTGCCGCAGTCAGGGCTATGCATACTATCGCCCTCTGTAAGCGCTAACATTTTTCTTCCCTCTTCCGTCTTATACATGCGGGCCCTAGTCATGGCCTGGTCAAAATCTATGAGATGCCCGTCAAATTCAGGTCCGTCTACGCAGGCAAACTTAATTTCATTCCCAACCGTAAGTCTGCACGCCCCGCACATGCCTGTGCCGTCAACCATTATAGGGTTCATGGATACAACCGTAGGGATACCAAGCTCCTTAGTAGTGAGACAGACAAACTTCATCATAATCATAGGCCCAATCGCTATGACCTTCGTGTATTTCTTTCCCTGATTGCCAATTAAATCCTTAAGGCAGTCATTTACATTCCCCTTAAATCCGAAGGATCCGTCATCAGTCGCCACATAGAGATTAGCGGCGTATTCCCTAAGCTCATCCTGTAAAATGAGCAGCTCCTTCGTTCTCGCTCCGACAATAACATCGGCCTCGTACCCATGCTCCTTCATCCACTTAATCTGAGGAAGAACCGGAGCGGTTCCAACACCGCCGGCCATGAAAACCACCTTTTCCTTGGCAAGAACTTCAGGCGCCGTAAAGCAGAGGTCAGAGGGTCTCCCAAGCGGGCCCACTATATCGGCGTAGCCAGCGTCATCCTCCTTTGACATCCTCGTGGTTGACGCGCCTACAGTCTGGTAAACTATTGTAATTGTCTCTTTTTCTCTGTCATAATCGCAAATAGTAAGAGGAATACGTTCCCCCTTCTCATCAAGCCTAACAATAACAAACTGACCGGGAAGGCAAGTCCTCGCTACATTTGGAGCTTCTACAACTGCCGTCCATATCCTGTTCGCCAGATATTTCTTCGAAAGTACCTTAAACATAGTGCAGTCCTCCTTTTATCGCATTATTCTATCATAACACAACCTGTATAATTTTTAAACCCATAAATCACAAACTTAAAAATAATTCAGTTTTCTGTTTCACTCAACGAGCCAAAGGTTTAAAATCAAGGAGCTCCTCTACCATCTCATCGGCGTCAGCAGCGAATTTTGTCGCCCCATGCTCTATTAAGAATTCCTTATCCCTGAAGCCCCAGAGAACGGAAATGCATGGGATACCGGAATTCTTCGCCGTATTTATATCCACGTCGGAATCTCCAATGTAAATGGAATTCTCCTTTGACGCCCCTATCTCCTTCATGGCCTCTATAACCATATCAGGGCATGGCTTCTTCCTTATGCCTTCCTTCTCACCAAGTGACGCGGCAAATACTCCCGGAAAATATGCCGCCGATAGCTCCTTAACAGCCGGATCGATTTTATTTGACACAATAGCGCAGGCAAAGCCATTTTCATTTAACCTCTTAACCGCCTCAACCATGCCGGGATAAGGAGCTGTCTTTATCTTGCAATGGGCGTTATAGTAGGCAGTCATCTCAGCAAAAATCTCATCTATCAGCTTATCATTGCTGCTTTCGGAAGCTGGAACCGCCCTCTCGCAGAGCTTCCTGATGCCGTTTCCGACAAATTTTCTGATATCATCAAGCGAATGTGTCGGAAATCCGTGAGCCTCAAGTACATGGTTCATTGAATCACGCAAATCATCAAGGGTATTCAGAATAGTTCCGTCACAGTCAAATATAGCGTATCTGTAAGTCTCCATTTTATTTCCTTTCACATGTAAAAATCTCACCTCTACTATAACACAAAAAAGAAGGATTGAAAAGCCTAAGCTTTCAATCCTTCGAAAGGAAAGTTGATGAAAAAATTTTCTTGTCAGCGATAATTATACAGGGTAAGCCTTAGCGTTTGTATCGGCTTCCTTCTTGTCTACCTTTGTCTGCTGAGCCTTCCTGTAATTAAAGAAGTCAGTAGCAACCTGTGGGAAGAGGGCGTAATCAAGTACATCCTCAGGCGTAGGATTAGGTACTAGCTTGGCTGTCTCCTCACGGAACTTAGGCAACTGCGGAGCGATATGATCTGCAGGACGGTCTGTCATCTGCGTTTCGCCCGGCTTCAAAACCTTAGCCATCATATCAGGATCCATAGGCTTTACGGTACGACCGAACTCACCGGCAACTAGCTTATGTGATTCCTTAGGAACCATCTTATAGCGCTCGCCTGTAATTACGTTCATAACAGCCTGGGTACCAACGATCTGTGAACTTGGCGTAACAAGAGGCGGTTCACCGAAGTCCTTACGAACTCTAGGAACTTCCTCAAGAACCTCAGTAAGCTTATCATCCTTTCCGGCCTGATGAAGCTGGGAAATGAGGTTAGATAGCATACCGCCCGGTACCTGATACTTAAGGGTATTGACATTGACACCAAGTACCTTTGTAGACATAAGTCCGCTCTTGATGCACTGCTCACGGTATGGTGTAAAGTAATCGGAAATCTCGATAAGCTTATCCATATCAAGGCCTGTATCATAAGGAGTTCCCTGGAGAGCCTTAACCATAACGTCAGTGGAAGGCTGAGATGTACCAAGGGCAAATGGGGTGCTGGCTGTATCAATTATATCAGCGCCCGCTTCAATACACTTTAAATAGGTCATAGAACCCATACCTGAGGTATAGTGGGTATGGATTTCGATAGGAAGCTTGGTTCCTCTCTTAAGGGCCTTGACGAGGTCGTAGCCGGCCTGAGGAAGAAGAAGTCCCGCCATATCCTTTATGCAAAGGCTGTCAGCGCCGAGCTCCTCTACATCATGCGCAAGCTTCTCCCAGTACTCAAGGGTGTATGCGTCACCTAAGGTATAGCAGAGAGCTATCTGAGCGTGAGCGTTAGGATAATTCTTCTTAGCCTCCTGGACCGCCTTAACGGCAGTCTGAAGGTTTCTGATATCATTTAAGCAGTCGAAAATACGGATTACGTCGATACCGTTGTCAAGAGATCTCAATACGAACTCTTCTACAACGTCATCGGCATAATGATTGTAGCCCAAGATGTTCTGCCCGCGGAAGAGCATCTGCAGCTTGCAGTGTGGAAGTCCTTTTCTGAGAGTCCTGAGTCTCTCCCATGGGTCCTCCTTCAAGAATCTGAGGCAGGCGTCAAATGTGGCCCCACCCCAGCACTCTACGGCATGATAGCCAATTTTATCCATCTTATCTAAGATAGGAGTCATCTGCTCGATAGGCATCCTGGTTGCGATAAGGGACTGATGAGCATCACGGAGAACAGTCTCTGTAATGCCTACTTTCCTTGTTTCTTCAGACATATCTATATCTCCTATATGTTGTCGCGTTGCTTGGCAACGCAACCTGCTTTACTGTACTCCAAACAATGCCATAAATACACCGGCCGCGACAGCGGTACCGATAACACCTGCTACGTTAGGGCCCATGGCATGCATAAGCAAGAAGTTTGTAGGATCGGTCTCCGAACCAACCTTCTGGGATACACGGGCTGCCATAGGAACGGCAGACACACCCGCCGAACCGATGAGAGGGTTGATCTTTCCGTGCGTAGCGTGACACATGAGCTTACCGAAAAGTACACCGGCCGCGGTAGCGATAGCGAATGCGATAAGTCCGAGTAAGACTATCTTAAGAGTTGTAACCTTAAGGAAGGCCTCAGCGCTGGCCGTAGCACCGACAGATGTACCGAGAAGAATAACAACTATGTACATAAGGGCGTTGCTCGCTGTCTCCTGTAACTGCTTAACTACGCCGCATTCACGGAAAAGGTTACCGAGCATGAGCATACCGATAAGAGGAGCGGTTGTAGGAAGGATAAGCGTAACAACTATGGTAACAAGTACAGGGAAAATGATCTTCTCAAGCTTGCTTACAGGACGGAGCTGTTCCATCTTGATAGCCCGCTCCTTCTCTGTTGTAAGAGCTCTCATGATAGGCGGCTGAATAATAGGTACGAGGGACATGTACGAATAAGCCGCCACGGCTATAGGTCCCATGTACTCAGTCTGCCCTAACTTTCCCGCAAGGAAAATACTTGTAGGGCCGTCAGCGCCACCAATGATTGATATAGCAGCGGCAGCCTTGCCGTTGAAGCCCATCATGATAGCGAAGAAGTATGCAGTGAATATACCAAACTGGGCAGCAGCGCCAAGAACGAAGCTTATAGGGTTAGCTATAAGCGGACCGAAGTCCGTCATCGCGCCTACGCCAAGGAATATAAGACAAGGAAGGATTGAGAGCTCATCGAGCTTGAAGAAATAGTAAAGGAGTCCGCCTTCCTTGATTATATCCGGGTATATGTTCACAAGGAGCATACCGAAAGAAATAGGTACAAGCAGCAGAGGTTCATACCCTTTCTTAATGGCCAGGTATAAGAATACGATCGCAACGAAGATCATGATGACATTTCCCCATGTCATGTAGGAAAACGCCGTCTGACCCGCGAGGTTGCGAAGCGCGTTTGCAATATAATCCATTAGAAATCTACCTCCGGTTAATGTAAACGGTTACAGGGATCAGTTAAGGGAAGCAAGTAAAGCTCCGGCTTCAACCTGATCGTTTACCGCAACATTAATTGAAGCGACTGTTCCATCCTGAGGAGCTACGATTTCATTTTCCATCTTCATAGCTTCAAGAACAAGGATAACGTCACCCTTCTTAACAGCTGTGCCTACATTTGCCTTGACGGCAAGAATCTTGCCCGGCATAGGAGCGTTAACCTTTACAGCGCCTGCGCTTCCTGCTGCCGCAGGAGCTGCCTTAGGAGCAGGAGCCGCTGCCTTAGGAGCTGCCGCAGGTCTGGCTGCCGGTGCTGGAGCGCCGCTTCCTGCGCCCTCTTCAACTGTTACATCATAAGCGGTACCATTGACCGTAATAGTATACTGTTTCATCGTAATATCTCCTTTTTGGAATTATACTGCCTTCTTCCAGGCTGATGTATTATGTCTCTTGATAGAGCGGACATAGAGTCCGTCTGTACTTACATTATTCTCTTCGCTGTATGCCCTTATCGCCGCAGCGATTACCGCAGCTATGACCTCGCTGTCATCCTCCGCAACAGGCGCTGCCTGTACGGGAGCCGGAGCAGGAGCTGCCGCAGCCGCAGGCTGTACATTTTCAGCTGCTTTCTTTCTGTCAGCAGCCTTAGCAAGCGCAGGTAAAAGCCTGATTACAAAGGCAATAAATATGAGAACTATGAAAATGAATGACACGGCAAATACCGTGTTAAGCGCGGCCTCACCCATTTTCTGACCGAATGTCTCATACTTCTCAGCCGTAAAGCTCTCTATCTTCATCTTCTTATTTACGTAGATGGTGATAATAGCCTTACCATTGTCACATACAGCAGTCTCAGTAATCTTAAGGTTATCTGTATTCTCAACAAGCTTAGAATCCTCTATGCTCTGTACGCTTCCGACTTCCTTCTTGACATTGACCGAAGTCTCATAAGCCGACTTCATGTCAGAAGTAAGGTCATCTCCGTTTTCCTTAAGGGCGCTCTCAAAGTCAAAGTCGTTCCAGTTCTGCACGAACTGTTCACCCATCTGAAGCACTGTCGCAGGGTCATAGTCGAAGCTTACCTTTGTGGAAGGAAGTACCTCGCAGCCACTCAGTAAAAACATGCACGAAAGTATCGTGATGAGAAGAGCTGATAAACGTTTCTTCATAGTCATCTTCCTCACTTTCATACTGTTGCGTGCTTTCTCTGCGGACGGCTCTCCCTCTTGGTGTAGAGCATCTCGAACGCGTAGATGAGCTGCTTTCTTGTAGCTGAAGGTTCGATTATGCTGTCAACAAAGCCTCGTTTCGCGGCAGACTCAGGGCTGTTCTGAAGCTTCGCGTACTCTGAAGCCTTTTCATTTACCTTATCCGCGTCATCACCGCAGATTATCTCAGCCGCAAGCTTAGAATCCATCATGCCAATCTCGGTATCAGGCCATGCGAATACAAGATCAGCTCCGATATGCTTAGAATTCATGGCAATATAAGCGCTTCCATAAGCCTTGCCCGTAATAACGTTTACCTTAGGAACAGTAGCGTTTGTAAATGCGTAAGTAAGCTCAGCCACTGCCTTCGCAACAGTCTTCTCTTCAGCAAGGTCAGAAGCGAAGCCGGTTACATTTGTAAGTGTAAGAAGAGGTATAGAATAAGAATCACAGAATCTTACAAAATCAGCAGCCTTCTTAGCGCCGTCTGTAGTAAGAGCCGTGTCAAACTTCTCTACAGGCTTGAAGCCATCGTCAAGGAGCTCGGCGCGGTTAGCTACGGCGCCGATTACGGAACCGTTAAGTCTGATAAAGCCGGTAACCATTTCCTTAGCGTAGTCCTTCTTCATCTCAAGGAACCAACCGTTATCAGAAATCTCGCGAAGTGAAACGGCAGCATCCTTAAGGCTTGTGCCAAGACTTGCCACTACACGATTGAGGTCATCCTCACATTCGTCGGCAAGGCCCGTATCTTCATTGTTAGAAGGTAAAATGCTAATAAGCTCGCGAGCCTTCGCAAGAGCGTCAGCGTCATCCTCAGCCACAATATCCACATTTCCGGCTTCAGCCTGGAATGCCGCGGCCGCGGTATCAAGCTTCTCAGTATAGTTGCCCTTAACAGCGTTAGGAGAGTTCACAAAGAGCTTAGCGTTCTCCTTTGTCATGATTGTAAAATCAGACATAGCAGCTCCGACAGCCACGCCACCGCCACATTTTCCAACAACTACTGAAATGACAGGGATAACACCGCTCGCAAGCGCCTGCTTCTCATAAATCCTGCCAAATGCGTCAAGGGCGTCGAAAGATTCCTCAAGTCTCAGTCCCGCGCAGTCTGTGATGGCAACAACCGGGGCCCCAACCTTAAGAGCAAGGTCATAGATATTAACAATCTTCCTTGCGTGCATCTCGCCTAAGGAACCGCCAAGGGCATCCTTATCCTGGCTGTAGACGTAAACAAGATTGCCGTCGATAAGACCGTAACCGGCTATGACACCATCGCCCGGAACTTCTTTCTCAGCAAGGTTAAAATCAGTATTCCTCTTGGTAACAAGAGCGCCGATCTCAACAAAGCTGTTCTCGTCGAGGAGTGACAGAACCCTGTCTCTCGCCGACAGTAACGTCTGACTACCCATTCTCAAACCTCCGTTATATAGTTAGAATATTAGAGTTCATTCATTGTGGCGCTCATTTATAAATAAGCACACACACTCTTTTTATAGTATACTGTTTTTCGTAACAATTCGCAAGTATTATTTCATTAATTCTCTAATTTTTCATCCGACTTTGATAATTGTGAAACTTTCTCATCACTTTCGGCAGAATTCTCATCTTCTGTCCCTTCACCCGCCGGGAAATCCTCATCCTCAAAACCGAATGACAGCTTCGCTTCATTTAAGGCCTCAGCCTTCATGGTACTCTCCTGTTCTTCACTTATCACAGGAAGGTCACTTAGACTCGTTATGTCAAATGTAGTGAGGAACTTCTCTGTCGTTCCGAAAACTATAGGCCGTCCCGGCGCCTGAAGCCTGCCCGCCTCTTCAATAAGACCGTACTCGACGAGCTTATTTATGGAGTGGTCGCTGTTTACTCCTCTTATGGCTTCTACGTCAGACCTTGTGACAGGCTGCCTGTAAGCTACTATCGAAAGAGTCTCAAGAAGCGAATCCGTTAGCTCCTGCTTCTTAGGCGCATGCACTACCTTGATAAGAGTCTCGTACATTTCCCGCTTAGCGCACATCTTGTAGGAACCGTCGAGCTCAATAATCTTAATTCCGTGGTCGTCGCTGTCATATTTTTCCATAAGCTTCTTAAGAGCCACCTTCACGGTGTCCTCATCCGACCCGATCACATTTACAAGCACTGCCAGTGATACCGCGCTTCCGAGAGAAAAGAGCACAGCCTCAATCTTTGCCATTAATTCATCCATATTCAAATCACATATCTCCCATCTGAGCTATATCCTCGTCCGTAAATTCAGGGTCCTTCACAAAACGCACCGAAATGTCGTCATGCGGACCATCCTGGACAGCCTCCACCGCCCCCATTTTCATCAAATGAAGGACAGCCAGAAAATTTACCACAATATGCAGTCTGTCAGGCTGCTTCATGAGGTAATCCGTAAAATCAAAGCTATCGTGGTCCTTCATATAATCGGTAAGACTCTTCAGAGCGTTAGCGAGACTAACCGGCTCGCGACGTATTTCACCAAAGGTACTCCTCACAGGGTCGATCTTATCATTCTGACGTTTTACAAGGAAATCATAGATTTCGTGAAGCTTTGAGAGGGTAAGGCCCTTCGTGAGCTCACTTATATCAGGCTTCACCTCGAACTTCGCCACCTCAGGCGGAATTTCAGGTTCCTTGAAAATGTACTGCCCCACTCCGTTTTCATCCTCACGTTCCGCAAGAAGCTCCGCCGAATATTTAACCATCTTATAGAGAAGAAGTCTTTCAACGAGCTCAGAACGAGGGTCGATTTCCTCGCCGTTCTCATCCTTTTCCACAGGAAGAAGCATCCTCGACTTGATATTCACGAGAGTTGACGCCATAACAAGAAATTCGCTCTCATTATCAAGGTCAGGGATGCTCATATTTGACAGATAGGCCATATACTGGTCCGTGATTTCAGCTATAGGAATGTCGTAGATATTCACCTTATTTTTCTCGATAAGGTGCAACAGAAGATCAAGAGGCCCGCTGAAGGCCTCTGTTTTTACAGGTATTTCCATAAATTAACATTTCTCCGCCATATAGTAGAGTAAGTTCTCGGTATCCTCCCAGCCAAGGCAAGGGTCAGTAATGGACTGACCGTAAATATGGTCGCCAATCTTGTGACTGCCCTCAACGAGGTAGCTCTCGGTCATGACACCCTTGACAAATTTATGAATCTCAGGTGACTCCTGCCTGCTGTGAAGGACTTCCTTTATAATGCGGATCTGCTCCTTAAATTTCTTACCGGAATTCGCGTGGTTGCTGTCAATAATAACCGCGTGATTCACAAGGTCATGCTCTGCGTATAGCTGCATAAGAAGATTAATATCCTCATAATGGTAGTTCGCTATATACTGGCCGTGCTTGGAAATGAGCCCGCGAAGGACAGCATGCGCAAGAGGGTTGCCATCACTCTTAACCTCATAGTCGCGGTACATAAATGTATGGCTGTGCTGGGCAGCTTGGATTGAATTTAACATGATATCGAGATATCCTCCCGTCGGATTCTTCATACCGACAGGAATATCAAGACCGCTGCACACAAGGCGATGCTGCTGATTTTCTACGCTTCTCGCCCCAATCGCCACATACGAAAGAATGTCCGATAAGAATGACCAGTTGTCCGGATATAACATCTCATCCGCGGCAAAAAGGCCTGTTGCCTCTATGGAGTGGAGGTGCATTTTCCTGATAGCGATAATTCCGTCTGACAGGTCGGGAGCCTTCTCGGGGTCAGGCTGGTGGAGCATTCCCTTGTAGCCGTCGCCCGTTGTGCGAGGCTTGTTCGTGTAGACACGTGGGATAATCAAAACCTTATCCTTTATCTTCTCCTGGACCTTAGCAAGGCGCTCGGTATACTCAACTACCGCATCCTCCCTGTCGGCCGAGCAGGGGCCGATGATGGCAAGAAATCTGTCATCCTTGCCCGTGAAAATGTCGGCTATCTCCTTATCTCTTTCCTTTTTCTTCTCTACCCACTCGGGCTTCATCGGGAATCTCTCCTTAAGTTCCTCAGGTGTAAGCACCGGCTTGATGAAATTCAGACTCATAACTTTACCCCTTCTTAATCACATTTCTATATATCTTACACCAACGAGTCCGATTTGGCAAGTAAAAATCATCATCCAACATGTCTCTTATACTTGCTCGTCAGAAGGCCCTGAGACAGCGGTGAAAATGTTGTCTGCTGTATAAAGATGAATATTTTCTCCCCGCCTTATATCACCGGAAAAACCTGATTTTGAAAACACATAATATTCCCGATGTAATTTATCAGTAAAGATGGACGCGCTCTCAATAAGATGTTCTAGCATAGCATTAGTGAACATTTTATTTCTATATTTGCATTCCACCACCAGCAATGTATCCTTAGCCCTTGATAGACCATCAATTTCCACTGATCTTCCAAGCACGGTATTGTCCTCCTTAAAATTCTGTATCTCCGGAAATAGTTCGGGAAGATTCCCTTTTATATTTTCCTGATCAAGAAAAAGTATTGCGGTATCTTCAAATCCTCTGCTAACGAAGTCTTTAATAAGAGGTATGTTATCCTCTAAGACTTTTGCCCCATTTATCTTTATGAGCTCCTGCTCATCATATATAAAAAGATACCAGAATCGCAATAATGGATCAGAGATCACATAATAGTGGCTATTCTTGCTGCCCATAAACGTAGATCGTTTTGCGATAATCTCACTTTTCAACAGAGTGGATATATATTTAGATACTTTGCTTGACTCTTCATGTATATCTGTACTGATATCCTTTAATGTATAATGCCTGTGTGCTATTGAACGCAAAATGGCATTATATACATCCTGAACCTTTGTAGAATTCGAAAGGACCTGATCAGGTAGATTATAAAAAATACCATATTCATTAAAAAGCAAATGCTCCATATTTTCCTTAAAAGAGATGTCCTTATCAATAGCCGCCAAATAATAAGGATAAGAAGACATCAGCGCAAGATACGCGCATTTATCATCAACTGTCAAACCGCTTAAAAATAAAGCGGCTTCGTCAAACGGCATTTTACCTATATTCATCTCAAAAGTTCTTCTCTTATATATAGGCGACTTTTGGTCTTCAAGTTCTTTTTTTAATAAGGCAACATCACTTCCAAGGATAAGCATAAAAATATTATCCGGAGCATTGTCTATAAACTCCTGTAAAACTGAAGGAAAGGAAGAATCCTGTGATACAATATATGGATATTCGTCTATTACGAACAGGAACCTTTCCTCACCGGCTGCCTGCAGTACCGAATCAAAAGCTTCCTGCCAACTTGAAAATACAAACGAGACAGGCAGCCCTAACAGCTTATTTAACTCAAACGAAAATGATCTAAGATTGCCATATGAAGTATCCTGTTTAGCCTGAAAAAAAATCCCTCGTTTGCCATTAAAGAAATACCGTACCAGTGCGGACTTACCTATTCTTCGCCTACCGTATATTATGCCAAACTCTTTTCGACTTCCTCTATATCTAAGCTCAAGCTCTTTTAACTCTTTTTTTCTTCCAAAGAACATTTGCGGCTCCCTTCAATGTTTGCATGTTATATACTCATGAGTTACTTACTCTTTAGTATATAACTTTCCGCTTCAAAATGCAATATCAAAGTACTTGAGATATTCTTTGAAGTAATTGGTTCATACTTACTCCCTTAATCCTATTTGAATAATCAAACCATTTCTTATAGCGCATATCTATTATTAGTAGGTTTATTATAGGCATATTCTATATATAAATCATCAAATTAAGGCTTGACATAGTATGTCTCTCGTAGTATTATAGACGTATAAAGTAGTACGTCACACAAAGTACGACAGGCAGAGGTGATTAAATCGCTTTGCTCATCGCGGGTCGTACCACTTCGTGGCACGACAACAGAAAGGACAAACACTATGAAAAACACTTATTCAAAGAACCACAGATTCCTCACTTCTATCAGAAAGGCATTATTTTCCTTAGCCTCTCTCTTCACAGAAGAAGATAGTATATTTATCAATAACAAACCGGCTGCTGACTATGAGATCCACGACCTTGCGTCAGCCTCTGACGGGTTATCATTCTCAAGAAGATATTATTTCCTGTAAAAATCGGCTTTCGTAAAATGCGTTGAAAAATGTTATACAAACTGACAAATATTTTCAACGAGGGAATATATCAATTATACTATTGAGAATTTTGCCTAATCGTGGCAAAATTCTCAATAGAATCTCCCTTTTCATAAAATCTCATCTCATTCCTCAAATTCCATCCGGTTGATATACATCTTTGCCAGGCGATCGCAGATTCCGGCCAGAAAACGGTGAATGCCCTTGATGTTTGGGTCATCCAGACTGTAATAGCCCTGCATATAGCTCTTCCGCGTGGCCAGCCGGACTTTCGGCGACCAGCCCATGAGGTCAGCCGGGTCTTCGACGCAGAACAAGCCGGAGACATCATTCATGCCCATATTCTTAAGGGTGCCTTTCATCAGCACATCCCGTCCGAACTTCCCGACCGTGTCAAAGACGAGACGGCCTCCCGGGAACTTCTCTGCCATTTCAACCGTCAGATTTTTTACCTGCTCTTTCGTAAAATAATGAAGAACTCCTGCCGCGTAGAAGATTGCCCCATTTGTCCCATCGATCTTTTCCATCCAGGAATAATCATTGAGGTCACAGGCAATGTTCTCCTCCCTCTCCCCTGCCGGGATGATCTGATTTCGGGACCTAATGACATCCGGAACAGTAGCGCCATGATGTAATAGCCGATCACAAAGCTGATGCCGGTGAAGATCAGGACGGTGATCGCCGTCGGCAGCATATAGATGGATGCAATCTCTCCGTTCTGAAAGCCCAGGATCTTTGACATGGAAATTGCATTTTCATTCTT
>Ga0256404_1000514_pt1 | contig 100701 bp, 70 predicted proteins | sample RumenRJG_01DNA_FD_185990 | JGI IMG/M metagenome (GOLD analysis project Ga0256404, IMG submission 185990) | Bovine rumen microbial communities from Lethbridge, Alberta, Canada - RJG_01 | ecosystem: Host-associated > Mammals > Digestive system > Stomach > Rumen | place: Canada: Alberta...
AGGCCTTGATAGTGTTTCTTTCTTCATGGCATCTGTCGTTCTTGTCTTAGGCATATTACATCAAAAGGAGAAAATCACTGTTTCGCGCAGACTTCTGATTGTTCTGACTGTTTTAGCCATCGCTTTTTCCGCATCGGTCGCTGGCATTGCAACGCTGAAGGACATTGCAGAATTGAACAAGGTCGGTACCTTGCTGTCAACGGTCATTTTCTCAGAAATGGGCTTATTGGCCCACAAGAAACGGAAATCATGATGCAAACTATTGCAAACAGGACGCAAACTATTGCGAACGAAAAAGATTGAAGGCTTGGGAAAAAAGCCTTAACTTTGCAACCAGAAATATAAATATATCACAAATATGAAAAAGGTATTGTTTATGGCAGCCCTGATGCTGGCTGTGCTGCCCACAGAGGCACAACAGGTAAAGTATTCCATTAACGGAATCAGTAAGGACAATGGTAAAACGGTCAGTCTGATAGACCGCCGTACTAATCAGACCGTCAACACCGCAACAGTGGTAGATGGTAAGTTCTCGATGAGCGGCAATGCTGAGAAAGACGCCTTTATGGCTATCGGAATCACGGAGAATCCTTGGGCTACCATATTCTTTAACGACGGCACGCCTATGACCATCAACCTCAACGACAGTACGCTGAAAGGCTCGCCCCTGAACGAACGCCTGGTACGCTATGACATAGATCTCAGTGCGCCCTACGGCAACTTTATGATGAAGGTTCAGAGCATGTCGGAAGAAGAACGTGAGCAAAAGAAGGTGGAACTGGCTGGCGGAATGATGATCGTCATGATGAAGATGATGGAAGGTGTAGAGAAGGTTTTCAAAGACGAACGTGAGACGTTGATCCCCGTCGCCTTTATCAGCGAGTATCAGCAGATGTGCGGTCAGCAGAAACTCGACAGCGTTCTCGCCACCAAGCCCGTCTGGATCAATCACCCCATCGTAAAGCAGCAGATGGAGCAATGGGCCTACCAGAAGGCAGCGGAGGAAAAGAAATTGGCCTTCGTTGGACAGCAGTTCACCGACCTGGAAGAGGCTGCCCCAGATGGAAACATCCACAAGCTGAGCGAATATGTTGGTAAGGGCAAATGGGTGCTCGTGGATTTCTGGGCCTCATGGTGCGGACCTTGCAAGGCTGAGATGCCCAACGTGGTGACTGCCTACGAGAAGTATCATGCCAAGGGCTTCGATATTGTCGGACTGTCGTTCGACAACAAGAAAGAGCCTTGGGTGAAAGCCATCACCGACTGGAACATGCCATGGATACACTTGTCAGATGTAAAAGGTTGGAAGAGCGTGGCCTCTGGCGTATATGGAGTGAACAGCATCCCCGACAACCTGCTCATCGACCCGCAAGGCAAAATCGTGGCTCGCGGACTTCGTGCAGAAGCTCTTCAAGCCAAGCTCAAAGAGATATTCGGTGAGTAACCGGTAATAGAAAAAGAGGGTTCACTTCAAAATTGAACACCCTCTTTTCTTTGGTTTTACTTGCGATGCAATGAGACTGTACTTGCATCGCAAGTAAACGCTACGTAAACGTTACGTAGGCTTTACTTTCAATGCAAAGAGACTTTCTTTTCAACGCAATGAGGCTTTATTTGCGGTGCAATGAGACTTTACTTCCAGTTCAATCAGTCTCCACTTACGAGGAGGGTAGTGGGAGCAGGATGAATTTCGTGTGGAGATGGACAGGTGGTTACAACGTTTCCCTTTGAGAAAGTGAAAAAGCGCCTTCACGCCTTCACACTCTTGCAACGTGCTGATTACAAGTTGCTTACTTGTGAAGGTGCCTTCACACGTAACAAGCACATTAACAATGAGTTATCTTGCTGTGAAGGTGTGAAGGCACTTTTTGACTTGAATATAAAGAAAAAGTTTCCTTAACGAAGGCTGAAAATCAACTTCACAACTTCACAGGCTTGTAAGTTTTTGGAAGACAATGCGTTGTGTGTGAAGTTTAACTTCACGCAACTTCACACATCTTCATTTCCTGAAAACGTCGTTTTTGCATTCTGAAAACATTGTTTTCACTTCCGAAAACGCCGTTTTCAGAAGTCAAAACAATGTTTTCACGTCTTAAGAACGGTGTTTTCAAGAGCTAAGTACTATAGTTACGGAAAAAAACTATAGAGATTATGATGACAAACCATAGTACTTCTGATGACAAACCATAGTACTTCTGATGACTAACGATAGTCCCTCTCATTTCAGGGGAAAGGTTGGGTGGTCTTCATTCTACGTGGTACTCCCCTCCCATTTTAGGGGAAAGGCTACGGGTAGGCGAGCTTGCTCGGGAATGGGGTAGGGGTGGGGTCAAAACCCTGTGAAGTTGCGTGAAGTTAAACTTCACACGTAACTTACTCAATCCCAACACTATGCAGCACTGTGAAGTTGTGATGTTGAATTTTGTTTTCTCGTTGAAGATATTATTCTTCTTTATTGAAGACACTTTCACACTTTCTTTATGGAAAACAGACATGGCGATTGATTGTTTTTCTCAGTATTTAGTTAATATAATAGTGGATTGAGATAACTGTTATTCAAATATTTTTATTATCTTTGCAGCGTTACTGATATGTCTTTCTTGTCTTTAATGCGGCACTAGGACAAATGAAGGTCTGAAGTAACCAAGCCAAGAAAATTCTATCATTCATGACCTACGGATTATTAACAACAAGTGCTGCCCTCATGATGATTATGAAACTTCAGCGTCTCCAGCGATTAGCAACTCTGCTGCTTCTTTTGGGCGTATTCTTATCAGTTGCCCATGCATACGATTTTGTAAGTGGTGGTATCTATTACAATATTACTTCGACTACAAACATGACGGCGTCGGTCACTTACTTCAGTAAGACCAATAATGCCTATAGTGGCACCGTGACCATTCCTGCATTTGTGAGCCACGGCGGAAAAGACTATACCGTCACGGCCATTGGCGAATATGCCTTCGTAGGATGTACCTCTTTGGACAAAGTGGAATTCACTTCTGATCACCTCAAGACCATAGGCAACTACGCCTTCTCTGGTTGCAATGGCATGAAGAACGTCGTCATTCCCAATCATATCACACAAATCGGCAATGGTGCCTTCAATGGTTGTTATGGCATCACTGGCGTTACTATCGAGGAGGGCGAAGAGACGCTGACACTGGGATGCAACTATTACGACACTTCTGGAAAAGGTAAAGGTCTGTTCTACGACTGCCCGTTGTATTCAGTTTTCATCGGAAGGACACTTAGCTATGCTACCTCTAATGTAAATTATTATGGCTATTCTCCTTTCGCGAAAATCACCACACTTGAGAAGGCTAGGTTAGGAAATCCGGTGACTTCCATTCAAAACTATCTGTTTTATGGCTGTACTTCTCTGAAAACGATGGTATATAACAGCCAGTGCAAGCCAACGCTGGTGTCAATCTATGCATTCTATGGCTGCACGTCTCTGACTTGGGACGGAGTTGGACTGCCGGAATCTGTCAAGACTATAGGCTCATATGCTTTCCAGAACTGTACTAAATTAACGAATCTTGTCATCAAGCCCCACATTACGACCATTAACAACGGTGCATTCAATGGTTGCACTGGCATTACAGGCGTGACCATCGAGGAGGGCGAAGAGACGCTGACACTGGGATGCAACTATTACGACACTTCTGGAAAAGGTAAAGGTCTGTTCTACGACTGCCCGTTATCTTCAGTTTTCATCGGAAGGCCACTTAGCTATGCTACCTCTAATGTCAATTATTACGGATATTCACCGTTTGCGAACATCACTACTATTGAGACTGCGAATTTGGGAAATCTTGTAAAAAGCGTCCAAGGTTATCTGTTCTATGGCTGTAAGTCGATTGTAGATGGTGACGGCATTATTCCCTCTTCTGTGACATCGATAGGTGAACGGGCTTTCTCTGGTTGCGCAAAACTCAAAACCATTACCATACCCAACAAGGTGAAATCTATCGGACAATATGGCTTTGCAAACTGTACGGAGCTTGTCCGTGTCACCTCACTGGCCACGACACCTCCATCCATCTATGCCAACTGTTTCTCTGAAAACACTTACAACAATGCTACCTTGATTGTTCATAACGCTAATGCTTACGGTCAGGCCGTCGGATGGAAGCTTTTCCAGAATGTGGAAGAATCAGGTGTGGTAACAGAGATTACAGATGTGCAAACTGATGCTCCAGAAATAACCGTTTTCAATGGAATCATTCATGCTGAGGGGCTCGACATGAAAGTGTTCAATATGTCTGGTTACCTGATTGGTGAAGGTAGCGAAGTGCCTGTTACCCCAGGCCTTTACATTGTCAAGGTGGGAGGAAAGAGCTTTAAGGTACAGATCAAACTGTAGGAAGTCGTAATGCCACAGAAAACGTCACAGATACATCGTTGAAAAAGAAAAAGCGGCAAAGGAAAATGCTCCTTTGTCGCCTTTGGTCGGGATGAGGCGACTCGAACGCCCGACCCCTACGTCCCGAACGTAGTGCGCTACCAACTGCGCTACATCCCGATCTTTTTGTCTCGATTTTCAAAATCGGATGCAAAGTTACTGCATTTTTTTGAAATTCGTGCAAGTTTTTAAAGAAAAGATTTTCTTTTCCCTTTTTTTATGATTCTTTTTATGATTCGAATCTATTCAGCATATATGATAATGGCAACATGGAGTAGGAGAAGGGGAGTGGAATCGTGGGCATTATCTACAATAGTGTGGGCAGCTGGTACAGCTTCATGCTGTTGCTTCCCTTAATCAGGATGTAATAGCCTTTAGGTTGCTCTTCTTTGATGGCAGCCTTTACTTCCTCCACATCCTTGAATCTACGGTAGTCGCATGTCGTCTTCCCGAACTCATCTCCCACAAGCCACACGTTTTCCAAACCGTATTCTTTCATCAGGTCAACGGCATGCTGATGCTCTTCGGCAGAGGCCTCACCCAATTCGCGCATATCACCTAAGATGGCCATTTTGGGACTCACCTCCATGTCGCGGAAGTTCTTTAGGGCAGCGGCCATGCTGGTGGGATTGGCGTTATAAGCATCCACGATGAGATGGTTGTGGGCAGTCTCTTCCAACTGACTGCGGTTGTTACTGGGAACATAGTTAGCCAGTGCATGGTTGATGTGTTTTTCATCCACATCGAAGTATAAGCCCACGGAGATGGCGGCTAACATATTATATACATTGTATGACCCAATCAAGTGAGTCTGGATCACATATTTCTCTGAGTCACCCTCTTCCTCATCATGCACAAACCAGCAGAATTTGAGGAAGGGAGCACACGAGATGACCTGTCCTTTTACCGTGATGTCCTCGTTATCTCCTAAACCATACGAAGAACGGAAAATCAGTCCACGTTCATCAGCCATCTGCTGCAAGTCATGATCATCCTCATTGATAAACAGGAACCCTTTCTCGAAGTCCTTTTTCTGTTGTGAAGCGAGGAAATCGTACATTTCCCCCTTTGTACGTTTCACCCCTTCGAAGGACCCGAATCCCTGCAGGTGAGCCCGTCCAACATTCGTAATCAGTCCGCAAGTAGGTTCCGCCGTTTCTACCAGTGTCTTGATGTCGCCCGGATGACTGGCTCCCATTTCAATCACTGCGATGTCGTGAGTTTCATTCAGTCCGAACAACGTTTTGGGAACCCCCACGTCGTTGTTGAAGTTCCCCTGAGTGTAAAGCACGTTATATTCTTCCGAAAGAACGGCAGCAATCAGTTCTTTGGTCGTTGTTTTCCCATTGGTTCCTGTGATGCCGATCACTGGAATGTCGAACTGCCGACGGTGCTCGCGTGCCAGGTCTTTGAAGGTCTGGAGGCAATTATCCACTTTGATAATCCTTCCGCTGAATTGACTTTCCCCTTCTGACGATTCTTCACTCTTAACTCTTAACTCTTCACTCTCCTCATCCACGATGGCGTAGGCACATCCTTTCTCCAGTGCTTGGATGGCGAACTGGTTACCGTTGAATGAGGCACCTTTCAGTGCGAGGAAGATGCTGCCCTCAGGGCAATCGCGGCTGTCGGTCGTGATGCAAGGATGCTGTTTGTACAGCTGATACAGTTCTTTGATGTCCATGAATATCTTGTTTTGTTGTGCAAAGATAACCTTTTTTGAGTATGGTTGATGCAGAAGGTCCGTTTTTTTAGTAAAAATAAAGAGTAAACCGTATCTTGTGTGACCGATTTTTCGTAACTTTGCCCCAAATATGAGTTATACGATCAATGTAGGTGGACGGTTGCTCGACTTGTCGGCACCATTGGTGATGGGTATTCTGAATGTGACGCCCGATTCTTTCTTCTCTGGCAGCAGGATGCAGACCGAGGAAGAGATAGCGGCACGTGCCCGTCAGGTCATTGCCGAGGGAGGTGCGGTCATTGACGTGGGGGGCTGTTCCACCCGTCCGGGAGGTGTCCTTGCCACTCAGCAGGAAGAGATGGCCCGTTTGCGAATAGCCTTGTCGGTGGCGCGTCGGGATTTGCCCGATGCCATATTATCTGTTGACACCTTCCGTCCCGATGTAGCGAAGATGGCCGTTGAGGAATATGGTGCTGACATCATCAACGATGTAGAGGGCAGCGATGCGATGTTCCGTCTGGTGAGTCGTCTGGGTGTTCCTTATATCTATATGTCATCGGCCCCCACCTTACATGATGTGTTACTTGATTTCTCCCGCAGTGTGCAGGCATTGCGTGACTTAGGACAGAAAGACATAATCCTTGATCCCGGTTTCGGCTTCGGCAAGACGTTGGAGCAGAACCACGAGCTGCTGCATGACCTGGAGCTTCTCCGTGTGATGCAGTTACCGATTCTTGTGGGTGTATCTCGCAAGAGCATGATCTGGAAACTGTTGGGTATCACCCCCGATCAGGCATTGAACGGCACAACCGTGCTCCATACGATGGCTTTGCTGAAAGGAGCATCGATCCTCCGGGTGCATGATGTGCGTGAGGCTGTCGAGGCTGTGAAACTGATAGGGCCTTCGCCCTTTGCCCCTTGACCTTCAACCTTCGACCTTTGACCTTCGACCATTTAACATAAATAAAAAGAAAAGTGTTTGATTTTGGAATAAAAGATATTGTGGATATCGTCCTGGTGGCGACGATGCTCTACTACTGTTACCGACTGATGAAGGAATCACGTTCGCTGAATGTCTTCATCGGAATCCTTGTGTTTATTGTTGTATGGCTTTTCGTGAGTCAGATTCTGGAGATGCGGCTGTTGGGCAGTATCATGGACAAGCTGGTGAGTGTGGGAGTGCTCGTCATCATCATCATCTTTCAGGATGAGATCAGGAAGTTCCTCTACAACCTTGGTGCCCAGCAGCGCGTTCATTCATTGGTGAAACTGTTCCGTGGCGATGGTAGGGGAAAGCGGAAAACCGACAAGGAGACGATCATGCCCATCGTCATGGCCTGTATGAACATGGCTCGTCGTAAGGTGGGTGCGCTGATCGTCATCGAACGAAACTCCCAGCTAACGGAGATCGTCTCCACCGGTGATGAGATTGATGCCAATATCAACCAGCGTCTCATCGAGAATATTTTCTTCAAGAACTCACCGCTGCATGATGGTGCCATGGTGATCTCGAAGAAGCGTATCCGTGCTGCGGGATGTATCTTACCCGTATCTCACAGTGTGGATATCCCGAAAGAACTGGGCCTTCGCCACCGCGCTGCCTTAGGTGTCTCTCAGGAGACAGATGCCATCGCCGTGGTCTGTTCAGAGGAGACAGGACGTATCAGCGTGGCCATCCAGGGAAACTTCCAGCTACGCCTCTCGGCAGAGGAACTGGAGAGAATCCTCACCAAGGAGATGGGGCTGGAGGATGTTCATGGTTCATAGTTCATGGTTCATAGTTCATAGTTGGTAGGGCATAGTTCATAAAAATAACAATTTTTATCGGACTAAACATCTGCTATGTGGATTATTTTTGCTACTTTTGCAAACTCGATATGACAAATTATTATATATAAACTACAGAACTATGGATTTAATTCAACAAATCATCAATCGCGCTAAGAGTAACAAACAGCGTATCGTGCTTCCCGAAGCAGAAGAAGAGAGAACACTGACTGCTGCCGACCGTGTGTTGGCAGAAGACATGGCTGACATCATCCTGATCGGTAATCCCGAGAAGGTACATGCCTTGGCTAAGGAGAAAGGCCTGACTCACATTGACAAGGCAACGCTCATCGACCCGCTGAACTGTGAGAAGAGCGAGGAGTATGCCCAGTTGCTAACTGAGCTCCGTAAGAAGAAGGGTATGACTATTGAGCAGGCCCGTGAGCTGGTGAAGAATCCGCTCTACTTAGGATGTATGATCATCAAGACCGGTGATGCTGACGGACAGATCTCTGGTGCCCTCTCTACGACGGGCGAGACCTTGCGCCCTGCCTTGCAGATTATCAAGACAGCTCCGGGTATCACCTGTGTGAGTGGAGCAATGCTGCTGATCACCCAGAAGCCCGAATACGGTGAGAATGGTGTGCTAGTTGTGGGTGATGTGGCTGTCACGCCGATGCCCGATGCCAACCAACTCTCGCAGATTGCCGTTTGTACGGCTCAGACGGCCAAGAGCGTGGCTGGATTTGAGGATCCCCGTGTGGCCATGCTGAGCTTCTCCACCAAGGGCAGTGCAACCCATGAGGTGGTTGACAAGGTGATCGAGGCTACGAAGCTGGCCAAGGAACTTGATCCGTCGCTGAAGATCGATGGTGAGCTGCAGGCTGATGCTGCCTTGGTTCCCGGTGTAGGAAAGAAAAAGGCTCCGGGCAGTGAGATCGCCGGCAATGCCAATGTACTCGTGTTCCCGAACCTTGAGGTGGGTAACATCGCCTATAAGCTTGTGCAGCGCCTTGGTGATGCCATTGCCATTGGTCCGATCCTCCAGGGAATCGCCCGTCCGGTGAATGATCTCTCCCGTGGTTGCTCCGTGGAAGACATCTACTACCTCGTCGCCATCACTGCCTGTCAGGCAATGGATGCGAAGTAAGCGAAGAGTTAAGAGTGAAGAGTTAAGAGTGAAGAGTGAAGAGTGAAGAGTGAAGAAGTTGCTGCCGCCCCATGATTTCACATTATAACAGAGAAGGTGGACCTTTGCATATCAAAAGCTATGCCTTTGCGGTCAGGATTGTGAAAATGTTTCTTCATTTCACGGAATGCGACTGGAAATTGCAGGCAATCTATAAGCAAGTGTTGCGCTCGGGTACATCCATCTCTGCCAATGTCCATGAATCGGAATTTGCGCAAAGTGCTTCAGACTTCGCTTCTAAACTTCACATATCTCTCAAGGAGGCCAATGAGACGATGAACTGGCTCAACCTATTGCACGACACAGATGTTCTTTCAGACAAAGAGTTCGAAAGTATAGCAGCCGATTGCAGTGAGGTTATCGCCTTGTTGGTCGCATCAATAAAAACAATAAAGAAAAATAATCAAATAAAATAATGAGTTGAAGGTGTTGGGAAAAGGAGATGCGGTAGCAAATTCTTCACTCTTCACTTTTCACTCATCACTTAAAATTATGAAAATATTGGTATTAAACTGTGGCAGCAGTTCTATTAAATATGCATTATATAACATGGATGATAAGTCCGTGATGACCAGTGGCGGTGCAGAGCGTGTGGGCCTGGACGGTTCCTTTGTAAAAGTGAAACTTGCCAATGGCGAGAAGAAACAGATTATGCACGACATACCCGAGCATACCGAGGGCGTGAAGTTCATCTTCTCACTGCTCACCGACCCTGAGATTGGCGTGATCAAGGACCTCAGTGAGATCGATGCTGTGGGACACCGCATGGTGCATGGCGGAGAAAAGTTCAACAAGAGTGTGATCCTCACCGATGAGGTGCTGAAGGCTTTCGAGGAGTGCTCAGACCTCGCTCCGCTGCATAACCCCGCCAACCTGAAGGGCGTGAATGCCGTGAAGGAACTGATGCCCGGTCTGCCACAGGTGGGTGTCTTCGATACCGCTTTCCACCAGACCATGCCGCCGAAGGCCTTTATGTATGCCATCCCCTACGAGCTGTATGAGAAGTACGGTATCCGTCGCTACGGTTTCCATGGCACCTCCCACCGTTATGTCTCTGCCCGTGCCTGTGAGTTCTTAGGCATTCCTGCCGAGGGTACGAAGATGGTGACCTGTCATGTGGGTAACGGCGGTTCCATTGCTGCTGTGAAAGACGGTAAGTGCATCGATACCTCCATGGGTCTCACTCCGCTGGAAGGCTTGGTGATGGGAACCCGTGCCGGTGATATCGATGGTGGTGCCGTGACTTTCATCGAGAAGAAGCTGGGCTTAGATGCCGATGGCATGTCGAACCTGTTGAATAAGAAGAGCGGTGTGGCTGGTCTGACGGGCGGTTCCAGCGATATGCGTGATGTGGAGAATGCAGCCAAGGCCGGTGATCCACGTGCTAAGTTAGCACAGGATATGTATTTCTACCGTATTAAGAAATACATCGGTGCATACGCTGCTGCCATGGGCGGACTGGATGTCGTTGTCTTCACTGCCGGTGTAGGTGAGAACCAGACCAGTATGCGCGCAGAGGTATGTAAGGACATGGAGTTCTTAGGCATCAAGTTCGATGAGTCGAAGAACAATGTCCGTGGTGAGGAGGCAGTGATCTCCGCCGATGACTCCAAGGTGAAGGTGTTGGTGATTCCTACTGATGAGGAGCTGATGATTGCCACCGACACGATGAATCTGCTGAAGTAACCGCACAGGATTACTTCATGATCTAAGCACCAAAGCCCATGAATCCATGGATACTTTGGTGCTTTTTTCGTATGTCTTGTGCCCGATTGTATGCTCGTGTCTCCGTGACTTCGAATGCTGCAATCGGAGCGAAAAATGAATTTTATATGATAATTTTGTGTGGGCGGATTAAACTTTATGTGATAATGACACTCTAATAAACAGACTTGTATGTTAGCAGTTTATTAATCCTTTTGTTATATGATATTTCATTTACGCCCTCTTGTCTTGTTTGTGGCAATGGCGATCAGCCTGGGCGCCTGGGCGCAGAGTGAGTCATTGTCGGGTAGTGTCATCGATAGTGAACAACGCGAAGCCTTGGCCAATGCTACCATTCAGTTATACAGATTAGGAAGGCCCACGAATGGGAAGACCGACACCACCTATGTGGCTGGTGCCTATTCCGACAGTCGTGGTCATTTCTCGTTCAATACCCTGAAAGCAGGGAACTACCTGCTCCGCGTGAGTTACTTAGGCTACAAGGTGGTGAACAAACCACTCACAAAGGTGAATGGCAGGTCGCTTGCTGTCGGACAGATCGTGATGGAACATGATGCCTTGCAGTTGGATGAGACCGTGGTGCTGGCCAATGTCCCCAAGATGGTGGTCAAGGATGATACAGTGGTTTATAATGCCGACGCCTTCCGTGTGCCCGAAGGGGCGGTCATCGAATCACTGGTGGAGATGTTGCCCGGTGCGAAGATCGACGAGAACGGCGGTGTGACGATCAATGGCAAGACGGTGAGACGCTTCAAGATGGATGGCCGTGATTTTATGACAGGTAACAATGATGCCGTGATGAAGAACCTGCCCTCGTATGTGATCGACAAGGTGAAGGCATACGATGAGAAGAGCGACTTGTCAAGGGCGACAGGTATTGATGATGGTAATGATGACTTCGTGCTGGAGTTTGAGACCAAGCGCAGTGCACGTAACGGCTTACAGATGAACCCCGATGTAGGTTACGGTACAGACAAACGCTATGGTATCCGTCTCACTGCGATGAAACCTTTCGGTGCTATGCGCTACACCTTCATGGGAAATGCCAACAACGTGAACGACCGAAACTTCTCGGGTCGTGGTGGTCGAGGTCGTGGTAACAACCAGGGACAGCGAGAAACGAAGACAGCGGCACTGGATGTGAGCTACGAGAAAACGAGAGACCTGAGGGTGAGCGGACGAGTAACCTGGACCCGCAATGATGCCGACAACTGGAACAGAACGGGATCGGAGAACTTCGTCAACACCCGGGGCGGTGCCTTCTCAAACAGCGTCAGTCAGAGCTATTCGCGCAACAACAACTGGACAGGAAACATGAACCTGCAGTGGAACATCGACAGTGTCACCACTCTGTCCTTCCGCCCCAATGTCAGCTTGGGCAGCAACGACAGTCGTTCGTTCTCTAACTCGGCTTCGTTCAATGCCAATCCCTTCGACTATGTGAGTGATGCCTTGAGCGAAGAGAGTCTGCACTATATGGATGAGCATGACCTGATCGTGAACAGAGACGAGAGGAAATCGTTGTCGTACGGTGAAAACAAAAACCTCAGCTCCCAACTGCAGATCACCCGTCGCTTAGGTAGCAAGGGACGTAACGTGGCCATCAGCTCGAACATCAACTACAGCGACAACGACAATCGCAATGCCAACCTCTCGGCCGTGCGCCTCTATCAGACCTTGAACACGTTTGGTAACGACTCCACTTACCAAACCAACCGCTATACACTGTCGAATGGTGACAATTTCAGCTATTCTGTTGGTGTTACCTATACAGAGCCGTTATACAACTTCAAACCGAAACCATCACCTATGGATACGGTGAGGGTGCGCGGACCGTTTGGCGGCGGTGGCATGAGGAATTTCGGTCGCGGCTTCGGAGCCCAGGGCATCTTCCTCCAGATGAACTACCGTTATAACTACAGTCGTCAGAAGAGCGATCCTGCCACCTACGACTTCCCCTCCTTTACCGATGAGGCCTTTGCCGATGTCATCAACGACTATCGTGAATGGACCCGTTTGTTCGGCTATCTCGACAATCCTTATGAGATGTACCTCAGCGACCGTCTGAGTCGCTACTCCGAGCGCACGGAAAACAACCATAACGTGGATCTCCAGCTGCGCGTGGTGCGCGATAAGCTGAATATGAATGCCGGTGTGTCCTTTCAGCCGCAACACTCACACTATATCCAGCAGTATCTGGGCATCCCCATTGATACGACACGTACTGTGACCAATGTGTCGCCAACCCTGAATGTGCGCTATCGTTTCAATCAGCAGACGAACCTTCAGGTGCAGTTGAGAGGACAGTCGTCGCAGCCCAATATCACGCAGCTGCTTGATATCTACGATGATACAAACCCCTTGAACATCTCGATGGGTAACCCAGGATTGAAACCATCATTCAACACAAACCTGAACGTGAACTTCCAGATGATGCGGGCACAAAAGCTCGAAGAGAGTCCGGAGGGCTTCATGATTCCGAAGGCGCAGCGTCACTGGAGTTTCAGTACCAATGTGGGATTGCGCACAACGAGAAATTCTATTGGTAATGTTGTTACCTATAACGAGAGAACCGGTGGACGTATCTCCCGACCGGAGAATATCAACGGTAACTGGAGCATCAATGGTGGCGGCTCGTTCAATCTCGGTCTCGACACCCTGAACCGCTGGGATGTGAGTGGCGGCGTGAATGCCAGCTATAACCACCAGATCGGTTATGTGAACCTGAACCGCACGGCCATCCCCGATCGTAATGTCACCCATACTTATAATGTGTCTCCCGATGTGTCGTTGAGCTACCGCAACTCGTGGCTCAGCGTCTCACTGAACGGTCGTGCCACTTATGCCCATACGGAGAACAGGTTGCAGGCATCCCGTAACCTCACCACCTGGAACTTCTCATACGGCGGGAACACCCGGATCACTTTCCCGTGGGGTACCAGTCTGTCAACCGATATCAATATGTTCAGTAAACGAGGGTATGATGACCAGACCCTCAACACCAATGAGATGATCTGGAATGCGCAGCTGTCACATGGGTTCCTGAAAGGCAAGAAACTCACGGTGATGCTGCAATGGTATGACATCCTGAACCAGCAGTCGAACTTCACTCGTAACGTAACGGCTAACGGCTGGACCGACCGTGAGGTGAACTCCATTACCAGCTATGCCATGCTCCATGTGAGCTACCGATTGAACCTCTTTGGCAATAATCAAGGACAAGGATGGGGAGGTATGCAGAACGGCCGTGGTGGTCGTGGTGGTCGTGGTGGCTTCCCAGGTGGCGGTGGTTTCCCGGGTGGCGGCTTCGGTGGTGGTTTCCCCGGTGGCGGTTTCTGAAATGCCTGACGTTTTTGGTCGTTGGCTATAGTCTTTTCCTGATAGCTATAGCATTTACTCCATGAACTTAACGTGAGCCATTGTCAGGATAATTCGCATTCTATTATCAACACCTTACCAAGCCTCGTCAGAATCGCTCGTTTTCGACCGAGAGGGCGGTTGGTTCTTCCCGTGCCCGTATTTTGCGTTAAACGAAGTTAATTCGTTAAGATTATTCAGAAAATTAACAATTAACAAAATAGAATGGTCGCCCATGGCGAAGGGTGGGGGAAACGAATTAGAATAATTAGAATAATTATTTCCACAAATAATAATTAGCTTTCGCTCAAGGCACTCTTCCAATTATTTATATTCGTTTCCAATTCCTTCGCCGTAGGTGTATCTATTTGGTTCTTGGTTTTATTTTATTTCGACTCAACAAAAGAAATGCAGGCATTTCTTTGTATTCGCTACTCCAAAATTTGGTTTTTCGCTCACTTATTTGTACCTTTGTAACCCATGACACAGGAAGAAAGATTAAAAATAGAAGAGAATATCGTAGATGTGATCAAAACGGTGTACGACCCCGAGATACCAGTGAATATCTACGACCTGGGCATGATCTACAAGATCGATGTTCAGGATGAGGGTGATGTGGAGGTCGATATGACCTTCACGGCTCCCAACTGTCCCGCTGCCGACTTCATCCTTGAGGATGTGCGTACAAAGATCGAAAGCGTGGAAGGTGTTCATAATGTCAACGTCAATCTGGTCTTCGAACCCGCCTGGGACCAGAGTATGATGAGTGAAGAGGCGAGGGTTGAATTGGGATTTGATTAGTTGAGAGTTGAGAGATGAGAGATGAAAAATGAGAAATGAGAGATATGATTAGCACTATAAGCGTGTAACTATGATGAAGCGTGAAAAGAATATTCTGTTAGAAAAGGCAGAAGCATTCGCTGGAAGAATGGTGAAGATGTATCAGTATCTAACCATCCAAAAGAAGGAATTCATCATTTCAAAGCAAGTCTTTCGAAGTGGAACAAGCATAGGTGCTAATTTGACAGAGAGTAAAAATGCTCAAAGTCAGTCAGACTATATACATAAACAGAGTATAGCCCTTAAAGAAGCCGATGAAACGGCCTACTGGCTTAAAAATCTATTTATAGGAGGTTATCTTAATGAAAAAGAATATCAATCTATATCCAATGATTGCGATGAGCTTATCAGAATGCTCGTCACTTCCATCAAGACTCTTAAGAAGAAGAGGGAAGGGGTTTAGTTGTGGTAATCATATCTCTCATTTCTCATTTCTCATTTCTCACTTATGAAGAATGTCTACATTTTAAGCGATGCTCACCTCGGCTCGTGGGCTATCCCGCATCAAAGGATGCAGGAAAGACGATTGGTGAGGTTCCTTGATGACATCAAGCACAAGGCGGCTGCCGTGTATCTGTTGGGCGACATGTTCGATTTCTGGTATGAATGGAAATATGCCGTGCCGAAAGGCTATACCCGTTTCTTAGGGAAGATTTCGGAGCTGACCGACATGGGCGTGGAGGTGCATTACTTCACGGGTAACCACGATATCTGGATGTATGGCTACTTGGAGGAGGAGTGTGGCGTGATCCTGCATAAGCAGCCGCTCACCACGGAGATCTATGGCAAGGTGTTCATGATGGCGCATGGCGACGGACTGGGTGATCCTGACAAGAAGTTCAAGTTCATCCGCAGGATGTTCCATAACCGTGCCTGTCAGCATCTGTTCTCTACCCTCCATCCTCGGTGGTCGATGTGGTTCGGCCAGACATGGGCGAAACATTCACGGATGAAGCGTGCCGACGGGAAGGAGCCGCCCTACATGGGAGAGGATAAGGAGTTCCTGGTGCTCTATACCAAAGAGTACATAAAAACACATCCCAACATCGACTACTTCATTTACGGGCACCGCCATATCGAACTCGACCTGATGCTGTCGAGAAAGGCGCGGATGATGATCATCGGCGACTGGATCTGGCAGTTCACCTACGTGGTGTTCGACGGTGAGCACCTGCTACTGGAAGAATACGTGGAAGGGGAGAGCAAACTGTAACTTTTGCAAGTTGTCGAGGGCAGAACCCGATTACGACACCACTTTGGGCATGGATTCATTCTTGCAGGCATAGTATTCATTTACCAGACTCCTGTATCCTAACTGTTTGAGTTGGGCGTAGTCGGTGCGGTAGTTCGCCTTGCTGTGCTTACCCGTGGCAAGGTAGCGGATGTTCTGTTGAAGATAGTGGTCGATCTCCTTCAAACCATCGGTCTGGTTGATGACGGGAAAGAACCACCTTGACCAGGTGAGTGTCTCGGGATCATCGCTCTCGAAGAATTTCCTGTTGAAGAGGTTGATAAGGCCCTTCATTGCCTTTTCGGGTGCAATGTGCTTCGTGTTGCGCCAACGAAGGAGTGACTTTGCTGCCCGTTTGATTTTCCCCTTCATCTTCTTCTTGGCCGCCTCCGAGATATCTATCTGGTGACCATGACATTTGAAGCCTAAGAACTCGTAGGCTTCATCGGGCGAATAGATCATTTCCTTATCGGGGTTCACCTCCAGTCGGTATTGCTGGAGATAGTGGGCCATCTGACACTTGTATCCCTCCAGTGTTTTAAGGTCGGGGGCAAACAGGATGATGTCATCGGAATAGCGGGCATAGACGACACTGGCATCATGGAAATGCTTGTCAATATCTTTCAGATAGACATTGGCAAGGAAGGGGGAGGTGGGTGTTCCTGCCATCACCCCATGACTCTCCAGAATCGTTTCCCCGTTATAGACAACGCGCTTGTCGGTAAGCATCTTTTCGAAGAAACGGAACAGAGGAGGGTCATCGGCCATCATCTCCTTCAGCATCGGAAGCAGGATATCGATGGAGATGGAATTGAAATAGTCGTGGATGTCGAGTTTGTAAGCCCACATCTTTTGATTGGCCACAGCCCTGTTGATCTGCAAGACGGCATCATGCACCTTCTTGCCTCGGCGGAACGCATAGCAGTTGGGGACAAAAAAGTGATCGTAGTCATAAAGTCTGAAGGCAATGACTTTAAGTACCTTCATCGCCTCGGGCGCAAAGCTATAGACCACCCGTTTCTTGCCCGTGCCCATCTTGTTGACGATCTTCTTCGTGGGAATGCCCAAGCCGTCACCCTGCATCATTCTCTGTACAAGGTGAAGATACTGTTCCTTCTCTACGAAACGGTCGGCTTCGCGGAACTCATGCCAGGTGAAACGACCTTTCAGCAGTCGGTAGGCGATATACTCGTCCCAGACATCCTGTCGGGACAGCTGTGTGATGAGGCTTTCCATGATAAAAAAGAAAAAGGGGAGGATTTTGAATCCGCAAAATTGCGGATCACGAGAGGATACCTTACCTTGCCAGCCTGCAAAACATGATGATAGGTAAGGCTGCCTCCTTTGCAGGCGCAGTCATGCTGCATCCCCTTTTTCGATGTCTCTTATGCTAAGAATTTTCGGATGCGCCCAATCACGTAGCTCCTTTCGTTGGGCATCTGCGTGTAGAAGTTGATGTAGGGAAGGGCTAACTTCTCGGCATACATCCTCGCAATGAGATACTTCACATTTTCATCGTGACTGTGACCTTTGCCCAGCATGACTACGGCCTTTGCCTTTCCCTCAGCCTCCAGCACGAAGGTGTAGGGTTGGCCCCATTCGGCCTTGTAGGCCTGCGTGGGACGTGTCGTATAGAGCTGGGCTTCATCGCTGACGAATCCAACGAGATCCGTCACGGGAACTTTCTCACGAATGCTGTATGATGAGAACTCGCTCCGTAGAATATCCCGGAAATAGGTTTCCCACTCAGTGTCGGTCTTTTCCTTTTCTGCAAATGTAGCTGCAGGACGTTCAACAGGTCGTGCCGGTCGCACTGGTTCTGCTTCCTTCTGCTGTTTGTCAAGATAGTCCTTGGCAACTCCCGCTAATTTCAATAAGATTTTTCCAAAGTCCATAGTTTTCCTTTTTTAGTGAGTCGTCTGCAAATATACAATATTTTGGATTAACTCCCAAACAAATTGTAAGATATTTTTTATTTTTATGAACTCTGGGAAGCGTTGATCACAGTCGTCCTTGTTCATGATAACTGTAGTAAGCCCCGTCGGTAACCACGAGATGGTCGAGGAGGTAGATGCGCATGATGTCGCAGGCTTTCTTCACCCGTTCTGTTAAACGGTCGTCATCGCGGCTGGGTGACGGGTTGTTGCTGGGATGGTTGTGGCAGAGTGCCACCACGGTGGCATTGCAGAGCAGCGCCTCCTTCAGGATGATTCGTATATCGACGGCAGTCTCGCTGATACCACCTCGGCTGATACGCACGGTCTTGATGAGACGGTAGTTCTGATTCATCAGCAGGATCCATGCCTCCTCGGTGGCGAGGTCTTGCATCATCGGGTGCATGTAGTCGTAGATGGCATTCGCAGAGTCGATGCGTTTACGCTCCTGCACCTTTTCCAATTGTCTCCTCTTCCCTAACTCACAGGCTGAGAGGATGGTGATGGCTTTGGCTTCGCCGATGCCGTTATACTGGCACAGTTCGTGTATGCTTTTCTTACCTAAGGTGTTCAGGTTGTTCCCGCAATCGTTGAGTAAACGTTTCATGAGATCCACGGCACTCTCTTTGGTGGAGCCGGAACCGATCAGTATGGCCAGCAGTTCAGCATCGCTCAGTGCCTCTGAGCCATGCATGACCATCTTTTCTCGTGGACGGTCTTCTTCTGCCCATAAGCTGATACTAAGTTTGTTTTTCATTTGATGATTAGGTGAATAGTTTTCAATGGATGTTAGTTATGTCCCGAAGGATGGAGTGCTACAAGCAGAACGTTATTTGTAGAACGTACGTTCGAAGGCAGTGAACTCGTCTTGTTTCCTTACGCACCGTTTCCACCAGGCTTTGAGGAAACCGAAGCCGTAGCCCATGAGCTGGGTGAAGGCGGCAGGGATGGAGAGTAAGCCTACCCACAGACTCTTGTTGCGGATAGTGGAATCGATGAAGATGATGAGGCTGTAGAGGAGTAGGGGGAACAAGGCCAATACACAGAACACAAAGCCTACCCCTTGGTGCATGTTGTCAGTAGGACGGAGACCGTTGGCATCCAGCCACTCGCCTTGGATGTAAAGACCGGCTCCCACGAGGAGCAACAGCAGACAGCTGATGACGCCTAAGGTGAAGACGGTGGGCAGGAGATGGACAAGCTTCAGCGTACCAGGGTGGCGCTTCGTGAGGTTGATACGGGCAATACCGCTGTTAAAAACCTGACGATAGAATTTGCGGAAGTCCGTGCGCCGCTTGTGCCATACCCATGCTTCAGGAATCAGACAGGTGTGGTGGCCTGCTTCCACGATACGGTAGGAGAAGTCGATGTCCTCGCCGAAGCGCATCTTACTGAAGCCGCCTAACTGCTGATAGACATCGCGGCGGATACCCATGTTAAACGAACGGGGATAGAACTTGTCGAGCTTCTTCTTTCCCCCTCGGATGCCGCCGGTTGTAAAGAATGATGTCATGGAATAGCTGATGGCTTTCTGCACCGGTGTGAAAGACGGATGGGAAGCGTCGGGACCGCCGAAAGAAGAAACCGGTGGTACGGTGGTACGGTGGCTCGGTGGCACGATAATACCTTTCTCAACAGCATTCAAATAGTCAGGCGGCAGAACGACATCACTGTCTAAGATAATGAGCCATTCGCCTTGTGAGCGCTCTGCTCCGTAGTTACGACTTTGTCCTGGACCGCTGTTCGACTTCATGAAATACTTCAAATCGAGTTGTTCTCGATATTTCTCGCAGACATCCTCGCAGGTTGTGGATGATCCGTCCTCCACGATAATCACCTCGAAATCCTTTACTGTCTGCTCAGTCAGGCTTTGCAGCAGCTCATTCACTTCGTCAGGTCGATTATAAACGGGTACGATAATGGAGTATTTCATAGGAATCGATCAGTTAATAATGGGTTGTTGAAAGGAGGGTGTGTCAAAATGAATTGTTGGTTCTGCGCAAAGCGCATACCCCATTATGACACACCCTCATCTTGATAGAGTTTCAAATATTATTCTTTCATGCGCTGCAGATAACTGCCGTCGCGAGTGTCAACCTGTACGAGCTCACCTTCATCGATGAAGAGGGGAACACGGATCTCTACACCTGTCTCCAGTGTGGCAGGCTTGGTGGCGTTGGTTGCGGTGTCACCCTTTACACCCGGCTCAGAGTGAGTAATGCGAAGAACGGTCTTCACCGGCATCTCTGCATAAAGGATGGTGTTGGTGTCTGCATCGCTCACCACTTCCACGATGTCGCTTTCCTTCATGAAGTCAACACCTGTGATAAGATCTTTGGCGATGGGAATCTGGTCGTATGTCTCCTGGTTCATGAAGATGAAGTCTTCCCCTTCCTGATAGAGATACTGATAGGGGCGGCGCTCCACGCGTACGTCTTCCAAAGCCTCGCCGATGTTAAAGCGCTTCTCCAGAACGCGACCGCTCACCACGTCTTTGAGCGTAGTGCGCATAATGGTATTACCTTTTCCAGGCTTCACGTGAAGGAAGTCGATACAGAAATACAACTTTCCGTCCATGCGGATGCATGTACCTTTCTTGATGTCTTGTGATTTAATCATATAATCTATGAGATTGATGTAAATAATTTCAATTTTCGGGTGCAAAGGTACAATAAAAATAGAAAAAAGCATAAAAGTTTTGTGTAAAATTCGCATAATTCTTTGTTAATTCAAAAAATATGTGTACTTTTGCACCCCAAATCGGAATGTAATCTGGGAATAATAACAAAAAATAAATACATAAAGCAATGAAAAGAACATTTCAGCCGCACAACAGGAAAAGAGTGAACAAGCACGGCTTCCGTGAGAGAATGTCAACAAAGAACGGTCGCCGCGTGTTGTCATCACGCCGCGCTAAAGGACGTAAAAAACTGACTGTTTCTGACGAGAATCACGGAAAGTAAGTCGGTTGACAGGCAAAATCAACAAGAAAACAGGAAGAAGTAAGGTAAGCACTTTGCTTCTTCCTGTTTTTTGTACTTTGGGCTTCTCCGAAGATACTTTCACCCGACAATAAAAGAAAAACGATTTTTTTCTTTGTATTGTGCTCGTTTAATCGTATCTTTGCACTCACAATCATAGTTTTTATGAAGTCATCAGAGTTCTTCAAAAAGGTGTTTAGTTGGAAACTTTGGGCCAACTTATTCGCGATGGCACTGGTAGTGGTCGCAGCCTGTTTCGGCGTGAAATACGGTATCGACCTCTATACCCACCACGGAGAGAGAATCCGCGTGCCCAATATTCGTCATAAATCATTTGCCGATGCCGAGCACATCCTCGACCAGTTAGGACTGGAGATACAAATCAGTGACACGGGGTATGTGAAGGTGCTTCCGCCGGATTGTATCTTGGAACAGTCGCTGTTGCCTGGGACAACGGTGAAATCGGGACGTGTCGTTTACGTTGTGATCAATGCAGCCAATACGCCTACACTCACGATTCCAGACGTGATCGACAACAGCAGCTACCGCGAGGCACGTGCCAAATTGGTGGCAATGGGCTTCAGGGTAGGCGATCCGCAGTATGTGCCGGGCGAGAAGGACTGGGTATATGGCATCAAGTGCCGTGGTAAGTTGGTGTCTAACGGACAGAAGGTGCCGGTGGATGCCATGCTCATCATTCAGGTGGGCGATGGCTTACGAGATATGTCCGACTCTGTGGCATATATTGAGCCAGAGATTGATGACTTCGAAGAGTTGGATGAAGAACCCCTTCCAGAACAGCCAAAACCAGAAGTCACTGAGGAGAAACCTGCCGAGCCGCCGGTGGGGAATGGAGAAGTGGATGAGTTCGAAGTGGTAACAGGACCGGAATAAGAGATGGCAGACGAGAGAATGGACGAAGAGAGGCTGGATTTAGAAGAGGCCGACTTGTCGGAACAGGCCCAGCTCTATGAGCATTTCCGCATCGCTGCCGATCAGGGACAGATGCCTTTGCGGGTAGATAAGTTCCTCTTTGAGCACTTGCAACACTCCAGTAGGAACAGGATACAGAAAGCAGCAGAGGCGGGGTTCATCCATGTGAACGACCATCCGGTGAAAAGCAACTATAAGGTGCGACCGGGAGATGTGGTCACATTGGTGCTTGACCGACCTCATTATGATGATACCATCGAGGCGGAGGAGATTCCCCTGACCATCGTCTATGAGGATGATGACCTGATGGTGGTGAATAAAGAGGCGGGCATGGTGGTGCATCCTGGTTGCGGAAACTATCATGGTACACTGGTGAATGCTGTGGCCTGGCATCTGCGTAATAACCCCGACTACGATCCCAATGACCCCGAAGTAGGTCTTGTCCATCGCATAGATAAGGACACAAGCGGTCTGCTGGTTGTCGCGAAGACTCCAAATGCCAAGACCAAGCTGGGGGCTCAGTTCTTCAACAAGACTACCCACCGCAGCTATAATGCCTTGGTGTGGGGTAACTTCGTGGAGGACGAGGGGAGGATAGAAGGGAATATCGGGCGCGATCCGAAAGACCGCCTGCGCATGGAGGTGTTCCCTCCCGACTCTGATATTGGGAAAAGTGCTGTTACCCACTACCGTGTTTTAGAGCGATTCGGATATGTCACGTTGGTGGAGTGTGTCTTGGAGACAGGACGAACCCATCAGATTAGAGCTCACATGAAGCATATCGGTCATCCGCTCTTCAGTGATGAACGCTATGGGGGAACGGAGATCCTGCGGGGAGAGCGTACCGCTCACTACCGTGCTTTCGTACAGAATTGCTTCAAGCTGTGTCCCCGACAGGTGCTACATGCCCGTACATTGGGTTTTGTACATCCCATTACAGGTAAGCAGATGGATTTTACCAGTGAGTGGCCGGCAGACATGGCGCAGGTGATTGACAAGTGGAGGCATTATTTTATGAACCGAAATAACGAAATATCATAATAACGTAATAACGAAAAATAGTAATAATGAATCATTTGAAGAGAACGATTGCCATTGTTTGTGGTGGCGACTCATCAGAGCACGATGTCTCATTGCGCTCGGCACAAGGTCTTTATTCTTTCTTCGACAAAGAAAGATATCATGTATATATTGTTGTCATCAAAGGACAGCGGTGGCAGGTGAACCTTCACGACGGAACAACGGCTCCGATCGACCGCAATGATTTCTCGTTCATAGAGAACGGGAATAAAATATTGTTTGACTATGCCTATATCACGATCCATGGCACACCTGGCGAGAACGGTATCTTGCAAGGCTACTTCGACCTCATCGGACTGCCTTACAGTACGAGTAGTGTGCTGGTAGAAGCCATGACGTTCGATAAGTTCGTGCTCAACCAGTATCTGCGTGGCTATGGAGTTAGCGTGGCAGAGTCGTTACTTATCAGAAAAGGCTACGAGGAGCTGGTGAGCGATGATGAGATCGAGGAACGGATTGGCATGCCCTGCTTCGTGAAGCCCGCTGCCGACGGTTCCAGCTTCGGTGTCTCTAAGGTGAAGAATAAGGATCAACTGGCCCCTGCCATCCGAAAGGCGATGATGGAGAGCCCCGAGGTGATGGTGGAGAGTTTCCTGGAGGGTACGGAGGTGACACAAGGTATCTATAAGACACGTGAGAAGACCGTCCTGTTCCCCATTACCGAAGTGGTGACAAGCAATGAGTTCTTTGACTATGATGCCAAATACAATGGACAGGTGGATGAGATCACACCGGCGCGGATCCCCGACGAGGTGGCGGAACGGGTTGGTAAGATCACTTCCCATATCTATGACATCCTGCGTTGCAATGGAATTATCCGCATCGACTATATCATCAGCAAGGAAGGGAAGATCAGCATGCTTGAGGTGAATACCACGCCAGGTATGACTGCCACCAGCTTTATCCCCCAGCAGGTAAGGGCCGCAGGATTGGATATCAAGGATGTACTCTCCGAGATTGTGGAGAACCAGATGGGGTGATTTCAGTTCTTAGTTCATCGTTTATCATTCATAGTTAGGGCAATATGGAGCAAAGCGTTTTTGATGACATACGGCCATTCGAGCCAAACGAACTTCCAGAAGTATATGATCGTCTGCTGGCAGACCCTCAGTTTGTTGCGGTCTTAGGCTACCTCTACCCTGGTGTCTCCCCAGATGCCATTGGGCAGAAGATGCATGCCTGCCATGATAACCTGACCTTCCAGAAGACGTTTTGCTATGGATTCCTTAAAGACCTCATGGCGAAGGCCAGCAAAGGAATGGACATGGATGTGTCATCTGTTGATGTGTCGCAGCGATACACTTTTGTCAGTAACCATCGTGACATCGTGCTCGATTCCGCGTTGTTGGATGTGTTACTGATCGATAGCGGTTTCGATACTACCTGTGAGATTGCCATTGGGGATAATCTGTTGTCACTCCCATGGGTGAAAGACTTGGTGCGGGTGAACAAATCGTTCATCGTGGAACGCTCGTTGCCGCCGCGCCAAATGCTGATGGCCAGCAAACGACTGTCGGAATACATGCACCTGGTGATCAGTCAGAAGAATGACAATGTGTGGATTGCCCAGCGTGAAGGACGTGCAAAGGATTCCAACGACCGTACACAGCCTGCCATCCTGAAGATGATGGCCATGGGAGGATCGGGCACGGTCATAGAACGACTTATGCAGCTACATATCGTTCCTCTCTCTATCAGTTATGAGTATGATCCCTGTGACTATCTCAAGGCCCGGGAGTTCCAACTGAAACGTGATGTGGAGGGTTGGAAGAAGAGCAAAGAAGATGATGTGCTGAGTATGAAGACGGGTATCATGGGATACAAGGGACGGGTGCATTACCATTGTGCTCCATGTATTGACGCGTATCTCGAGAATCTGTCGCCAGAGATTCCCAAGACAGAGGTCTTTGATGTTATCGCAGCACATATCGACGAGGAGATTCACCGTAACTACATGCTCCATCCTTGTAACTATCTTGCCATCGACATGCTGAGCGGGACATCCGCATTCTCGATGCATTATACCGAGGAAGATCAAGCACGTTTCCTGCAGTATGTGGAGTCACAGATAGAGAAGATCACGGATGTGCCCAACAAGGACGAGACATTCCTCCGAGAGTGCATACTCACGATGTATGCCAATCCTGCCATCAACTATCTTTCTGCCCGATGAGATCATCGCGCATCATAGTATTCCTTGTCGTGGGAGTGGTTGTGCTGACTTCTCTCATCACAGCCTGTACCACAAATGATTATGATACAGGTGATGGGAAACTGTCGTACTTCCGAGCTGACTTCGTAGATATATATACCAACAGCAAGTCGTATTTCGTGAATGCGATGACCGATGACGGTGACACTCTGGTGTTCACAAATCCGATCAGTGCGAAATGGGCCAGTACACCCGACTCTGCCTATCGTGCCCTATTATATTATAATAAGGTGGAGAACCAACCGCAGCCCCGTGTCGCCTATTCGGTGCTGGTTCCTAAGCTGCGCCCCCTGAAAAATGTGAAGACCATGTACAACGATCCTGTGAAGATGGAAAGCGCATGGTGCAGTAAGAACGGTCGGTATGTCAACCTCTGTGTGGGCTTGGTAACGGGAACGAAAGAAGGTGATGACAGTAAGCATGCTATGGGAATGGTCTGTGATACCCTTGTGGTGAATGATAACGGGCAAAAGCATTTGCATCTGCGACTGTATCATTACAGAAACGGTATGCCGGAATACTATACCACGAAAGTGTATCTCAGTATCCCGTTAAAAAACAACCCGTACCACTTGGGTACGGGCGATTCTATGTCGGTATCGGTGAACACCTACGACGGATGGCTCACTAGGACATTTACTTATTAAGCTTGATCTCCAAATGTGCCAGCATGTCGATGGTCATGCGTTTTAAGTCGTAGTCGGGGCTCCATCCCCATTCACGACGGGCGCAGGTGTCATCCATCTTGTCGGGCCAGCTCTCAGCAATGCTCTGCTTCAACGGGTCAACCTGATACTCCATCTCAAAGGTGGGACGGTGTTTCTTGATCTCTGCGAAGATGGTCTCCGGGGCAAAGCTCATGGCGGTTACGTTGAATGCATTGTGATGAACGAACTTCGTGGGATCAGCTTCCATGATACTGATAGCGGCTTTCAACGCATCAGGCATGTACATCATGTCGAGTAGGGTGCCTTCGGCTATCGGACAGATGAATTTCTCACCTCTCACTGCACTGTAGTAGATGTCAACGGCATAGTCGGTAGTTCCTCCGCCGGGAGGAGTGACATACGAGATGATGCCGGGGAAACGAACAGAACGGGTATCCACGCCGTATTTCCGCTGGTAGTAGTCACTCAGCATCTCAGTGGTCACCTTTGAGATTCCATAGATGGTCTGCGGACGTTGGATGGTATCTTGAGGCGTGCCGCGATGTGGCGTGTGCTTGCCAAAGGACCCGATGCTGCTGGGTGTGAACACAGCACAGTGGTTCTCACGGGCTACTTCCAGGATATTCCACAAACCATCGATGCCGATCTTCCATGCTAACTTCGGCTTTGATTCAGCTACCACGGAGAGCAGGGCAGCCAGGTTGTAGATGGTATCGATGCCATGTTTCTTCACTACGTTGGCAATCATCTCACCGTCGGTTACGTCAGCCAGCTCCGAAGGACCGGCTTCCTTCAGTTCGCCTGTGGGCTCAGCCCCTTGGATGTAACCTGCCACGACGTTTCCGTTGCCATAGCGTTTTCTCAGTTCTCTTGTTAGTTCCGAACCAATCTGTCCGGTAGATCCTATTATCAGGATTTTTCTCATATCATCGAAATCATTAGGTTAGTATCATAAATCCATCTGCAAAATAAATACTTTTTTTCGACATTCTGTCAAACGAAAGCATAAAAAATCTATAAAAATTGACTTTCCCACTTATTTTTTTACTGAAAACGATGCGAGTCTCGTTTTTTTTGTCTTACTTTGTATCACATTTCTTTAACTTAATCAAATAGCCTATGTACGGAAAAATGAAAGAACATCTCACGCAAACACTCGCAGAGATTCGTGAGGCAGGACTTTACAAAGAGGAACGATTGATAGAAAGTCCGCAGAGAGCTGCCATTCAGGTGAAGGGGCAGGAAGTGCTGAACTTCTGTGCCAATAACTATTTAGGCTTGTCAGATCATCCGCGTCTGATAGAAGCTTCGAAGAAGATGATGGACCGTCGGGGCTTCGGTATGTCGAGTGTGCGCTTTATCTGTGGCACACAGGATATCCACAAGGAGTTGGAGGCAGCGATCTCTGATTATTTCAAGACCGAGGACACCATCCTCTATGCCGCCTGCTTCGATGCCAACGGTGGTGTGTTCGAGCCTTTGTTCACCGACGAGGATGCCATTATCTCTGATGCCCTGAACCATGCCAGTATCATCGACGGCGTGCGTCTTTGTAAGGCGAAGCGCTATCGTTATGCCAATGCCGATATGGCAGAACTGGAGAAATGTCTGCAGGAGGCGCAGGCACAGCGTTTCCGTATCATCGTCACCGATGGCGTGTTCTCCATGGATGGTAATGTAGCTCCGGTTGATAAGATCTGTGACCTGGCAGAGAAATACGATGCTCTCGTGATGGTTGATGAGAGTCATTCTGCCGGTGTGGTGGGTGCTACAGGTCATGGTGTGAGTGAATTCTTCAACACCTATGGTCGTGTGGATATCTATACCGGCACATTGGGTAAGTCGTTTGGCGGTGCCCTTGGTGGCTTCACTACCGGTCGCAAGGAAATCATCGACTTGTTGCGCCAGCGCAGTCGTCCTTACCTCTTCTCCAACTCGTTGGCACCTGCCATTATTGGTGCCTCCTTAGAGGTATTCAAGATGTTGAAGGAGAGCAATGAGATCCACGACCGTCTGGTGGAGAACGTGAACTATTTCCGTGAGAAGATGATGGCTGCCGGCTTCGACATCAAACCAACCCAGAGTGCAATCTGTGCGGTGATGCTCTACGATGCCAAACTCTCGCAGGTGTATGCCGCCAAGATGCAGGAGGAAGGAATTTATGTCACGGGGTTCTACTATCCGGTCGTACCGAAGGAACAGGCGCGTATCCGTGTTCAGATCTCAGCAGGTCATCGCCGTGAGCAGCTGGATCGCTGCATCGCTGCCTTTATCAAGGTGGGTAAGGAGTTAGGTGTTCTTAAATAAAGATTTTAGTCCCGTAATCATAACCATCGAGGGGGTGAGGGATTCCTCGCTCCCTCGATGGTTGTGACGGAGTTTTCGTGATTATAAGTCAACAGCCAAGTAAGTCCTTGAGTACCGATAGGTCATGCTCTGTCGTAGCCCAGCTGGTCACAAAGCGACAGATGGTGTGATGCTCGTCGTAAGGTCCCCAATGGGTGAACTGCACTTTCTGCTCCAGCTCTTTTACTTGTTCGTTATCGATCACCACGAACTGTTGGTTGGTGGGGGAGTCGATGAACAGTTTGAATCCCGCATTCAACAGGATCTCTTTCAGTTGGTGTGCCATCTCAATGGCATGACGGGAGATCGCTATATAGAGGGGCTCGTGATGATTCGTGGAAGCAGCACTGAACAATGCATCAAACTGCACCCCAGTGAGCCGTCCTTTTGCTAACAATGCCCCATGTTGTTTGATGATACTGAAGAAACACCTCGGACTGTTGCCACGGGGGAACACCACCGCCTCACCGCAGAGTGCACCCACCTTAGTGCCGCCGATATAGAAGGCATCGCAATGGCGAGCCAGCCAGGGCAGGGTGATCTCGTCGGAGGATGCCAAGGCGTAGCCCAGGCGAGCCCCGTCGATGAAAAGGCTCAAGCCGTATTCATGACAAATGCTTTCTATTGCTTCGATCTCACCGGTAGTATAGAGCGTGCCATACTCCGTAGGCAATGAGATATACACCATGCCAGGCTGGGCCAGATGGTCGCGGCTCTCATCATTCACGAACCACTCCATATAGTCTTTGAGTGCCTGCGCCCTGAGCTTCTCTGATTGCTCAATGGTGATGACCTTGTGTCCGCTCGCCTCGATGGCGCCGGCCTCATGGATGGCAATATGCCCTGTGGGCACAGTGATCACCGCCTCGTATCGGCGCAGCATACCATCAATCACCGTAGCATTCGTCTGCGTTCCCCCCACGAGAAAGAACACATCGGCTTCGGGCGTTTCACAGAGAGCCTTGATCTTCTCTTTAGCTCGTTCGCTATAGCAGTCGAAGCCATAGGTGAGGGTAGGCTCTTGATTGGTTTCTACGAGGTGCTTCAGTACTTGTGGGTGCGCCCCGTTGTTGTAGTCGCATTCAAATGATATCATGTTGTCTGTTTTTTGCTGGCGCAAAGGTAAAGATAAAATTGGTATCATCCAAATGTTTTATGAGGAATGTGGATTCTCGTTCCACACCCCCTAATATAATAAGGTGTAATCCATGTCCCCTCCTGATCTGTACAATGAAAAAGTGTCTGAATAACAATTAAATAGGTATTTTAGGATAAACTTGTCTTTTTTTTGTAACCTAACAGTAACAAATTTGAATTTTGGTAAGATAAGATAAAAAATGAGCAAGAAAGTATTATATTAATTAAAAAATAACACTTACCTTTGCATCGTGAAAAGACATAGCTACATAGCCTTTAAAAACATAGAAGGCAATTGCTGGATCAGTAACTCAAAATAACTAATAGCAGAATAACCATAAACCAAAACAATGAAGGTAATTAATAATACGGGATAGAGTTTTGTGTGCTGCGGGCAGAAAGGCTTAGCAGCACACTTATATGTGCTAAGCGTATTTGACGAGAGATTTTATATTTTAATTATAACCTAAGAAAAGTACTTAAGTATGAATCAAAACTTTGGAAAGACAGCTTTGCTTGCTGGTGCCTGTGCAATCGCAGGATTGTTCTGGACACCGAAGGCAATGGCTGATTCTGCTGTAAAATCCGTTCAGTCGGTTCAGCAGGACAGGAAAGTGACAGGTACCGTCGTGGATGCGATGGGTCCGGTGATCGGAGCCAGCATCTTAGAGAAAGGTACTAGTAATGGTACGGTTACCGATCTTGACGGTAACTACTCTTTAAGCTTGCAGCCAGGAGCTACTTTGGTGATCAGCTACATCGGCTACAAGACTCAGGAAATCAAGGTTGGCAACAACTCCCGCATTGACGTGACTCTGGAAGAGGACAACACCTCTTTGGAGGAAGTGGTAGTGGTTGGTTACGGTGTGCAGAAGAAGAAGTTGGTGACAGGTGCCACCGTTCAGGTGAAAGGTGAGGACATCGCCAAGCTGAACACCACCAATGCCTTGACTGCCATGCAGGCATCAACTCCCGGTGTGCAGATCACACAGGCATCTGCCCAGCCAGGTCAGGGCTTTAAGGTAAACATCCGTGGTGTGGGTACCATGGGTACCTCCTCTCCGTTGCTGATCATCGACGGTATCTCAAGCGGTACTGCCGACGATGGCCTGAACGGTCTGAACCCCGCCGACATCGAAAGCATCGACGTGTTGAAGGATGCTGCATCTGCTGCCATCTACGGTGCCCGTGCTGCCAACGGTGTGATCCTCGTGACCACCAAGCAGGGTAAGGCTGGTAAGATTCAGGCTTCCTACGACGGATACGTAGGCTGGAGCAATCCTGCCAAGCGTCCTGCCACGCTGAACGCCAATGAATATATGCAGATTATTAACGAACTGAACTTTAATACTACTGGTAACGCTGTCAAGTGGAACTCTATCGTTCCACAGTCGGTTATCGACAAGGTGAATGCCGGATGGGAAGGCACCGACTGGTTCGAGGTCTATCGCAACAAGAATGCCATGCAGTTCAACCACTCTTTCAGTCTGACGGGTGGTAGCGAGCGTTCCAAGTTCGCCATGGGCTTGAACTATACTTCCAACAACGGTACGTTCGGTGGTGACAAGGCTCCGCAGTACAAGCGCTACGGTGCGCGTATCAACTCCGAGCATGTGTTGCTGAAAGGCAGCAAGCACGATATCATCACCATCGGTGAGAATATCTCCTTCTGGTATAACACCCGTAGCGGTCTCTCCGAGGGTAACGGCTACTGGAACTCTATCCAGCCGGTATATATCGCCTCTCCGCTCGTGATGCCTTACGGCGAAGACGGTTCACTGAACAGCTATGCACAGAACTCCACGGGCTATAGCGGTCAGATGTGGTCGAACCCGTTGCAGGGTCTGAATGCCGGACAGTTCAATTCAACGCAGAAGAACCGCGACTTCGGTGTCGGCGCGACCTTCTTCTGGATCATCGAGCCGATCAAGGGCCTCCGCTATCGCGGATCGTTCAACACTGGCTTCAGCTCACACACCGACCGCAGCTATGGTCGTCCGTTCTCTATGAACCAGAGTTCTTCTTCAGGTGCTTATTCTGTTAGCCTGAGCTCCAGCGACGGTGGCAGTTTCTCTGTGGATAACACCCTTACCTACGTTCTCCCCGTATTGGCCAAGAATGCCATCGACGTGATGATCGGTCAGTCGTTCGAGAAGACTCAGTGGGGTCAGAGCCTCTCTGTTGGTACTCAGGCTATGGAAGGTGATGAGAAGTCAATGGTTCACCAGGGTATCTACCAATGGCCTTCTAACTATGCTGCTTCGCAGATCAGTTCTTTCAGCGGTGCTCCTTGGGGTGACAGCTCTTTGGCTTCCTTCTTCGGTCGTATCAACTGGAACTACGATGAGAAATACATGGCCACCTTCACCATGCGTGCCGATGGTTCTTCCAACTTCGCCCGCGGTCATCGCTGGGGTTACTTCCCCTCAGTGTCTGCAGGTTGGGTGGTTACAGGCGAGAAGTTTATGGAGTCCACAAGAAGTTGGCTGGATTATTTCAAGATCCGTGCCAGCTGGGGACAGAACGGTAACTGTGCTATTCCTAACTTCCAGTATCTGGCCACCATCTCTTATTCTCCGACAGACTATGCCGACTATGCTTACAAGTTCGGTAGCTCGATGGCTCAGACTTTGTCACAGACAAGCTATGCTCCGGGTGCCTTCGCAGACATCATTCCTAACGAGGACATCACTTGGGAGACCTCTGAGCAGCTGAACATCGGTTTCGATGCACGCTTCCTCAACGGTAAGCTTGGTTTGAATTTCGACTGGTATAAGAAGACCACGAAGGACTGGCTGATCCTGGCTCCCGCTCCATTAGTACTGGGTACCAATGCTCCTTACATCAATGGTGGTGACATCGAGAACAAGGGTATTGAGGTGGCTCTCTCCTGGAACGACCAGATTGGAAGCGACTTCCGCTATCGCGCCAACGTGAACTTTGCTACCAACAAGAACGAGGTGACCCGTATTGCCAACGAGCAGGGTATCATCAACGGTCAGGAGCATGCTCTCTTCCAGAACTCTTCTTACGCTTCCCGCGTTCAGGTGGGTCATCCTATCGCATACTTCTACGGTATGGACTACGAGGGTATCTGGCAGAACCAGGCACAGATTGATGCAGCCCGTGCAGCAGGCAAGGCCGTGCGTGCTGATGCACAGCCTGGTGATATGATCTGGACCGACTATGACGGTGACGGTGTGATCAACTACGACCTCGATCGTCATGAGATCGGTAACCCGCATCCTGACTTCACTCTCGGTGTAACCCTCGGCTTCGACTGGAAGGGTCTCGACTTCTCAGTAACCGGTAGCGGTCAGTTTGGTATGCAGGTGATGCAGTACTTCCGTACCGCTCAGCTCGCCAACCCGTATGATAACTACACTCAGGATATCTTCGATCGCTGGCACGGTGAGGGCACCAGCAACACGCAGCCCCGTCTTATCCTGGCCGGTGACAACAACCAGTGGGTATCTACACGCTACATGCAGGATGCCGACTTCTTCCGTATCCAGAACATCACGTTGGGTTACGACTTCAACAAGATCTGGAAGAGCAGTCCGTTCCAGCAGCTGCGCCTCTATGTACAGGCTCAGAACCTCTACACCTTCACAGGCTATACCGGTGTTGACCCGGAAATCGGATCAAGCGGTGGCAAGGACTCTTGGGCACGTGGTATTGACGTAGGTCTCTATCCTACCTCACGCACCTACCTCGTTGGTGTAAATATTAAGTTCTAATGATAATATAATAAGGAATAGAAAAATATGAAAAAGATATTAACCATAGCCGCAGCTGCTGTGTTCGCATTGGGCTTCACCTCTTGCGAAGATCAGCTCGACTCAATCAATTATACGAAGCAGGATACCGGAAACTTCCCTGCTACATCTGATGATGTGGTGAGCGAGTTGAACGGTGTGTATTCTGTGCTCAACGGTTTTGTTACTACTCCGTTGCAGATGCCTTATATGGTGTGGAACTTGATGTCCGACGACTGTAACGGTGGTGGCGGTACGGGTGATACCGAGTCACATGCCGTAGGTCATATCACGACCAACAACGAGAATCTCTATCAGGATGCATGGAAGCATGTGTATGAGGGATTGAACCGTGCCAGTACCATCATCTACTCCATTGACAATGTGGAGTGGGCTGATCAGAGTGAGCGCGATCAGCTGCTCGGTGAGACCTTGTATATGCGTGCTTTCTATATGCTTTGGGGAACGCAGATGTTCGGTAACATCCCTGCTTACTGGCAGGCTGGATGCCCCACACCATGTCCGCAGCAGGATGCAGAGACCGTGATCTATCCCCATATCATGGGTGACCTCGTTCAGGCCGCTTCGCTGATGACGAAGAAGACTCAGGGCGACGGCCATGCTACCAAGTATGCCGCTGAGGCTCTCTTGGCCCGTGCCTATATGTTCTATCAGGGCTTCTACAAGAAAGCGGGTGAGCTGGCATCTGCCAACTTGGCTCCTGTAACGGTTATCACTCTTGATGGTGAGCAGGAACTGACCAAGGACCAGGTGGTGAAAGGCTTAGAGGATGTGATCAACAATGGTGGCTACAGCTTGATTCCTCACTTCCAGGAACTCTGGCAATACACCAACGAGTTCACTGTAGAGGACTATAACTACACCAAGGGCCAGGGCTTGAAGTTCGCCGGAAACGGTAACGCCGAGCAGATCTTCCAGATCCAGTTCATGAACTGCCAGTCGTGGAACGGTACTACGGGTATGGGTTACTGCAACCAGCTGTCACTCTATGTGGGTCTGCGTTGTGATGACGATGCTGCAGGTGCTATAAACCCCAATACGGGTAATACCTATTTCAATGGTCGTGAGAACACCTTCCCCTTCGGACAGGGTTGGGGACAGGGTACTGTTCAGGCTACCCTCTGGGATGACTGGAGTGATGCCGACCCGCGTAAGGCTGCCTCTATCTGTGATGCTCCTAACGAGTTGGAGCACTTCGTGTTCACCACAAGTTGTACGGAGGATGCCGGTTACTATAACAAGAAACTCATGCCTGTGACAACCATGCAGGCTAACTGGGATTCCTATACGGGTGCCGGTCCCTACACTTGGTGGGATGTTGCTGATCCGGATAACTACCAGGGTCCGAAGAATGAAAACTGTATGCAGGGATCACACTTCTGTGACATTACGTTGATCCGTCTGGCCGACGTGATGCTGATGCACTCTGAGCTGACAGGTACAGCCGATCAGATGAATAAGGTGCGTGCCCGTGCCGGTCTCCCTGCTACTACATACTCCTGGCAGAACATCAAGAACGAGCGCCGCTTCGAGTTGGCTTTCGAGGGTGTTCGCTTCAACGACCTGCGTCGCTGGTCGGGAATCAATGGTGGTGAGAGCTGCGAGGCTGCTGTAGCACTGGAGAGACAAAACGGATCAAAGGTGAACTACTGCGGCACATGGACTAAGATGAAACATGCCACCTCTTCTTGGGCTAAGCGTTATGCTGAGACGGATGGCTTCCTGCAGATTCCTACTTCTCAGATTGAACTCGCAGGTGATGAGGAAGTGCTGAAGCAGAACCCAGGCTGGGGTAGCAATGTTGCTGATGCCCAGATGTCGGGTACACCGGTATATTAATTCATAATATAAAAAGAATATAGCAATATGAAGAAAACAATATTTTTCCTGATGGCAGCAGCAGGTATCCTTACGGCTTGCGATCCCAGTCAGAGCGAGAAAGACTTTGATCCGGTGTCATTGGCTGCCAATGATGTAGATGGAGCCATTACCATCACCCAGACAGATGCGAACGGCAGTCCTGCCGCTGATGGTAACTACTTTACTTATACGACCAATCCCGCAACGATGGTGTCGGTTTTCAATTATCTGAGTGACGGTTCTGAGAACCAGCTTGCCCGTGGCTTTAGTGGCTCATTTTCCATTAAACCCAAGCGTGGCTCTGATCCCAATCAGACTTTCTATGTTCGTTTCGTCAACTCGGATAACTCTGAGGTGATCCTGACCAAGACCTACAATGTATATGTTCAACAAGAACTGGATCCGGAAATCCGCTTGCTTGCCAGCGATGCTTATGGCAAGAAGACATGGAAATGGGATACCAGCGCTGCAGATGGCATTGTTTGGGGTAACATGGGTTATTGTGGCGGTTCTGGTGCTGATGTTGGCCTCTATAGTAATGGTAAATGGTGGGGTGTCACGAGCGAGGAGGATTTCTTGACTCAGGAAGTTCACTGTGCTGACGGCTTCATCGGAGATGAAAGTCTGGATGCTACAATGGTATTTAATGATGAAGGAATCATTACTTGCTATGACAAAGATGGAAATCAAATTCGTCAAGGAACATATAAGGTGGAGAATTTTGATGACAGCGATCCAACAGCATGGAAAGTGGGTGACCTTGTAACGTCTGAAGGTGCCATCCTGTGGCCCTATGAAATCAACTGGAAAGAACATGGCCAGAATCCTCATCCCACTCGTTTTGAGATTTGTTATCTGACATCAGATAAGCTTTGTCTTGTATATCCTGACAATGGCGACTTTGGAAGTCTTGGCAATTGGGGAGAAGCTACTTTCTGGCATTTTGCAAGTTCTACTGATATCGAAGGTATGGCTATCGGTTATGGAAAGACGGCATCTAAAGACTGGACTTGGGACTACGATGGTGCTAATCCCGTATGGGGTAACATGGGTTACTGCGGTGGTTCAGGTTCGGATGTTGGTATCAACCGTAATGGCCAGTGGTGGGGTGTCACTGATGAGGAAGGCTTGCTGACTCAGCTTGGTCACACCAATGACGGTGCCGCTCATGGTGATGAGAGCATGGATGCGTTCTTTACCTTAAGTGCAGAGGGAACGATTAGCCGTCATGCTGGTAATGGCACAGTGATTAATAGTGGAACCTTCGAGTTTGATACTTCAGTTGCTAACGACTGGAAGGTTGCTAACCTGAAGACGACAGCAGGTACGATTCTCTTCCCGTATGAGATTAACTGGAAGGATCATCAATTGGAGAGTGCTTTCCCAACAACGTTTGAGGTTGTTTATCTGTCAGGCAGCAAGATGTGTCTGGTTTATCCAGATTATGGCGATTTTGGCAGTCTTGGCGGATGGGGTGAGGCAACCTTCTGGCACTTCAAGGCAAAGTAAATTCTTTGGTTATTGAAATTATAAAACTCTGGCCGATCGCCCTGCAGCAACACTCGCTGCGGGGCGATTTCTTGTTGGCCATGACTTTTTCAGCAAAGTTGAGCATGCGAACGGTTGCACAACACGCTACGATAAGGATCTGACGGCTGCTTAGGGTATGCAGATTTGCCGCTTGGAAGTGTGCAGATTTAATGCGTGAAATCTGCACAACCTGTGCACAACATGAGCGGTAAATCTGCACACTTTGTGCAAAGGGCTTGCACAACTTGTGCAAAGGTTCTGCATTCTTTGTGCAAAGGGCTTGCACACAATGTGCAAGAGTCTTGCCCTTTTACTGTCTCCTGCTTCTTGTCTCGCTCCCATGTGTCCAAAACCGTTTTTCAAGAAAAAGCTATCATCTACCATGTTGCTGCCACCATCTGGAAACCCCTTTGTTCAAAGGCGGTTTAAGACGTGGATGGTAGCATGGAGGCAAAAATGCAAAATAAAGATTATGCGAGAACAGGGTATCTTCGCCATGAAGGTAATAATCCCTCTAAACGTTTGGCAGTTACAAATAAAGTTTGTACTTTTGCAGCAAACATTTCGTTTATACGAAAGCAGATGTATTTTAACAATACTGACCCCACCCCTAACCCCTCCCCTACAAGGGAGGGGAACTGCTCAAGTATGAACCGTATGGCATTCCCTTGCAAGGGAGGGGAACTGCTCAAGTATGAACCGCATGGCATTCCCCTACAAGGGAGGTGAACTGCTCAAGTATGAACCGCATGGCACTCCCCTCCCTTGTAGGGGAGGGGTTAGGGGTGGGGTCAGTAACTATAGCTATATAAAAGTTAATTACAAAGACCTAAGGAAAAGGTTTCCTGAACGTTACGATAAAGATGAGGAAAGTGTTTGGACGATATGGCAAAATTGGTCTGTCGGTACTCTTGGGTATCGGCATTTTCCTGTTTTGGTATATCGGATACCCCCACGCTTTGTCATATCAGGAACAATACCAGCTTTTCTTGTGGACAGGCGATTATTTCTGGGAGCGTGTCAGATTGCCCGGTGGCTTGGCCGACTGGCTCGGTGAGTTCATCGTGCAGTTTTTCTATATAGAGTGGTTGGGGGCCTTGCTGTTAGCGGTCTTGTTTGTTGTCATCCAACGTCTCACCGCCCGTCTTCTCCCCCCATCGTGCTACCTGCTGAGCCTTCTCCCCGTAGCTTTTTTATGGTGGCTCATGGGCGACATTAACGTCTTGGTATCCTTTCCCGTATCTGTTGCACTCTCCTTGGCATTGGCCTGCATCCGCCTGCCTCGGTCTTTTAGCTGGATAGATGTCGCCATCGTCCCTTTTGCCTATTGGCTCATAGGACCGTCTGTCTGGCTGTATGTGCTGCTTCGTGTCCTCCAGCTCGGATGGAAACATCTCTGGTCGGCAGGATGGCTCTTGGCGGTATTGCTGGCAGCCTATCACTGGGTGTTGCCGCAGTGGCCCCTGCAGCAGGTGATGACGGGTCTTTCGTATTACCGTATTCCTTTGATGTACCCACAACTCTCGGGTTATGAGAAGGAGACGTACGAGCTGATCCGATTGGATTATTTAGTGCGGAACGAGCGATGGGATGAAGTAGTGAAACGAGCAAGGGAGATAACGGTTCGTACGCCTTTCTGGTCAAACTGCGTGAACCTGGCATTAGCAGAGAAACGGCTCCTTGCTGATAACATGTTCGATTTCTATCAGAGTGGGGAAGATGCATTGATCATGCCCCGGACAAGAGACCTCACTTCCATGCTGCCCTCTGCCGAGGCTTTCTGGCGACTGGGGCTCGTCAATTCTGCACAGCGTTATATGTTCGATACACAGGAGTCGATCCTCAACGGACGAAAGAGTGGACGGTGCACGAAACGCATTGCCGAGTGTATGATCGTGAACGGTCATTATGCCCCGGCACGGAAACAACTCGGACTGTTGAAGAAGTCCCTGTTCTACAGGAACTGGGCCAAAGAGGCCGAGACCTTGTTGGGAGACGAGACAACGATCAATGCGCATCCTGTCTATGGCAAGTTGCGCAAGTTGAGATACAAAGACGATTTCCTTTACAACTATGAGGAGATTGACAAGATGTTTGGATTGCTGTTCATCAATAATCCCGAGAACAGGATGGCTCTTGATTACTTCATGGGTGAGCTGCTCCTGAAAGGAAACATGCAGAGTTTTCAACAGTATATGGGATGGGTACAGCAGTATGGTGGCTACCGCCAGATGCCCCTCGGCTATCAGGATGCCATGCGGTGCATCCAGATGCAAGGCAATGTGCCGGGCTCGCCGTATGCCGGCTATGTGCAGCGGATGATGCGGGAAGGAGTGAAGAGTGAAAAGTGAAGAGTGAAGAGTGAAGAATGAAGAGTGAGGAGTGAAGAGTGAAGAGTGAAGAATGGAAAGTGAAGAGTGAAGAATGGAGAGTGAAGAATGGAAAGTGAAGAGTGAAGAATGGAGAGTGAAGAATGAAGGAAGGTAATATATATAATAAGGTGTCGAAGACTTGTAGGCGTTACAAGACATGGCTGATGGCAGCAGTAGTTGTCATCATAGTCGTTGTTTGTGGCAGCCGGTTCATCCCTTTCCACTCTTCATTCTTCACTCCTCATTCTTCACTCTTCACTCTTCACTCTTCACTTTCTCTTTCTCTTTCCAAGACAGTAGATGTGCTCCCCGAGATCTATCCTGACTATATCGGGGTGACGATCCCTGCAGGAATAGCTCCGCTCGACTTCAATATGGCCGATGAATCTATCGGCAGCATGGCAGTGGAGGCAAGAGGAAGCAAGGGTGGCGAGATCCATGCACAGGGCGAGTGGGCTGATTTTGATGTTGACGACTGGCATGAGCTGACCATGCAGAACAGAGGAGGAAAGATCACCATGACAGTCTATGCCAAGAAAGACGGGGAGTGGGTGCAGTATAAAGATTTCGATATCTATGTGAGTGAATATTCCCTTGACGACTGGGGACTGACCTACCGGCGCATCAAGCCCGGATATGAGGTGGGTGGTGACATCGGCATCTATCAGCGGGATCTTCACACCTTCTCTGAATATGCTATCCTTACGGAATCATTACTCCCTGGACGATGCTTCAACTGTCATACCCAGAACCGTACCTATCCGAACAGAATCACCTTGCAGATCCGTGGTGAGGGCGGAGGCACGATGATCCAGAAAGACGGACGACAATACTGGTTAGAGACCAAGACCGATTCCACCAAGGCAGCTGGATCCTATTCCTATTGGCACCCACAGGGTGACTATTGCGCCATGGCTGTCAACTCCGTCCATCAGAGTTTCTTCGTGGGGAAAGGTCAGCGTATCGAGGTGTATCACCGCTTCAGTGATGTGGAGGTGCTGGATACCCGTTCGAACGAACTGATCCTGTCACCCCTGTTGCGCACAGCCGACCTGGAGATCTTCCCTGCCTTCTCGCATGATGGGAAATGGCTCTACTACAGCAGTTCCAAGCCTTGCCGGGTGCCGGCAGAGTATGAGAAAGTGAAATGCTCTCTGTGTCGCATCCCCTTCGATGCTAAGAGTGGACGGTTCGGGGAGTCGGTAGATACGTTGCTCAACGGACCGGCAACGGATCGCAGCTATGTGTTGGCTCGACCGTCATACGATGGTCGGTGGCTGATGTGTTGTGTGGCCAGCAGAGGAAACTTCCCGGTATGCGAGAATGATGCCGACCTGTGTCTGATGGATCTGCGTTCCGGAGAAACACGCTTGCTCGATGAGGTGAACAGCGACCAGAGTGAGAGTTTCCATAACTGGAGCGAGAACAGCAAGTGGTTCGTGTTTACCAGTAAACGGGAGAACGGAATGTATGCACAGCTCTTCCTGGCCAGCATCGGTGAGAACGGGCAGGTGACGAAGCCCTTCCTTTTACCGCAGCGTAACCCTAAGAAGTTCTATCATGAGATGATGGACTCCTATAACGTGCCTGATTTCACCAAGACGAAGGTGAAGGTTGATACGCACGAGGCATACAGACAGGTGTTCGGAGGAAAAAGGGAGAAGGTGAAGATAAAAGAGGGAGCCCACCCCGACCCTCCCAAAGGGAGGGAGAAAGGACAGGTGATTGGTACTTCGTCCAATTAGTAGAGAAATAAAACATCAATTCGTCTAATTCGTCTAATTCGTAGAGAAATATAACATCAATTCGTCTAATTTGTCTAATTCGTAGAGAAATAAAACATCAATTCGTCTAATTCGTCTAATTCGTAGAGTAAGAAGAAACCGATTTGCTCAATATGTAAAATGAATAACAAGATATAGAAATGAAAAAGATGCTAACATGCTTGATGACGGTGGCAGTCGTAGGACTGTTCTTCGGTTGTCAGAAAACAAATGATGGAAAGTGTATCGTTGAAGGTGTGGTAAATGGTGAACAGTACGAGGGGAAACGGGTGTTCCTTGTGCCGTTGACGGGTCCGGCTACTGCTGAGACCGTCGATTCCATGGAAATAACCAATGGTAAGTTCCACTTCGAACCAGATTCCTTGCAGATGTACAAGGTCTTACTTGACTACCACTACCGGTTAGGATTGGAGACGGTACTCTTGGTGGGAGAGCCGGGCACGGTCAAGGTGGTACTCGACAGCGTGAGTCATGCTACCGGTACACCGCAGAATGATTCCTTGGATCATTGGAAAACCCTCACCGAGATACATAATCACCAGATGCTCCTGATGGGCAAGACTATCCAGAATCTGACGGGAAAGGGTGACACGGTGCAGGCCGCTTACATGAAACAGCGTGCCGACAGCTTCCATTTAGTGTATAAGAACAGCACACGTGCCTTAGCAGAGAATTTGAAGGAAGGACCGCTCCATGAATTCCTGAAAGGACTCTATCCCCTTACCTACAAACGGAAATATCCCGATGGACGAATCGTCTTGATGAATGCGGATACCAATGAGGAGATAGAGGAAGTAAAGAACTGAAGAATTGAAGGGTTGAAGAATTGAAGGACTCAAAGGTGAAGATCAAACAATTGCTATATAAACATGCCGAATGGTTGCTGACACTGGCATTCGGCATGGCGGTATTCCTGTTCTGGCGATACCGTTATCCTTTTGCGCTCACCTATCAAGAGCAGTTCCAGCTGTTCCTGTTCGATGGTGAATACCTGATGGAACGACTGAGAGAGCCGGGAGGCGTGGCGAGGTATGTCGCGGAGTTCCTCGTGCAGTTCTATAACCATGTCACTTTGGGTGCCGTGATCTTAGCTTTGCTCCTCATGTTGGTGCAACAACTGACTTGGTCGTTGATGAAGTCTTGCTCTCATACCTCACCTCTCACCTCTCATTATGCCCTCAGCTTCATTCCTTCCGTCATGCTGTGGTACTCCTTGGGCGATGAGAGTGTGCTGCTGACGTATGTCGTAGCATTGGTGATGGCTCTGGGCATGATGGTAGTGTGGACGAAGAAGATGAAGGGTGGCAGGATCGTTCAGGGGGTGGCGGCTTTGGTTGTGATCCCCATCGCCTATTGGCTTACCGGTCCGATGGTCTTGCTGGTAGCATTATGGGTCTTTCCGCTTTCGATTATCTACGCTTTGGCCCTGATATTGCTGAGTGCACACTTCCTGCCGTTCCCCACGATGAGGGTGATGTGTGGCATCAGCTACTACCGTTTCCCTGTCACACTGCCTTACCTGCTGATGGTGATCCCCGTGGTGACCTATGTGATTGTCCGATTCGCTCACAGAATACCAAAGACGAAGTCGTGGGTTTCGGTTGCGGAAGTTGTGGTGCTGATCGGTCTTGTCGGATTTGTTGACAAGGGCTTTAATGCCAAGAAATATGAACTGTTAGAATATGATTACTTGGTTCGGCTCAACGACTGGAGAAGTATCATTGCCAAAGCGGAAAAACATGCGCCCGATCTGCCGATGAGTGTGGGGGCTACAAACCTGGCACTGGCTATGACCAATCAGTTAGGTGAACGTGCCTTTGACTTCTTCCAGCGAGGAAGGGAAGGACTGCTGCCCCGTTTTGAAAGGAACTTCACGACGGCACAGCTCACGGGGGAGATCTATTTCCACCTGGGACTGATCAATACAGCCCAGCGCTTTGCTTTTGAGTCGATGGAGGCGTTGCCCAACTACAATAAGAGTGCACGGTCGGTGAAACGACTGGCAGAGACCAACCTGATCAACGGACAGTATGAAGTGGCAAGGAAGTACCTGAAGATGTTACAGAAAACGATTTTCTACCGTCCGTGGGCTCAGCGCATGATGGCACTGCTCGGCGATGAGAAAGCGATTGATGAACATCCGCTCTACGGCTGGTTGCGAAAGGCAAGGATCCAAGACGATTTCTTATTCAGCGAGGATGAACTGGATAAGATCTGCGGACAGCTCTTCCTGCACAATCAGCAGAACCAGATGGCAGTGCAGTACTTGCTGATGGCACCGCTGCTCGACAAAAATATCCAGAACTTTATGACGTATGCACAGGTGGTGCAGAGTTCCATCAACTATAATCCCCGTGCTTGCCAGGAGGCCATCGCCTTTGCTTTTATGCAACAGCGTCAGCAACCGCCGCAAGGGGTGGTCAGTCCGATGGTGCTGCAGCGGATGAATGAGTTTGCGCGTGTCTATTCAGGTGCTAAGAACTCTCCTGAGTTGATGCGGTTCAAGAACACGGTATGGTATTACTTAACGGCTGGGAAATAATTATTTTAGAGAGAAACATGAAGAATGAATGTATCCGAGTAGGCGCATTAGCGGGCAGAAGACTTGCTACCGCCATGGTGACGCTGATGGGATGTTGGCTGTTGTGGTCTTGTGCTTCAGGACCAGAGAATCCTGTGCCGACAGACCAGCTGCCGAAGATCTATCCCGACTATGTGGGAGTGACAATACCAACGGGCATTGCCCCGCTGAATTTCAACCTGATTGATGAGGAAATCGATCAGGTGGATGTCGTCGTCAAAGGATCGAAAGAGGGTGAGATCCACGTACAGGGTGACTATGCCGATTTCGAAGTGGATGACTGGCATCTGCTGACGGAGCAGAACAAAGGTGGTCAACTGGTTTTTTCTGTCTGTGCGAAGAAAGACGGACAATGGGTCAAGTATAAGGATTTTACCGTTCAGGTCAGTCAGTATGCGCTCGATGAGTGGGGACTTACCTACCGCCGCATCGCACCGGGCTACGAGGTATATAGCAAGATGGGACTCTACCAACGTGATCTCTCTAACTTCGAGGAGTATGCCATCATCGAGAATACTCAGGTACCGGGAATGTGTGTGAACTGTCATTCCAGTGCCCAGACCGATCCCTCTAAGTTTGTTTTCCATATCCGTGGTGAACATGGGGCTACCTTGTTCCAGATAGATGGGAAACGAGAACTTCTCAAGGCGAAGAACGACCTTCTGGGTGGTTCTATGGTGTATCCCTATTGGCATCCCTCAGGCGAGTATTGCGCCTTCTCCACCAACCAGACACGTCAGGGCTTCCATATCGCCCACCAGAATCGTATAGAGGTGTTCGACCTCTCTTCTGATATCTTGGTATATCATCCTGCAAGTCATGAGGTCCTTACCGACTCTCTGATCAGCACAAAGGACTGGTCGGAGAATACGCCGGTGTTCTCTCCAGATGGGAAGACTCTCTATTTCATGACCTGTAAGCAACAGGAATATCCTACGCATTATCAGGATGAGCAATACAACCTCTGCAAGATCGACTTCGATCCAAACACGGGAAAGTTTGGTGAGAAGGTGGATACAATCTTCAATGCTGCGAAAATGGGTAAGAGTCTGACATGGCCTCGTCCGTCATACGATGGGAAGTATATCTTGTTCACCCTGATGGATTATGGCTATTTCTCTATCTGGCATCAGGAGAGCGACCAGTGGCTGCTTGACTTGCGGACGGGAGAGGCCCGCTCTATAACCGAGATAAACAGCAAACGTGCCGACAGCTTTCATAACTGGAACGTGAACTCTCACTGGATCGTATTCACCAGTAGAAGGGGAGACGGTCTCTATAGTCTTCTCTATTTAGCCAGTATCGACGATCAGGGGCGCTTTACCAAGCCTTTCCTGTTACCACAGCATAATCCCATGAAATACTACGACTCTTCGCTGTATTCATTCAATACACCTGATTTTACGAAAAACAAGGTGACATTCGATGCTTATCATGCGGGAAAGGAGATCCTTTCGGAAGTCCGTGTGGAAACCAAAGTGAAGAATGCAGCGAAGAAAAGCGAGTAGAATGTGCGTGCTTACTTGTGAAAGTAGGAAAGGCATAAACCAACTGCTCTCTCTCGTGGAAACGTAAAGTGTACAACAAACAATTATGAGATTTTTATTTGAATAATCTTACCTGTTCTTTGCAATATGAAACAGATAATTTGCAAAAAAGTCAGATTTTTGAAAAAAAACAAGAAAGAATGTTGTTAATTAAATAAAATCGTTTATCTTTGCAAACCAGAATGTCTAAGTAGTTTTGCAAATCGTTTTTATCCTCTTAAGGAAGAACGCGCTATATCATTACATTATTTAGTGTATAGAGGAGTAACTATAAACCATAATCTTTATGAGAACAAACAATACGGGATAGATTACACATGCTGCGAGTCAAGCGACTTGGCAGCATACCTTTGTTTGCGTTTAGTATGCGAATAATACTTGAAACATAGAATCATTTACTCATTTCAATAACCAAAGAAAAGTACTTAAGTATGAATCAAAACTTTAGAAAGACAGCGCTGCTATTTGGTGCCTGTGCGATCGCAGGATTGTTCTGGACACCGAAGGCAATGGCTGACTCTGCTGTGAATACCGTTCAGTCGGTTCAGCAGGACAGGAAAGTGACAGGTACCGTCGTGGATGCGATGGGTCCGGTGATCGGAGCCAGTGTCTTGGAGAAAGGTACTAGTAATGGTACGGTTACCGATTTAACCGGTAACTACTCTTTGAGCGTGAAGCCAGGAGCAACCCTGGTGATCAGCTACATTGGCTACAAGACCCAGGAAATCAGGGTGGGTAACAACTCACGCATTGATGTAACCCTGGATGAAGACAACACCAACCTCGATGAAGTTGTGGTCATCGGTTACGGTGTTCAGAAGAAGAAGTTGGTGACAGGTGCTACCGTTCAGGTGAAGGGTGAGGACATCGCCAAGTTGAACACCACCAACGCACTCGAAGCTATGCAGTCAAGCAGCCCTGGTGTACAGATTACCCAGAGCTCTGCACAGCCGGGTAAGGGCTACAATGTTGTCATCCGTGGTAAAGGTACCAATGGTAGCACTTCTCCATTGTACGTTATTGACGGTGTGGCAGGTGGAAATCTTGATGACATCAACCCCGCAGATATCGAGAGCATTGACGTGTTGAAGGATGCTGCTTCTGCTGCCATCTATGGTGCACGTGCTGCCAACGGCGTTATTCTCGTTACTACACGACAGGGTAAGGCTGGTAAGATTGAGCTCACCTATAATGGTGCCATGGGTTGGTCTAACGTTTACAAACGCCCGCAGCTGCTCAATGCACAGCAATATATGACCATCATGGACGAGTATTCCTTTAATACATCAGGTGCTAAGATGGATTGGCCAAATAATGTTCCTGCTGACGTTCTCGCCAAGGTTGCTAATGGTTGGGAAGGCACTGACTGGTGGGATGTATTCACCAACAAGAATGCCGTGCAGCAGAACCATTCTGTAACATTGACTGGTGGTTCAGACCGTTCAAAGTTCGCTATGTCTTACACATTTACCAGTAATGAAGGTATCATGGGTTCTGACATGGCTTCTTTCTACAAGCGCCATACCATCCGTATCAATAGCGATCACGTGCTGTTGAAGGCTAAGGACTTCGATGCCATCACCATCGGTGAGAATATCTCTATTGGTTATAACAAGAGCCATGACCTGGCTGAGGACGGTATGTACTGGAGCTATATCCACAGCCTGCTCCAGACTTCTCCGCTCCTGCCACAGTTTGATGACAATGGCGAGATTTATAACTGGCAGAACGTTGACGGTGAACTCACTCATGGTAAGGGCTGGCTTCCCGCTATGTTCAACAACCCATGGGAAAACCTCACGAAAGGTGGCTGGAACTCTATGGCAGAGAGCCGCAATATCAATACCAGTGCTTCCGCTTTCGCAGTAATTCAGCCCATCAAGGGTCTGAGATTCCGTTCTCAGCTCAACTACTACTGGGGTTCGGGTGCCTATCGTAATTTCGGAACACCACGTTCTCCTGCCGAAGGTGCTGCTATCGTAAATAACTATAGTGTTAGTCAGAGCACTTGGCTGAACACCAATTGGTCTATTACTAATACGCTTACCTATGATCTTCCTGTTTTTGCTGGTCATAAGATCAGTGCCATGGTGGGTCAGAGCTACGAGAGTAGTGCATGGAGTACAAACCTCAATGGAAGCAACAAGGTTGGTTATGGCAAGCAGCTCGCATCGTTAAGAGATTGGGATTCTGCATGGCTTTCAAATATCCTTCTTGAAAATGCTACCGATGCTTCTCTGGGAGGTAATCCAAACGATGAGGACTATCTTGCTTCTTGGTTCGGTCGTGTAAGTTGGGACTGGAATGAAACCTATATGGCTACCGCTACTGTGCGTTATGATGGTTCAAGCCATTTCGCCGACGGCAAGCGTTGGGGTGTATTCCCCTCTGTATCCGCTGGTTGGGTAGTTTCCAACGAGCCTTTCATGCAGAGCACTAAGAGTTGGATGGACTTCTTCAAAATCCGTGCATCTTGGGGACAGAACGGTAACTGTAATGTATCAAAATATCAGTACATTTCTCCTATCGTTATGTCAAGTGTAGGCGGATATAAGTTCGGTTCAGACTTGGCAACCTCTGTTGCTGGTACTCCTAATCCTGGAGCATATCCTAAGAATGTTCCCAACCCCGACCTTACTTGGGAAACCTCTGAGCAGTTAGACTTCGGTTTCGATGCTCGTTTCCTCAACAGCCGTCTGGGTGTAAACTTCGACTGGTATAAGAAGACGACAAAGGACTTGCTGATTGTTCAGGATGCTCAGTATGATCAGGGTAAAGAGCCTCCATTCTTCAATGGTGGTGACATCCGTAATACTGGTATTGAACTTGCTGTTACCTGGAACGACCAGATTGGTAAGGACTTCCGTTACAACGTTGGCGTGAACTTTGCTACCAACAAGAATGAGGTGATCCGAGTAAACAACTTGAACCACTATGTTAACGGTAATGGCAGCATCCTTTCACAGGGTACTGAATATATCTCTCGTATGCAGGAAGGTCATCCTATCGGTTACTTCTACGGTATGTCTTACAGCGGTATCTGGCAGAATCAGGCACAGATCGATGCTGCACGTGCAGCTGGCAAGGCTGTTCTTGACAACGCAATGCCTGGTGACTGTATCTGGGATGACTGGAATGGTGATGGCTTGATTACTTATGCTGAGGCTATTGATGCTGATGGCAATGACATTTGCGACCGCCATGAGATTGGTAATCCTAACCCGGATATTACGCTTGGTATCAACCTCGGTTTCAATTGGAAGGGTCTTGACTTCGCTATCAATGGCGCAGGAGCATTCGGAATGCAGATCATGCGTTCTTACCGTTCTTACGGTGATACTCCTTACCAGAACTACGATACTACTATCCTGAATCGTTGGTATGGTGAAGGTACCTCAAACGACCAGCCACGTATTTCTGCAACTGGTCACCAGAACACTATTTGGAATTCTACACGTTATATGGAGGATGCTGACTACTTTAAGATCAAGACCGTGACTCTCGGTTACGACTTCAAGAACATCTGGAAGTCTTGCCCGTTCCAGCAACTCCGTCTCTATGTACAGGCTCAGAACCTCTATACCTTCACTGGTTACAAAGGTCTCGATCCTGAAGTTGGTTCGGCAGGTGGTGACGTAACTTGGGCATCTGGTATCGACCTCGGTCTTTATCCACCGTCTCGTACATATTTGATTGGTGCTAGTATCAAATTCTAAATCGACATATAAGTTATGAAAAAATATATTTTATCAGCGTTTGCTGTTTTGTCAGCAGCAACCTTGTTCACATCATGTAACGACATGCTGGACACAGACCCTCGTAAAACAGAGGTTACCGACGCTGTCTTCCCCGGTAAGGTTGCGGATGTAGAATCAGAGCTTTCAGCAACCTATGCTATCATGAATACCATGGGTGGCGGCGACAGCGATAACCAGAATATTTGGTTCTGGTGGGAGATTATGTCAGACAACTGCTACGGTAGTGGCGGTCTGCAGGATAACAAAGTGAAGTCTCTCCACCATCTTGTAGAGATGAGTGTTAATCAGTTCGCAGAGCCTTACAAACTTCTCTTTGGCGGTATTGCTCGCGCCACTTCTACTATTGAGACTATCGACAACGTGCCCTGGAGAGCAGATCAGGAGTCTCTTCGCAACCAGCTCCTTGGCGAGGCTTATTTCATGCGTGGTCTTTATTATCTCTGGCTCACCCAGTTGTTTGGTGACGTGCCTTTGATTACTTCTTCAGTTGTTACTCCTGAAATGGAAGAGGAGGCTGACGCTGAAACTGCTATCTATCCGCAGATCCTTTCAGACATGGTTTCTGGAAAGAACCTCATGGGTACTTCTAGAGGACATGGTGATGGTCACGCCAATAAGTATGTTGCCGAGGCTTTCATTGCACGTGCTTATATGTTCTGGGCTGGATTCTATAAGAATGCAGGTGAATTAGCTGGTGGTTCTGGCCCTGCCATTGAGCTCGTTGAGCAAGAGGGTTGCCAGGGTGGTTCTCTTTCTCAGGCAGAGGTTGTTGCAGGTCTGAGGGACATCGTTTCCAGCGGTGCTTACAAACTTCTTGAAGACTACCGTTCACTGTGGCAGTACTCCAACAGTCTGCTCTGGGATGAGGCTCACGATGGCGAAGGTCATGCTTATGCGTTTATTGCTGACATGAAGCGTGAGAACTGCTTCGACATGCCTGGCATGGGTAACGGTAACGATGAGGAACTTTTCCAGGTTCAGTTCATGAATGCTTCTTCATGGAATATCAGTGGTGCATACAATGCCCAGCGTATGTATTCTAACTATATCTCTGTGTTCTGGGGACTTCGTAATGGTGCCTCCGCTCAGAATGGTGACCGTAACTTCACATATCCGTTCAACCAGGGCTGGGGTCAGGGTACTCCTTCATGCAATATTTGGGATGACTGGACAGCAGCTGAGAATAGCTCACAAGGTAAAGAATATACCGACCTCCGTAAACGCGCTTCTCTGATTGACCTCGACAATGAACTCGAAGCCTATACCTATGAGAAGGATGACTGCGAAGAGTCTGGCTATTCTGTAAAGAAGTACGCCGAGGTGAATCTTGACGCCGGTAATGCGAACAACGATACATGGTGGGCCCTGTGTGAGGGTTATACCGGAAGTTCACTTGAAAACAAGATGCAGGGTGACCACTTCGAGGACTTCTACCTGATGCGTTATTCTGACGTTCTTCTGATGCTTACCGAGCTCACTGGTGAGGCTCAGTACATGAATCAGGTTCAGCGTCGTGCTGGTGTTCCTGAGACCGCATACTCTCTGAAGGCCGTTCAGGATGAGCGTCGCTGGGAGTTCTGTTTCGAAGGTATTCGTTTCAACGATATGCGTCGTTGGACTGGTAACAAACCTACTGAGGGTTCATACGCTCCTAAGGCTCTTCAGGCTCAGGCTGGCAAGCAGATTGTCTGCCTTGGCGATAAGGCAAACAAGCGTACAATGGCACACATGACTTGTTCATGGGCTAAGCGTTATATCGATACTAATGGATTCTTGGCTAAACCTCAGACAGAGATTACCGTGAAGAATGGTAAACTTAAGCAGAACCCAGGTTGGGATGCTGCTAATCCTGAGACACAATATAAAGTACTTTATTAATTTATAGAAAGGAATAAAAATGAAAAAGATATTTTTGATTTTTGCCGCAGTGTGTGTGCTCGTAGCCTGCGATCCTGTTTCTGAGGATATCGGCAATGCCAGCCACATCACTCTTGATGAACTTCTGGCAAAGACTACTGTCGCCGTTGACAAGGCACCCAGTGGCCAGAATGGTAACGTAATTACCTGTTCTACCTCTGCACCGGTAAATGCTGTATGGAATATTGGTGGTAAGAGTTTCATTGGTAACTACGCTTGGAAGAAGATGAAGCTCGGTAAACATACCGTAGCTATGACAGCCGTTTGTGCTGATGGTACTGAACTCATTGCAGAATTCCCTGTTGATTGTCAGGAAATCACGGATCCGCTGCAGAAATACTACATCTATGGTGAGGATCCAACAGTACAGCCGCCGTTTAATCCCGGTGCTTGGAATGCAGCTGCCATGCGTTTCAGTGACAGCGAGGGTCAGCATTTCCCCTATCTTTCTGACGACGTTTATTGGGGCTTTAAGACTCTGATTATGGATGTATCAAATGCAACTGACGATTGTACGATGATGGTTCATAACGGCTGGTGGAGCAATACCTATTATGACAATGTTCCAGTCTTAAATGGTCTTAATGAAATCCAGCTCACCAAGGCTATCGCCGAGGATTGTGCAAGGGGTAACGGTGGTAGTGGTAAAGACCTTCAGTTCTTGATCAAGTCAGGTGACTGTACCGTTAACTCTGTTTACTATGAGGAATAATCATTCCTTATTGGTATAATCAATAATAGGCTGACTCAATCAAATGAGTCAGCCTTTTAAAGCAATAAAAAGAATGACAACAAAAAGCAAAGCATCCGGTGCCATCCTCTATGTAAGTCTGTTGGCTTTCATCTTGTTTGCCGTATATATATTTTATATTAATAAGGAGGTGTTATATACGGCACACGACCGTTCTGAGTTCCTTTTCGGAGCCACCTACTTCCACACCCTCATGCAGAAACCTTTTGGTTTGATGCGGTATGTGGGAGCCTGGCTGACGCAGTTCTTCTGTCATCCGGCCTTGGGCGCAGCAGTGCTGGCAGCTATCTGGGTACTTACATTCCTTGTTGGCGTTAAGGCTTTCCGGTTAAAGAATAGTGCGATAGCACTGATGCTCTTGCCTGTTGCGTGCTTGCTCACTTCTGTTGTCGATTTAGGCTATTGGATTTATGTCTTCCCAATCAGAGGATATTGGTTCTCGCAGTCGGTAGGCTATCTGGTTATGCTGCTGCTTTTGTGGGCTGCTCGCAGCACTCCCCGCAAATGGCATCTTGCCTGGTACCTGTTTGCTTTTTGCCTCTATCCGGTGTTGGGGTGGTTTGCCTTGCTTTTCGTTTTGTGTCTTGCGCTTTCAGATAAACTGACATGGCGAGAGCTTTTAGGCTTTTTCTTACTTTTCTTTTTTGCTGCCGTCTGGCACACTTTGCTCTACTCCCACCAGAATGCCGACGATATCGTGATGGCTGGTTTTCCACGCTTTGTAACGCCCATCGACAGCAGTGTACGTCCTTCCATCCCGTTCTGGGTGCTTGGGGCTGTATCGTTGCTCTTTTCTTTTCGTTTGGGTAAATGGTCGTTGGGACGGTTGGGAGACGGTTCGTTAGGACGTTGGGTTATGCCGGTGCTTTGTGCTGTTGCAGGTATCGTCTTTACCTGGTCGTTGATGTTCCGTGATAAGAACTACATCGATGAAATGCGCATGGTGCGCTATGCATTCGATGACAATTGGAAGGAGGTCTTGGGTATGGCCGAAAAGAATGACAGGCCGACCCGCACGATGATCTTTCTCAAGAATATAGCCCTGATGAATGAAGGCGGTCTGCTCGACCGTTCTTTCAAAATAGGAAACGATGGTGAAAATATTACTAATCCGGATTCGCTTCACGTCAGTCTTTTGGACATAGCATCGCCCCTGGTCTATTACAACTACGGCATGTTGAACGAAGCCATCCGTCTGTGTTACGAAAACGCCTTACAGGCAGGCATGTCGCCCTTCTACCTGAAGATGCTTTCTCGCAGTACCCTGGCTACTGGAGAAAAAAGTCTGATGCAACGCTTTAATGCCATGCTGCATCATCATCCATTTTACGGCAGCTGGCAACCCTCTCCTGTCTCCAAGACAGTAAGCGAACTGCAACACGCCTATCCCGATGAGCTTACCGGTGTGGAGAACAGCGACAGCTATATTGTAAACAGTATCAGTCTGTGGAACGAAACCGACAGTAAGGTGGCTTCAGAACAGGCGCTGTTCTATGCCATGATGCGGTGTGACTCACGCCGCTTCTGGGCAGCGCTACGCAATTATGTAAAGTCGCACATGGACGACGAATTTCCTCTACATGCACAAGAAGCCTATATCCTGTATATGGATAAAGCGCCGGAACAAAAGCGCATCTTCCTACCTATCCAGCAGACCGTTTACGACCGCTACACACAGTTCTGGAAGACGCTGGAAGGTCTTGCGTCACCTGGCATGAATATTGAAGAGGTAGGCGAAAAGATGCGTACCGACTTTGGAGATACCTATTGGTGGTACAACATCTTCGGAAGAAAAATGTTTATTGTACAACGCAAGATTGATAACGAATTACCGTCATAATAAATATGAAAAGATATATCCGCCCCTGTTTCTGGTTATTGGCTGCAGCCATGCTGCTTTTGTCGTCGTGTGTGAATCACCCCGATGTGCCTTCTTCTTCCAAAGAGACTAAGAGTCTGCCTGCCATCATGCCTGATTATTGCGATGTCACGGTACCCTGTAACATTGCGCCACTCAACTTCATGCTTCCTGCCGATGAATACGAAGAATGCGTGGCACGTATCACCACGCCCGATGGCAAGCAGCAGACTTACGGCAAAGGTGTGAAGGTGCAGATTCCTGAGTCGGAATGGCACACTATGCTCGATGCCTCGAAAGGAAAGAGCATGAAGGTAGAGGTATGGGGAAAGAAGCAGGGAGAATGGCTGTCGTTCAAATCGTTTGCAATCCATGTCGCCAAGGACCCTATCGACGAATACGTGTCGTATCGCCTTATCGAGCCGTCGTATGTGGCATGGACTTTCATGGAAATCGTCCAGCGTAATCTTACTTCATTTGAAGAGACGCAGATCTTCAACAACGAGATTACTATGAATAATAATAAGATAGGCCAGTGCATCAACTGTCACAGCTATCAGAACTACAAAACCGACAATATGCTCTTCCATGTGCGTCTCGCTAATGGCGGCACTGTTCTTGTGAATGATGGTAAGGTATCGAGAGTAGATCTGAGGCGCGACTATACCATCTCCGGTGGTGCCTATCCTGCATGGCATCCAACTGCCAAACTGGTTGCCTTTGCGGCCTGTAAGACCCGTCAGGCTTTCCATACGGCAAACCACAACAAAATCGAGGTCTTCGACCTTGCCAGCGATATCATCCTCTACGACGTAAAGACCGACTCGGTGAGCATCGTCTGCAACGATACAACCACGCTTGAGGTGTATCCAACGTGGTCGCCCGATGGCAAATATCTCTATTACTGCAAGACTTTGCCCCTTCCTGAAGACTTACGCGACAAGGATATCAGGTTCACCTACGAGAAATTGCAATACAACCTATATCGCCGTTCGTTTGACGAGGCAACCCACAATTTTGGTGAAGAGGAACTCGTCTATGATGCTGCCTCGCAAAATAAGAGTGCCACCTTGCCACGGATAAGTCCCGACGGCCGCTATCTGCTCTTTGCCCAGGGACAGTATGGCTGTTTCCATATCAGGCACAGTGATGCCGATGCTGCTTGTATTCCGCTCAACGAAGAGAATCCTGCGCCCTTGGACCTTACCAAGCTGAACAGCGATGGTTTTGCTGACAGTTATCCCACGTGGTCAAGCAACGGGCATTGGATTATGTTGTCCAGTCGCCGGGGGGATGGCAATTACAGTCGGGTCTATTTTGCCTATTTCAACAACGGAAAAGTAGAAAAGGCATTTATGATGCCGGAGGAAGATCCCGAACAAAACACCTTCCGTCTGCTGTGCTACAACCGTCCTGAGTTCATGGTTGAGCCTGTGAAAATCAGTGTCGATGAGTTTAGTAAGGTATTCGACAAGTAGCTTATATGATGGAACACAAAGGAACGAAGGCACAAAGGCTGCACACAGGGTGGATATTCACACCCCTTTTCTGTGCGGCTGTCCTCCTCTTCTTCGGACTGGCCTATCCGCACCACCTGCATTATCAGGAGCAGTTTCAACTGTTCCTCTTTGACAGCTCCTACGTGTGGGAGATTGTGAAACTGCCAGGCGGTGTAGCCGATTTGCTGGGACGCTTCTGCACGCAGTTCTTCCTTTTTGCCTGGGTAGGGGCTCTGATCATTGCGGTTCTGCTTTCCATGGTTCAACTCCTGACACTTTCTGTCATTGACCATTCACCATTGACCATTGACCGCTCATCTGAGCAAGGAAACAAAGCTCAAAGTTCAAAGTCCAAAGTTCAATGGCTATACGGTCTGAGCTTTGTGCCTTCGTTCCTGCTCTGGCTCTTCCTCCTTGACGAGAATGCGTTGCTGGGTGGGGTATGGGCTGTTCTGCTCACCCTTCTCGCTGTTTGGGCTTTCGATCGGTTAGCAAACGGTTGGGTGCGACGCATATTGCTCATCGTTGCCGTTCCTGTTCTTTATTGGATGGTGGGACCTGTCTGTTTGGTGTTCTTCTTGGTGGAGAGTTTTGGGAGGAATGGGAAGAGAGAGACTGTTGCATGGCTTTGTGCAGCGTTCGTGCTTTTGGCCGTCTTACCCTTCCTGTTGTCTTTCTATCTTTCTGTACCATCTGGCAGTCTGTGGTTCGGCGTGCATTACCATCGTTATCCTGCAGAAATCTCCGGTCTCCTATGGGCTGCAGCCCTGTCCGTCTTCGTCCTTGTCCTTATAGTCCGTATCTTCTCCAAATGGACCCGTGCTTCGAGTCGTCCTGCGGTGACGCTTCTCTCCTTTGTGCTGGTGGCTGTCTGTATGGGTGCCCTTGTCTGGAAGAACAGCAATTTCAAGGCAGAAAAGGTGATGCAATACGACTTCATGGCCCGCTATCAGCAGTGGAACCGCATCCTTGAAACCATCCATGCCGACAAACCTAACAATCCCATTGGGGTAACGGTACAGAATCTTGCCTTGGCGATGCGCGGTATGCTTGCAGACCATATGTTCGAATATCACCAGAATGGTATCTCTGGTCTTTTACCCGATGTTGAGCGCGACGCCACCAGTCCGATGCCTACAGCAGAGGCTTTTTATCAGCTGGGGATGATCCCTGTGGCACAGCGAGCCGTCTTCGAAGCGCAGGAAGCAATTCTCGACTACCAGAAAAGTGCCCGATGCTACAAGCGACTGGCCCAGACCAATCTGATCACTGGAAGTTATGAGGTGGCACGTAAATATCTCCTGGCCCTGCAGAAGACCCTCTTCTACAGTAAGTGGGCCAATGAAACCCTTCCCTTGCTGGGGAATGAAAAGGCGATTGCCAAACATCCCGAATACGGACGTCTGCGGCGGTTGGCTTACGATGAGAACTTTTTCTTCGCCGACCAGACGACGCCCAAGATGCTACAGAGTCTGTTCTTCAGTAACACAGAGAATCGCCTTGCCTACGAGTATCTGATGGCCGATTATCTGCTGACAGGTGACCTTGATACCTTTGCCGAGCATGTCGGATGGGGTGAGAAACTGGGTTATCCAGCTATTCCGCGCCATTTCCAGGAGGCTTTGGCCCTTCGGTGGAGTATTCATCATGAGAAGAATGAACCGCTGCCCCCTCAGGTGAGTCCTGAAGTAGCAGAGCGCTTCAAACAGTTTGTTTCGTACTTCAAATCATCAACCTTCACCCAGGAAGGACTGGCACACTATTTCGGTGACACTTACTGGTATTACTATTTCACTTCCATCAAACAGTAAAAAAGAGAATCGATCCACATCGAAGGTGGTGGTATCACGCTCAGTTGTATGATACACCGCTCTCAAATTGTTAATTTTTTGAACGATCTTGACGAATTAACTTCGTTTAACGCAAAAAGCGCGCTTTTTGGTCACCAATCGTCCTTTCGGTCGAAATAACGCAATTCTCGCGAGGTTTGGTAAGACATTGATAATGAGTGCTTTGTGAAAATCTAACAATTTTGTTTCGCGAAAACGACGTTTTTAGACTCCAAAAACATAGTTTTTAGGGGTCAAAAACACCGTTTTTAGGTGGTAAAAACACTGTTTTTGTGAAGCAAAAGGACTATAGTTTCTTTCTTGGGATGCCCTTACGGGCAGAACCAACGGTCACTCATAGCGTAGCGGAGAGAAAAATCCAACAAAATCTATCCAAAATCAAACAAATAATAGTACAGAGAATTGTAAGCTTTTGATAAGATTTTGTAAGATTTTTCTCTCCGCTTACGCTATGAGTGACCGTTGGTTCTCGCCGAAGGCGATCCAAAACCACCTCCCAAAGTAAGAGCCATACATTTTTGAAGAAACGGCATCTATGAGTTGTTCCGAACGGCGTTAACATCTGTTCCGACGGCATCTATCACTCATTCCGCCGTCATCTATAGGGGGTAAAGTGACGGCGGAACGACCTTTAGATGACGTCGGAAAGGATGTAAGTAACGTCAGGAACGAATGCAAGTAACCTTTACTTGAGTTCAAAGGAGCCTTTACTTTGGTTCCAAGTAACCTTTACTTGTAAAATAACGCCCTTGGGGTTGCTTTCGAACATTCCAAAGCATCCCATGCTTTGAATTAGCGTATTTTTACAATGTTAAATTTTTTATGAAAGAACTTGACAATTCTTCACCCATTGAATTACTTGATCCCGTCCATTTGAGTAGAAGTGAGTACTGATCAACTGTATCGAAAGACGAAAGAGGAGGCCGCTACTTGAAAGGCTCCGTGTCCTTTTTTAAGGTCTTGGCCACGTCAGAGGCATCGAAGGGAACTTGTCCCTTTCCCAACTCGGGAACATTGAACGACTTCAGGAAGTTATCGTAGAATGTGGGATTCTTTTGGGGAAGACAGAACGGCTTGTGGGCCTTTCCGCTTTTGTCGATATAGCAGAAATAGGGCTTCCCATACAGACCGTCATCGCGCTTCGAGGCAAAGACGAACCATCTGCTGTTCGATGACCAGCTGTGATAGGTATCACTCTTCTTGCTATTGACAAGGGCCAAGGTATCGATAGCCCCTGTATGAAGATCCATCATCTGAAGATCAGCCTCTGGGTGCCAGATGGGGAAGGTGCCATAATCGGCCACGGTATAGAGCAGATAATGCCCGTCAGGACTGATGCGGGGGTGGCATACGGAGCCTTTTGTGTTCTGCGACAATGTCGCAGAAGACCGGACGATTGTATCGACTTGGTTCCCTATGGTGCCCGTTTTCTCATCGAAGGGGATACGACACAGGCTATATTGCAGTTGCTTAATATCCCGAGGCAGGAGAACGCTGTCTGCCACACAGTAGTAAATGTATTTCCCGTCGGGCGAGAAGGTGGGGAAGGTCTCGAACTTCAGGGAGTCGCTGAGCAGGGGCGAGCGGATGATGGTGTTCGTCTCTAAGTCGGCTACATAGACATCCGACTTACTGTCGAACACCTCCAACCGTTTGTCGGGTTTGGCATGGAAGGCAGGAATGATGATATTGGTGGAAAAGGTGATATACCTTCCCGAAGGACTGAATCCGTAATACACGCTGCCTGAAACCATATCATCGGTCTTGATGCCGAGCTTACGCAGCTTCCCTTCTTTGTTGAGGATGGCACCTCCTCCCTCACCGCGGACGTAGAGCATGGAGAGTGATGGATCCTGACAGCCATAGACGTGGCAGTTCATACAGCGGTCGCCTACGTTCTTGTATGAAGAGATGTTCCGTTCATCGAATGATTCAACGCAGCGTTCACGGAGTTCCACCTGATGCCAGATCTCATAATCGGGTTCGATGAGGCGGTAGGTGAGGAAAGGGTCGATCTTATCGTCCACCACGTACCAGGAAAACGGCTCATAGTCTTTCCATCCCTGCTCTGTAAGCATATAAACATGGATGCTCATCTGATGTCCTGCTGATGATGCTAAGAGCTCTTTCCATTCATTGATGTCGAAAACAACTTCATTTCCCCGTTGATTGGTTGTGATGGACTGATGGGTCTCTTCACATGATACGGAAACGAAGACACGTCTTGCCTCCTCGTTCCGCAACAGAAAATTCAAAGGTGCGATGTTCTTCGGGATGGTGACGTCACGATAGTCGGGATAGATGGGAGCCACACCGGTAATCCGTTCTATAGGTTTGTCATAGGGTGTCTTGTTGCAGCCGATGACCAGCCACAGCATCGTGATGATCATGATGGTCAGGACAATATAGATGTACTTCTTCATATCTTTGGAGCCTTGGTCGTGTCGAAATAATACCAGTAGGTGTCTTTGAACTGGGGGTTGCCGCGCTGCTCGTTATACCTATTGAAACGTTGCAGAATGTCAGGGCGTTGGATGTATTTCTTCCATTCTTCTTCGGGGGCCTGTGTTCCTGCGAGGTAGATGCAAAGCGCCTCCTGATAGAGGGTACTTGTGGGAATATTACCCGTTGACAGACAATAGCGGTCATAGTCGCGTTTAAAACTCTCCATGTCCTTCAGCAGGAGCGTACTGCAAAGGATATAGTCGAGAGCCACCTTGTTCTTGGGGTTGTGATCGAGTAGCTGCATCATGATGAAATGGGCATTGTCGCTGACGGTGATGGTGTCGCGTTGGTTCACCATCTGCATCTTCTCCTGGTAAATGCGATCGCCTTGCTCTCTCACTTTCCTGGCCCATGACCGATAGGCTAATGTCTTGTCGAGGATACGCAGATATTTGTTGGCGGCTAAGGTATCACCGCTGACGATACTGCATTCTGCCAGTCGCTTGATCATTCGGGCGTTACGGTTGCTGGGAGAGAACACATGGGCCATCATGGCGGCACGTTCTGTGAAGGTCATGTCACCCAGTGCCCAGTACAGTTCGTTCATGTTCTTGATGGTGAGCATGGGGGTGTCAGGACCGATGGCATAGAAAGTACCGAGTTCGTTATTGCTGAACCGGAGGAGGTAGTCGGGCAGTTTTCCTTGCTGGGCGCGTACCAGGTTATAGAAGAACTTCATCTCGGGGGTGGGGTCGTCGGCATTCTCCACCAGGTCAATGACTTTCTGGTAATGTCCGAAGTAGTATTCGTTATCCACCGCGAACTGCTTTTCTAAATAGAAGTTGGGACCTCCAAGCTTTCCCCATTGGGGCAGTCCAAACAGCCAGTATCCTATCACTGCCGCGATCAGCATGACAAGTCCGTTCAGCCATCGTCTCTTTCCCCATAGCCAGGTGCCCACATACATGACTGTCAGGAAACCTATGCCGGCAATGATGTTGAACAGACGGTAGCTGTGGTGAAAACTAAACACTGCTCCCAATGTCATGAGGAGGATGGCGCCGAGGAAGGCCCAGATACGTTTGATGCCACAGCGCGCCAGCAGACGACGGGCTACATCACCGAGAGTCAATAGGGCGAGCGTGAGGATAATCGGTCCTGCGTAGAGATAGTAGTAGAACTGTGTCAGAAAGTCACCGATGAGTCTCGACAGCCATCCGCATGGAGCGAGGTAATGGCTGATATGCTCCCACGAAAGGAGGAATATCTGATTCTGCTCTTGGTAGAAGAAATGGTAGGCATAGCAGAACTGGAAGAATGCCCAGCAGAGGATCCCCCACAGCAGAACCAAAAGGTAAGGGTAATATCGTTTGTTAGAAGCTTTCATAATGCAAAGGTAACACATTTTTCGTAAACCGCAAAAAATGTGTTACCTTTCTTCTCTTATCCAACTGTCTGTCAGTGCTTACAGACTCTCCAGCATCCGTTTGATCACCACAGAACAGCTTATCTCGCGGTTGGCGGCTTCGGGGATGACAATAGAGTTCTCGCTCTCAATCACATCATCTGTGACTATCAGACCGCGACGCACGGGCAGGCAGTGCATGAACTTACCGTTGTTCGTCCAACTCATGTGCTCGGTATCTACTGTCCACGACATATCCTTAGAGGTGATCTTACCATAGTCGGCAGGATGGGTCACGCCGGGGTTGCTCCAGTTCTTGGCATAGATAAAGTCGGCTCCTTCGAATGCCTCGCGTTGGTTGCAGGTCACCTTTGCACCGCCTACGAATTTGGGATCCAACTCATAGCCTTCAGGATGTGTAATGACGAACTCCACGTCTGCGGCATTCATCCATTGTGCAAATGAGTTGGGAACAGCCTGCGGCAGGGCACGACAGTGGGGAGCCCATGTCAGCACCACCTTCGGTCGTACCTGCTTTTTGTATTCCTCAATCGTGATGAGGTCGGCAAAGGCCTGAAGGGGATGCACCGTGGCTGTTTCCATGGCGAAGACAGGCTTGCCGCTATACTTGATAAACTGGTTCAATACGGTTTCGGCATAGTCATACTCACGATCGGTGAGTCCGGCGAAACTGCGTACACCGATCATGTCGCAATAGCAGCCCATCACAGGGATAGCCTCCAAGAGATGCTCACTCTTGTCACCGTCCATAATGACTCCACGTTCCGTCTCTAATTTCCAGGCACCGGCATTCACGTCGAGCACGATGACGTTCATGCCCAGATTCATGGCAGCCTTCTGGGTGGAGAGGCGTGTACGCAAGGAGTTATTGAAGAAGATCATCATCAGGGTCTTGTTCTTCCCCAGATGTTGAAACTTGAAACGATCGTTTTTGATCTCCTGTGCTTCGGCGAGAGCTTGACGGAGGTCGCCGATATCCTCCACGTTGATGAATGTTTTCATTTCGTTGATTGATTATTGTTTCGTTGTTTCGTTATTTCGATATAACGTTATAACGATATTTCGATATAACGATATTTTGGCATAACGACATTACGACATAACGTTATAGCGATCTATTGATCAGGGCCGGATTTGCCCTTCTCCCTCAATGAGCCATTTGTAGGTGGTGATCTCTTCCAAGGCCATCGGACCGCGAGGCCCGAGCTTTTGGGTGCTGATACCAATCTCTGCTCCTAAGCCAAACTGTGCACCATCGGTAAATGATGTCGGCACATTCCAATAGACACAGGCTGCATCGACATGCGACTGGAACTTGCGGGCGGTCTGCTCGTTGTTGGTGATGATGGCCTCGCTGTGCCCTGATCCGTTCTCGTCAATATGGGCGAGTGCTTCGTCAAGAGAAGATACTGTCTTGATGGCCAGTTTGTAGTCCATGAATTCCGTACCAAAGCTCTCCTTGGTGGCGTGTTCCAGATAGGGATAATGTCCTTCGAGAACAGCATAAGCCCGTTCATCGGCATAGATGATGACATGCTTTTCTGCCATCGGCTTTACAATCTCCTCCAGATCAGTGAGTCTGTCTATATGCATCAACAGACAATCAAGTGCGTTGCATACACTCACCCTACGAGTCTTGGCATTGTTGATGATGGCGCGCCCCATCTCCACGTCACCTTCTTCATCGAAGTAGGTGTTCACCACACCCGCTCCGGTTTCTATGACGGGCACACGAGCTGTATCACGTACAAAGTCAATGAGTTTCCTTCCGCCGCGTGGAATGCAGAGGTCTATATACCCCACGGCATTGAGCATCTCGCCGGTGGCCTCATGGGTAGCTGGCAACAGGGCAACCACATCTGTGGAGATGCCGTGTTGTTGCAGAACCTCATGGATCAGTGCCACCTCCTCACGGTTCGATTCATCAGCGTCCTTGCCGCCTTTCAGCACACAGGCATTGCCGCTCTTGAAACAGAGTGAAAAGACATCAAAGGTCACGTTGGGGCGTGCCTCGTAGATCATGCCGATAACTCCAAAAGGAACAGATACCCTGCAGAGTCGCATGCCGTTAGGTAATGTCTTCTCCTTGGTGACATGTCCTAAAGGAGAGGGTAGGGTGGCCACGTTGCGCATGTCGGCAGTAATACCTTCTAAGCGACTGTCCGTCAGTTGCAGACGATCGTAAAGGGGGTTGCTCTTCTCCATCTTGGCCAGATCCTTGGCATTCGCCTCCAAGATTCTCACCTTATTATTTATAATAGCATCGGCTACGGCATTGAGAATCCCGTTACGTTGTTCATCACTCAGCAGTGCCAGTTCCTTACTGGCTCTCTTTACACGTTGGAAGGTCTCTTTCAGTTGCATGGTTATTCCTTTATGATTTTGTATTCTGTGGTAAGAACTCCGTGTGCGGAACATCCGACGGTCTTTCAGCCAACTGTATCAAGATGTCATCACGGGTACCGTTGGCAATGATCACGCGGATGCCGTTCTGGGCAGTGACACATGCCGTGTGGTATTTCGAGTGCATGCCTCCCCGGCCAAAAGCACTCTTCTCCACTTTGATGTATTGACTGAGGTCGGTGCCGGGAGCAACGGTAGGGATGATCTGTGAAGTCGGATCGTCGGGGTTGCCCGTATAGATACCATCGATATTCGAGAGCAGCACCAATGTCTCTGCTTCCATCATCTGAGCGATGAGTCCGGAGAGTTCATCGTTATCGGTGAACATCAGCTCCGTGACGCTGACCGTATCATTCTCATTGACTATAGGCACCACATCGTTCTCCAACATCACGGTCATGCAAGCCCGTTGGTTCTCATATTGTTCACCCGGATTGAAGTTTTCTTTCATCGTCAGCACCTGTCCCACATGGATGTGGTATTCGCGGAAAAGATCGTAATAGAGTCCTACGAGCTTCACCTGCCCTAATGCCGAGAAGAGCTGTCGTTGCTCCACCGAGTCAAGAGAGTGCTCCACTTTCAGCTCCCGTCGCCCGCAGGCTACGGCACCGCTGGATACGAGGATCACTTCGTAGTCGTGCCGCCGGAGCCAGGCCACCTGATCCACCAAGGCTGACATCCGTGTGACATCTAACTTCCCGTCATCGCGGGTGAGTACGTTCGAGCCAATCTTTACGACGATTCGATGTTTCATGACGTAGTATCTTGTTTACTTTTCACTCTTCGCTTTTGCCTGATCGTTATTACGGATCTCCACACGGCGGATCTTGCCGCTGATGGTTTTCGGCAGTTCATCCACGAATTCGATAATACGCGGATACTTGTAGGGGGCGGTCTCTTTCTTTACATGTTGCTGCAGCTCCTTGATCAGGGCATCGCCTGCCTTGTCTTTCCATTCCTTACCCAGAACGACGGTAGCTTTCACCACCATACCGCGGATATCGTCGGGCACACCGGTAATGGCACATTCCACCACGGCGGGATGAGTCATGAGCGCACTCTCCACCTCGAACGGACCGATGCGGTAGCCACTCGACTTGATCACATCATCGATACGTCCCTCAAACCAGTAGTAGCCATCCTCATCGCGCCACGCCATGTCGCCCGTATGGTACAGTCCGTCGTGCCATGCCTCATGGGTGAGCTCCGGGTCACGGTAATATTCCTTGAAGAGTCCGATGGGCTTCTTGTCACCGATGCGTACCACGATCTCTCCTTTCTCACCATCTTCGCACGGGGTACCGTCTGCGCGGATCAGGTCGATATCGTACTGGGCATTGGGAATGCCCATACTTCCCGGTTTCGGCTTCATCCAAGGGAAGGTGCCGAGGGTCATTGTGGTCTCTGTCTGTCCAAAGCCTTCCATCATCTGGATACCTGTCTTCTCCTTGAACTTTTCAAACACAGCAGGGTTCAGTGCCTCACCGGCGGTGCAGCAATACTCCAGACTGGAGAGGTCGTATTTTGAGAGATCTTCCCGTATCATGAAACGGTAGATCGTGGGAGGTGCACAGAAAGATGTCACGTGGTATTTCTCAATCTGTCGTAGCAGCGTGTCGGCATTGAACTTCTCGTGATCGAAGACGAAGACCGTTGCCCCGGCAAACCATTGTCCGTAGAACTTTCCCCATACCGCCTTGCCCCAGCCAGTATCAGCCACGGTGAGGTGAAGGGATCCCTCGTGCAGGTTATGCCAGAACACACCTGTGGTGAGATGTCCCATGGCGTAGAGGTAGTCGTGTGCCACCATCTTCGGCTCTCCGCTGGTTCCCGAGGTGAAATACATCAGCATGGTATCATCGTTGGTATTCACGAAGGCTGGCTTGACGAAGGCTGGCGCCTGCTGCCATTCTGCCTGCCAGGAATGCCACGGGCAGTTTGTCTTATAAGAACTGTCTGTATGATCTTCCTCTTCCACTTTCACGAGCACCTTCACTGTCGGACTCTCAGGCATGGCGGCTTCGATCTGGCTCATCACGTAATCATCATCCACACAGACGATGGCTTTCACCGAAGCGCGTGTGTCGCGATACACGATGTCGTGTTTTGTAAGCATGTGGGTGGCAGGAATGACGATGGCACCGATCTTGCAGAGTGCAAGCATCACCACCCACCACTCGTAGCGGCGTTTGAGGATCAGCATGACGGGATCGTTCTTACCGATGCCTAACGACATCAGATAGCTGGCCGTCTGGTCACTTTGTGCCTTCAGTTCACCGAAGGTCGTGCGGATCTCCTTTCCTTGGTCGTTCGTCCACAGCAAAGCAAGATTCTCGGGTGCCTCTTCTGCCCATGCGTCCATCACATCGTATGCAAAATTGAAGTTCTCCGGTATGATGAACTCAAGGTTCTTATTGTAATCCTCCACAGACGAGAATGTCGTCTGCTTTAAAAATCTCTCTACCATAATTTGATGTTGACTGTTTTCTTGTGGTTCCAATACTGTTTAGAAAATGATGGCTAAGAATCTCACCGGCTTGTCACAGAGGGCGCGCATGCCGTGAGGTTGTGTGGCATCGAAGTAGATGCTGTCACCTTCGTTCAGGGTGAGCACTTTCTGACCGATAGTCAGTTCCATCGTCCCTTCGAGCACCATGTTGAATTCTTGTCCGCTATGGGAGTTCATCTCCTTGGGGGTGTCGGCACTCTTGGGTTCTACGGTGACGATGAAGGGGTCGGCTTTCCTGCCACGGAATCCGCTGGCCAGACTCTCATAGTTATACGCTTTGCGACGTTCCACGTGCAGTCCCTGTCCTTTACGTGTCAGGAAGTAGTTGTGCATGTGTGGCTCTTCCCCGAACATCAGCACGTCGAGAGAGATGCTATATTGCTTGGCGATCTTCTGGAGGTTTGCCACAGAGAGCTCACTCTCTCCCTGCTCCATTTTCTCGTATTGTTCCACACTGATACCACAGAGGTTGGCCACCTCTTCGGCGGAGATGTCTAACACATCGCGCAGACCGCGCAGACGTTCACCGATTTGTTTTAATTGCTCGTCCATATTGCTTCTTTATCAATTCTCAATCTCAATCCTCAATTGTCAGTCCTCAATTCATTTCATCCCTGCTTTCAGTCCTCTGATCACGGCAGAGGTGAAACCGGCATGCTCCATTTCATTCAGTCCTTTGATGGTGACACCGCCCGGCGTCGTTACCAGGTCGATGGCTGCCTCGGGATGCAGACCGCTGGCTTCCAGCAGATCCACGGCTCCTCTCATCGTCTGCATCACAATCTTCTTGGCATCATCAGCTTTAAAGCCCAGCTCCACACCGCCTTCACTGGCAGCGCGGATATAACGCATGGCATAGGCGATGCCGCAGGATGCTAAGGTCGTACCGCTGGCCAGATGCTGCTCATCGGTGATGAGCGTGTCGCCCATCTCGTCAAAGATACCCTTCACCACGTCTGTCTGGTGCTGTGATACTGCACCGCACGGGACGATAAAGGTCATGGATGAAAGATCTGCGATGGCGATGTTCGGAATCACCAAGAAAAGGGGAGGCATGGCATCACCTTTCTTCATCCACTCGTAGATACTTGCTGACGACACGCCGGCTGCTATCACGATGAGGATCTGCTTTTGGTAGTCCATCACCTCTTTGATGTCTTTCAACACCGACTCCACCAACCAAGGCTTCACCACCACGCAGACGATATCGGCAGCCTCGGCAGCCACCTTGTTGTCGGTGGTCACGGCTACACCCATCTTGGCAAATTTCTCAATCACTTTGGGGGAAGGGTCGGCAACCGTGATATCCTCATGATGGAAATACGTTCCCTTGATCAGTCCTTCTACGGTGGCTCCGCCCATGGCGCCTGCACCGATGATCGCAATCTTATTCATAGCTCTTTATTTTCAAAACATTTTTCAGACGGCCCATGAAGTCATCGACATCGGCCTTTGTCAGACAAAGCGGTGGAAGCAGACGGAGAATGTGGGTTCCGGCGCAGCCCGTGAAGCAATGCTCCTGGTCAATCAACGGCTGGCGGATCTCTTTGTGAGGGATGTCGAGATCGATGCCGATCATCAAGCCGCGCCCTCTCACATCTGTGATAAGTCTCTCCGTTTTCTGCAGTTCCTTCAGCTGCTGGATCAGGTATTCGCCCACCACATAGGCATTCTCCACTAAGTGCTCCTCTTCGAAGACATCCAGCACGGCAAGGGCGGCAGCACAAGCTAAATGGTTTCCGCCGAAGGTGGTGCCTAACTGTCCATAGACAGGTTTGAATGCCGGAGAGATCAATACGCCACCCATGGGGAACCCGTTGGCGATGCCTTTGGCCACGGTGATGATGTCGGGACGGATTCCTAACCACTGATGGGCGAAGAATTTCCCGCTGCGGCCATAGCCACACTGGATCTCATCACAGATGAGCACCGTGCCGTATTTCTTGCAGAGATCCGACAGGCCTTGTGCAAACGCTGGCGTGGCTAACTGGATGCCGCCCACGCCTTGAATACATTCCAAGATGACGGCACACACATCTCCCTTTGCCAGCTCGTTCTCCCATGCAGGGAGATCGTTCAGCGGCAGATAGGTGACATGACCGTTGTCGTTGATCGGTGCAATAATCTTCGGGTTGTTGGTCACCTCCACGGCCAGGGAGGTGCGGCCATGGAATGCCTTCTGCGCACTCAGCACCCGGGTGCGGCCGTTGGTGAACGAGGCAAGCTTCAACGCATTCTCGTTGGCCTCGGCACCGCTGTTGATCAGGAACAGCTGGTAGTCCTCGTATCCGCTGATACGCCCCAAGCGTTCAGCAAGCTCCCTCTGCAGCGTGTTCACCACAGAGTTGGAATAGAATCCAAGCTTATTCAGTTGTTCATTGACTTTCTCAATATAATGCGGATGACAATGCCCGATACTGATGACGGCATGACCGCCGTAGAGATCGAGATACTCAATGCCTTTGTCATCCCAAACTCTGCAACCTTTTCCCTTGACGATGTTGACATCGAAAAGAGGATATACATCGAATAACTTCATATCATTAGTTCCTTAAAACGCATGCAAAGTTACGGTAAAAAACTCACAATCTGTTATTTCCTCCTGTCTTTTTTGAATAATGTGTCATTTTTGTGCTTTCTTCATGCCACAGACGTGAAATGTAGATAAGTTGTTCTTCATTTGTTAAAAATTTGAATATTGTTGACGAATTAACTTCGTTTAACGCAATATACGGGCACGGGGAGAAGCAAGCGACCTCTCGGTCGAATTTGAGCGATTCTGACGGGGTTTAGTAAGGTGTTGATAATGAACATATTAGTAAAACTCGGCTTTTTCGACTTGCCAAAACCATGTATTTAGAGTCCAAAAATATAGTATTTTGGGGTCAAAAACATAGTTTTTAGTGGTCAGAAACACCGTTTTTGTGAAGTAAAAGAACTAAATGGCTCTTCTGGGTGGTCCCCTTACGGGCACCCCGCAAACTTTCAAAAGTAAAATCCATGGCTTTTCGAGGGAACGTCATCTAAGGGTCGTTCGGATCGGCGTTTTCACCCGTTCCATCGGCATCTACAAGTGGATGGTGACGGCGGAACAAGTCGTAGATGACGGTGGAACAGGTGAAAGTAAAGTCTGGAACGACCCTAAACAGAGCCTACGTAAACATTACGTAGGCTCTACTTGGATTCAAATCAGACTTTACTTGGGGTCAAAACAGACTTTATTTGTATCAAAAACAGACTCTACTTTGAATCCGAATAGCCTTTACTTGTCCTAAAAGGCACTTTTGGACACTTCCGAACACTCCCGCCCATCCAATTCTTTGAATTAGAGAATTTTTGCAATCCTTAATTTTCTGTCAATTTGTTTGACAAAATTCAAGTCCGCATTCTCAATGACCGAGGGTACGAAGGAGCGAGGGAAGGTCAGAATCCGATCTGACCATTCCACTGAAGATACCAGTTGCGGGGATCACTCAGGTCTTTGCCGATCTCACCACGAACCGCATCGATATTGTTTTTGCCATGACGGCTGCAAACCTGTCTGAGCAGGAACTGTCCGGGGTTCGGCTGTCGCATGGCAAAACGCATGATGTCGTAGTAGCGTGTTCCCTCGAATGCCAGTTCCAGTCCGCACTCGTTCAGCAGCAGACTATCCACGTAAGCTTTCTGGATGGGGTAGAGCTGCTCTTCGGTCATGGTGGAGTCTTCGGGTAAGCGGTAGTACTCGTTCATCGGTGTCCAGCCAGATCCATGACTGTGAATGCCTATGGTGTTATGGTTGGCTACAGAGCGGTCGGAGGTGAACTCTTCCACCGTATAGATACCGTAGCGCGTTACCGGGAAATTGAGCTGACTGATCCAGGTGGAGTCGGATTGATTGCAATGGGGATACACCTCCTTGGCAATGACATCATTGTTCAGTCCTTGGGAGAGAATCTGGAAAGCTGCCCGTGGGAACCCTGCTCCGTTGAGGGCTTCAGCTAAACGGAGGTAGAGCATCGAGCGACGGTAGATGCGCACATGCTGCGTGTTGTACTTGCTGATGTACGACACATCGATTCGCTCGCCTGAAGAACGGTCGTAGGTATAGCCCTCATCAAAATACTCATAGAGACGGAGGTCGCCCGACATGTGATTGGCCAAGCCTTCGGGGGCATAGGATACGGTGGTTCCGTTGGCTCCCACACAACAGTGGGCCTGCGATGCCGAGAGGTTGAACATCCCTTCCGAGGGTACGATACTCACGTGGAAGTTGTTCTCATCACGGGCATAGAACAGGTTGCGCAGCTCACTGTAGTTGCCTTCTGCGGGAATGGAGTCGCCGGCAATCACAGTGATCACCTCCGTATTCTCCGTATAGTTCTCTGGAATAAGACTGCCTGACGTGATGCCATAGGTGCTGTTCCAGGTCGTTGTACCCGGTTGCCAAGTGTACATGCTCAGTCCGATGGGATACGAGGAGTTGTCGCCATTCCGCTCGTTGATATATTTATAGTAACGCATGGCAGCTTCACGGAAAGTGGCTTTGTTTCCCGTGGCACTGGCGAGCCACAGGTTCAGATCGCCAAGTACGATGTTGACCGGGAAGAAGAGCAGACGGGAACTCAGACCGCGGATCGTTCCGTAGTCGGGATAGGCATTTCCCCAACGTTCTGTCAGCGGAGCAAGGTCGTTGATGAAATACTCACAGACTGCCTGCAGGTCGTATTTCGGATAGTCTTTCTCCGTGTCGATCTTATTCAGGATCGGATCCGTGACAAAGGGAACGTTGCCATAGTTGAGCACCAACTGCAGGTATGTCCAGGCACGGATGGCTTTCACTGCTACATATTCCCGCATGAAGATATACTCATTGCGGTTGTTCTTCATGGCTGTATCGACATTGGCAATGAAATAGTTGCAGTTGTTGATCACAGCGTAATAGTCGCGTGGCTGGTTATAACGGTTGTCGTCACCGATATTGAAGAGTGACACATCACGCAGGTCACTGGTAGAGGAACTGGTCACGTCAACCAGATCTCCCCGTACCTCTCCGAGGATGATGGTACGGTCGGCAATGGCCTGTAGCTTGTTGAGGATTCCTGTCACACTGTAAATCGTGTCGGTGGCATTGTGCAGGTGGTTCTGTTCTGTGAACACCACATGTTCTGACTGCTGGTCGAAGAAGTCGGAACAGGATGCCATGCCGCAAATCACGCAGCTTGCGAGGATGAGTTTATATATCTTGGTAATCATAATTCTTAATCCTTAGTTCTTCATTATACATTACAACTTGATCTTAATACCTGCTACGAAAGAGCGGCTCTGACTGAGCTGTCCCAGGTCGATACCCTGTCCGATGACATTGGAGGTCATGGTAAACTCAGGATCGCTGCCGAGATATTTCGTCAGGGTGAAGACGTTGTTGGCCTGGATCCAGAACTGCAAGCCTTGCAGGTACTCGTTGCGGAGTGGCAGGTCGTAGCTCAGGGTGACGTTCTTCAAACGGAGGTAGCTGCCATCTTCGATCCATCGGTCGCTGAAACGTGAGTTGCCGAGGGGATCCTGGAAGGCGATCTGCGGAATATCCGTATGCTGACCTTCCACCTGCCAACGGCGGATCAGTGCTGTGGTCTGGTTCATGAAGCGTGAGCCGCTTTCCAACTGGGAGCGCTGGTAGTTATAGACATCGTTGCCCAGCACGTAGTTGAAGCGGAGGTCGAGCTTGAGATGCTTATATGCCAATGTCGTGAAGATATTGCCATACAGGTCGGGATTGGGGTCGCCAATCACCATGCGGTCTGCATCGGTAATCTGGTGGTCTCCGTTGAGGTCGGCAAAATGGATGTCACCGGCCTTGTAGTATGTACGGTCGATACCGTTCTCTCCCAGTACGAAGAGATTGGCAACCTCGGCTTCTGCCGTGGTGGAGAAGACGCCGTATGACTTATAGCCATAGAACAGGTTTGCGGCTTGTCCTACCTGTGTGCGGATGGTGGCTCCATACACGTCATTGTCAATGTAGTTCACTCCATCGGGAAGCTGTGTGATCTCATTCTTATAGTGTCCCACGCTGGCTCCTAATTCCCACTGGAAGTTCTTCAGGGCTAAAGCCTTCACGGCGGCAGTTGCGTCGAATCCGATGTTCTTTAGCTTACCGTCGTTGGTCCAGTTCTGGTTCAGACCACTGAGGAATCCTAACGACTGTCGGGTCAGCAGGTTGTCGGTGGTGGAACGGAAACCGTTCAGACTGAGACTCAGACGGTTGTTGAAGAGATGACTTTCCAAGCCGACATTGATGCGCCGGGTGGTCTCCCACTGGATCTTCGTGTTTCCGATGCCGTCGAAGCTCAGACCGGCGATGGTGTTGAGGAAGTGCGAGGCACTGAAGAAACTGCGGGCGGCATAATAGTCGATGTCGTCATTGCCACTGACATCATAGCCGGCAGTCAGACGGAGGTAGTTGATGGGTTTGACCTTTGCCATCCATGGCTCGTTGCTGATAAGCCATGAGGCCTGTACGCCGGGGAAGATACCCCAGGCAGCATCGAACAGACGGATGTCACCACCATCACGGCCGAAGCGTGAGGAGCCTTCCACCGTCAGGTTGGCCTGGAGGAAGTAACGTCCCTTGTAGTTGTATTCGGCCTGTGCATACCAGGCAAGGGAGTTCCATTTGTCGTTGGTGCCATAGTCGTTCGAGTTGGTGAGCTCCGACTTCATGAACGGGGTCTTGTCGTTACCGGTGTTATAACCTAACAGCGATGTCATGGAGTAGGTCTCCCAGTTGATGCGTGCCCCGGCGAAGAGATGGATCCAATGTGCATTGTAGCGGTTCTGCCAGTCAAGACGGGTGTCGCTCATCACGGAGTTCTGCTTGGAGGCGAGGGAGCGTACCTCGTTATCACGGTAGGCACCGATACTTCCTACATAGTAGCTGGGTGTTCCGTTGATGGGGATATAGAAGGTCTCGTTGCTGTTCACGAGGTTGTAGCTGAAGTGCTCCTGTATGAACAGGTTCCTCGTGAGCTGATACTTGGGCGTGACCGTCAGGTTCAGCATAGAGTTCTCGAAGCGGTTCTTGTTCTCTGCCTCACTGTATTCGTTGATGGCCACGGGGTTTCCCAGTTTCCAGTTGTAATTCTTGTAGTTGGCCAAGGCCTCGGTGAGGTACGACTCTTCCTCGATATCGTAGTGCGTTTCTGAGAGACGACCGAGACCATAGCTGTAAGGACTCAGGAACGGACTCTTCACATAGGCAAGGAATCCGGGTGCTGTCGGCGTTCCCTCGTCATAGCTGGCAGGAGCACCGTCGTTACGGATGTTGCGTGTGATATTGCCGAACGAGGCATCGAAGCGGATGCTGAACCTGTCGCTCAGGGAGATATCGGTATTGAAGCGGATATTCAGACGCCCCATGCCGTTGTTCTTCAGCGTGCTCTGCTGGTTGACATAGCCTACCGAGAGGTTATAGTTCGCCACATCGTCACCACCTTCTACCTTGATACCGTAGTTCTGGGTGAAGGCAGAGCGATAGACGTAGTCTTTCCAGTCGGTCCTCTGATGATACTGGGTGTAGTAATAGTAGTCGGGATCCTCGTTGAGGAACTTGAACGTACGGTTACGGGTGTTGGTGGTCTTCAGCAATTCTGAGGCATAGCTGCGATATTCCTCGGCATCCATCACGGAAAGGAACCTCGGTTCCATGGTGACACCGGCAGAGATGTTGGCGGTGATACGGGTGGCCATCGACTTGTTCCTGCGTGTCTGGATGAGGATCACGCCATTGGCACCTTTGGCACCGTATAATGCCGTACCGTTACGCATCACGGTCACCTTCTCGATGTCTGAGGGATTGATGGCCGTGAGGACATCGTTAAAGAATCCCTCATGAAGCATGGTACGACCATACTGCTGATCGATGATGACACCATCGACTACCACCAAGGGCTGCGCGTTGACATTGAGCGAGTTCAGGCCTTGCACGAACATCACACTGCCGATGCCCGGTGTGCCGTTTCGTGTGATGCTATATACCTGGGCTCCTAAGTGCTTCTCTACCTCATCCTTGATATTGACGGAATTGGTATAGTTGAAGTCATCGGTGGAATAGTCGCTGCGAACAGGAATCTCCTTGTTGTAATCTGCCGAGAATGTGGTAGGGTAGAGCTTCACCTCACGCTGTACCATCCCTTCTTGTAATCCCATTCTCACGGGATTAAAGTCGGGCATGTGCACATAGATCGATGAGGTGAACTGGGGCACCTCCAGTTGGTAGGTGCCGTTCTCCCCGGTGAGCGTACTGTAACCTTCCACATCGTCGGCACTGACGATGGTACCCGGAACAGGCATTCCTGTGGTAGCATTGATCACTCGTCCGCGCACCACTCGGGTGGGATACTGCTTGTGCTTCGGTTTCAGCTTGCGTGCAAGTACTGAGACGACATCTTCCTCTTGATTCGCATCCTCATTCTGCGCAGCAATGCTTAATGGGAAAACCATCAGCATGGTGAGTCCGAATATTATCAGTTTCTTCATATCTTTATATTCAATAGTCTGTTGTCAATAATCATTTACTTCGTCAACCAGAAATAGCTGTCGCCATCACCATGGGGAGCCACCTCAAAGCGCCCGTTGTTCAGACGGGAAATGCCGTGGGGAACAAACATGATGCAGTCGATGGACATGGTTCGGGTATAACTCCTGTTACGCTGTTCCGTACTGGTTACGTTGGTCTGGACTGTCAGGGTGACCTGCGAGTCCGTTCCCGTCAGACCGTACGAACTGCAGGGGAACTGATAGTTCTCAGCAAGAAGCAGGTAGTTCACCTCATCGGGAGTGGTGGTAATGGCCGACTGGAGCTCCTCTTCCAGGGTGTTACCCTCTTGGTCGTGGTATCCAATCGAACATTTCAGCTTCATCGGCAGTCGCTGGATGGCAGTGGCATTGCTGTCGTTGGCAAGTGCCGGTGCGGTGACGAGATAGATATCATAGCCGATGTTGGAGAGTACGTCGGGGATATTGAAAATCACGGTGTGGTTCACTGTCGTCCTCACAGGCTCGAACTCTGTATAGGCATTGTTCCATACCTTACCGTAGAAGGAGTTGTTGTTAAGCACCTCACGCAGTACCGGTGTAATCGTTCCTACCATATCGTGCGTGGTGGTATTCTCCATCTTGCTCACATCCCGGATGCTCCCCTGTTTTTCGGCTTCCACAATGATCCACTGGTAGAAGGTGTTCAGCTTATTGATATTCCAGTTGCTGACCTTCAACACCTGTCCGTTGGAACAGGCCACAGGATCTGTCCCGCTGAAGATTCCTGTCGGGGCATACGGTTTCTGGGTGTTGGTTTTGGAGATGCCGCCATACTGATAGTAGTGCAGGTTGTTGTCACCCCAGTAATACTTACGGTTCACATATCGTTCAACCGCAGAGGTGGAGAGAGCCGAGTCTCTGAGATGGGCATCAGTGTTGAGAGTGCGACTGAAGGTCGTACCGTTCACGATGGCCAGTCGGGCATTGGTATATGCCAGGGAATCGCGGTCTCTCACCTGGTTGTCATAGTTGAAGTAGGGTATATACTCATCGATAAGCTTCTTCCATACCTCATTGGTAGGAGCTACTATCCAATAAACACTGTCTTCCACGTTCAGATCAGCATAGAGATAGTCAAGGAGGTCATTCTGTCGCACAAATACAGAGTCGAGATAAACGGTCTTTCCATCTTCAATACCGCCGGCGACACTTCTTCCCGGCACAAACTCGTTGCGATTGAAGCGGTTGTTATGGAAGAAGTTACCGACACTGTCGAGATCAGCATCTTTGCGCAGATACTCAAACACATTGGGGAAGAACCTGGCTCTTCCGTCAATGGTGAAGAGAATACCGTTTTTGTAATGCTGGTTGGTGGTCAGGATGTTCCTATTGCTGAAGGTGCTGGTTGAATAGTACATCTTTTTCCCGTTCATCATGACCAACGAGTCGTTGCTGACATCAGAGATGGAGTGGTTATACATCGCGATATGGTTCTGGATGAACTCCTTAACGGCTGTGTTGTCATCATCAATCACCTTGCCTTCCTCTGCTTGATAGACGCGGATGAGCTCATCGGCCTCCTGAGCAGAGAACTGATCGTTCGTGGGAGCAAAGACGGTGAACACCTGACTGCTGTTTAGCGCCTTGTCATAGCCAGTTGCCTGAACCACCTTGGCGAAGTTACTCAGATTGCTGTTCTGGGAGATAGCCTGCCAGAGTGAATTGTCGTTCATCCCTTCGTTCTTGCTGGAATAATGATCATCCCAGGTGTCGGAGCAGGCAGTGAAGGTGAGGACTGCCAACACAAGTCCTAATACCTTATTATATATATTATATCTTTTCATATTGTCAATTATCAATTGTCAATGATCCGTTCTTACAAGTCATCCTCCATCTCACCGTCACCGTCAACGCCATAGACGCTCTTCGGTACCAGTTCCAGAAAGTCGAGCATGAACTCGTTATCGTTACCTTGCTTTCCGTCGGAGGCCACTCTCAAACGCAGGTAGTGGTCCTTGGTGGCATCCAAGTAGGTCTGGCACAGCACTCGGCGTACTGATGACTCATAAACGATGTCGTATCCTCTATTACCAGAGTTTCCTTCGTTACAGAAGATGGAACGTGGATACAGGTAGGCGCCGAGGTTCTTCAGCGTCTTCTGCTGCTCAGCCTTGTCTTCCTCACTCATGTTGTCGTATTGAGAGAGATTGTCAACGAAACCGTCCGAACCGAGGTACATGGCGGAGGTCAGGTTCTGACTCATGTCCAAAGGTATGCCTTGCGGAACGCCGTCTAAGTAGATCTGGGCAACACCACGTGTCTCAAAGGCCGTATATCCTAAACGGATCTGCCATTCACCACTGAATGGTACCGGTGGCAGACGGAAGGTGATGTCGTAATCACCAAACAGGTCTATCTCATCCCACTGATAGACGTTATACATCGAGTGGGGTCTTCTCAGCACCATCAGACAGTTCGAGAAGGTAACACCATCGAGATAGCCCATGGGGAAGTAGAAGTTGCGGCCGTTCTTCGGTGTGGAGGAGTCATCGGGATTGTTCGCATCGTCCTCACCAAACGGGTTACCCACACCGCGCAGACCGTTTCCGATAATCTCGGGGAAGATCGTGGTGAAGTCCATTCGGATACGAACGTTCTGGATCTTATCCTGCACCTCCTCGCTGAAGGCTACGATGTCATCGACGTAGAAATAATGGCCGTTCACGGCATCATGCACAGGTGTGGTCTCGATCGTTGGATCGATACGCTGACCTGTGATAGAGAACTTATCGTCGTAACGACGGTTAATAAACCGGTCACGGGCTTTGCTTCCACCCAGATACTTGCTGACCGTGGCCTGATCCACCTTGATCATGGTATGGGGTAGGAGGGTGAAATGCCAGTCGCATGGGTTGGTGAGCGACTCATCGATACCGATGGCACTCATACCGTTGAAGTTCACTTCCATCGGTGTCAGGTCGGAGGCACCGGCCACATACTTGTTCAGGATATGATACTGGATGAAACGGTGCAGGGGATTCACGCTGTCGGTCAGGTTCTCGAAGCTGTGGCCAGGTGCACTGATATCCTGGGGATAGACCTTGTCGTAGATCTCGCAGGCCTTGTTGTAGAGGGCACGGATATCGCCCTTGGCAATGCCGTATTTCTCTTCCAACACATCATCCGGCTCGATGAAGAAGGTGTAGCCGTACTTCTTGGTGTCGGGAACCCAGTAAACCTCGCTCCATTGGTATGATTTGTGACGCTCGCGCTCGTAGTTCTTCGGATCCCAGTCGGGATCAACGACTTTCTGCACTTCGTCGATGACACCGGTGGCAACCAGTGCATTGTAGAATGTACTGATCCTTGGATTGTCGCGCATCACGTCGGTGATATAGCTGTTGGATTTCTCAATCACCATGTCGATCGGCTGCATGATACCGTTTTCCACGGAGTCGTCTTTCAAGTCGAAATAGATGTGGGCCAGTCCTTCAAGAAAGATCACGGCATTGCTGTCGTTGTCAAAACCTGAGGAGGTGGCGAGATAACGGCTCATCATATTGGCTGTCGGCAGACGGTCAACGGTCATGTCGTAGGTGGTGTACATGTTGTTGACCAGGTGGGTGCGGGCAATGGTGTCGCAGTCGGCATCACTCAGCTGTGACAGACTGCTCAGTCCGCGCTTCTGAAGGAAGTCCTTGACGGCATCGTTCGATGGAACGAAACAGGTATAATGACCATAAGTGGCAAGAAGGTCCATGAGACCGGCCCTTTCCACAATCTCGGCAAAATCACTGTATTCCGGTCTGTTCTTCAGATAGTCGCTCATCATCTCACCCGTGAAGGTGTAGAAATACTCGCTGTCTGGCTCGTCGGAACAACTGGTTAGCATCAGTGTGTTGAGAGGGATGAGCATAGCAAGGAGCAACCCTCCCACAATTCCTTTGAATATCGTCTTACGTCTCATATCGTTCTTTATTGTTTTGTCGTCTTTTGGTAACTGTCGTTTTCACCACTGCTGAAGGCAGGATTCTGTACAAGATTGGCATTGACCTTCATCTCGTCGTTGTTGTACGGCCAGTAGATGGCATCCATCTTCGTCAGGTGGTTGGAAATCAGGGAAGCACCTGTGGTAGCCTTCCGTAACGCGGCTTGTGTCAGTAACTTGGTGTTACCGGCACGCTGAGAGTAGCGAACGAGGTCGAACCAGCGTTTCCCCTCAAACATCAGCTCGCGTTGGCGCTCCTGGAGTACCAAGGTCTCCATCTGGCTCTTGGAGGTGTAGTCGCTGGCTACTAAGGTATCTACGAGGTTGCTCTGGCAGAGTGCACGTTTGTTGACGGCATTGACAAGTGCGAAAGCTTGCTGCAGGTACGTTCTGTTATAATCTACTGTTTCCTGGTCTCCTCCTTCACGAAGCAACTGTGACAAGGCCTCGGCCTTGAGTAACATGATATCTGTCAATCGGTAGATCACCCAGTTGGATCCGTTCTGATTCTGTGTATAGATGGATCCATAGGTAACCGTTGGGGTGGCATTGGTCGCGTTAATGTCGATGGTGCGTGTGGTGAACTTGTTGATCGACTGGTCGTCGATGTCGCAATTGAAGTAGATACGTGAATCTAACTTCTTGTTGCGATCGGCAAAGATGGATCTTCCCGACGTCTTGTCGATATCATCAAAGATGAAGTCGGAAGGGGCAACCAGTCCGATCGTGGATTGGGAGTTCCCATAGAAGGAGTTCACGGCAGCATTCTGCATCATACTGTTGGCATTGGGGTTGTCATCGAAGATCAGCTGGAAGATAATCTCCTGGTTCACCTCGTTGGCGTTGTTCCTGTCGGCTCCGAAAAGGGTGGTGTAGGCATCTCCGTAGTAGTTACTGGTGGAGGTGTTGCTGACAAGGGGGAAACCATTGTAACGAGTCAGCGCATCGTCGTTGGTCATCAGACTGGAGTTGCGCTGTAAACGGTTCTCCTCTGCTATCTTTTTCTTCGAATCGATCACCAGGTCGGCATAACGGATACAATTCTGATAATCCTTTTTCCAGAGATAGAGCTCGCAGAGCAGGGCATGGATGGCATCCTGGGTGATGCGCCCTGTCTGATAAAGGGGCTTGGTGACAGGATAGCGTTTTACGGCATAGGCTCTCACACTCTCTAAGCTTGTGATCAGGGAATCCACGACATCGTCGAATTTCGTTGCTGGGAGATCCATCTGCTGATTCTCGTCGGTGTAGGCCTCGGTACTGTAAGGCACATCGCGGAAGGCACGGATCAGATAGAAATAGCAAAGACTGCGCAGGGCAACCATCTCGGCAATATTAGCCTGTAGCTCACTCTCAGTGTAGGCAGGGTCTTCTGCTGCCACCCCTGGCGCATACTTGATCACCGTGTTACAGCGGTTGATGACAGTATAGAAGTCCTTCCACTTGGTATAGCTGTTCTTCGCATCGATATTCTCCATCAATATTTTCTCGAGATTTCCATCGGAGGTGATGTTTCGGCCAATGCCGATATTGTCACTGCGGAACTCTCCCCATACCATCATGCGCTTAATGACACCTTCCTCCTGCATGCCGGAATAACAGCCGGCGATAATGGCATCGACATCGGCCTTCTCGTTCCAGAATTTCTCAAGGATGATCTCATTCTGAGGTTCTATTTCCAAGAAGTCAGAACAAGATGTCAGACCGCCCATCATGCAGATGGCGAAGATGATTCTATTTATTTTTGTAATCATAATTCTAAAATCTTAACTACTAAAATACTAAACTTCTTAACTCCTAAACTTCTTAGAATCCTACTGTGATACCTAACGTGTAAGAGCGTGAACGAGGAGTCTGGGCATTGTCGATAGCTGGAGAGTAACCTCCGCTTGAGATATCCGGGTCGACACCAGAGTACTTGGTGAGTACGAAGGGGTTGTTGGCACTGAAATACAAGCTGGCACGATTCAGACCAAGGTGGCGGACAATCTTCCGACTGATGTTATATGACACTTGGGCATATCCCATTCGAAGGTATGAGCCGTCTTCCACAAAGCGGTCGCTGATCAGCGTGTTGTAGTTGGAGTTGTTACCATACATAGCGCGGGGTATGGAGGTGATGTCACCTTCCTTACGCCAGCGGTAGTTCACGGCCTGACTCTGGTTGTCGTTGCCAGTCATGGCCTCGGCATGCAAACGTGCCCTGTTCAGGATCTTGTTGCCTACACGGTAGGTGAACTGGGTGGTCAGTCGCCAGCTGCCATAGTTCACGGAGAATCCGAAACCACCGGTGAGCTTAGGCAGGGAAGAACCTAAATAGACAATGTCGAGGGCATTGATCTGACCGTCGTTGTTGACATCTTCATAGATGGCATCACCACCGTTGAAACGGTAGTTCCTACCTGTGGCATCGTTGGTGTAGTTGAACATCATCCTGACAGGATTCCCCTGTCCGTCAACAATCACGTTCCCATCGGCATTGGTAGCAACCGGAGCAGTCTTGCCTTCTGCCAAGAACTGACTGCGCTCCTCGGGTGTCATCCTTGAGAAGGTAGAATAGTTATACTGATAAACTCCCTTATAACGGAAACCGTAGATGGCTCCTAACGGGTTGTGCAGCTGAACGCGTTGCAGCGTCTCGTCGTTGGAGAATCCATAAACGGAATTGAGGTTGTCTAAGAGGTTCTCTTCCATCTCTAACAGCTCATTGCGGTTGTTACCGAAGTTGGCATTGAAGTCCATCGAGAATTTCTTTCCTGCCGTAATCAGACGGTTGGCAGTGATATGGAACTCCCATCCAGTATTGCGCATCTTACCACTGTTGCGGTAGGGCACGTTATCAAAACCTGTGTTGGAAGGAATGGGGTAGTTGGACATCAGCATGTCGCTGGTGGTCTGACTATATCCTTCGATGGTCAGGAGCAAACGGTCGTTGAAGAATCCTAAGTCGATACCGCCATTCCAACTTTCAACAATCGCCCACTTCAGGCCAGTTAACCGGATGTTGTTCGGCTTCATGGCCATCATGTCGATATACCTGTTGGTAGAGCTGTACTTAGAGGTGTACAGGTAGTTCTGGTTAGGTTGCTGACCTACACGTCCCCAGCTGGGACGGATAGCGAACATGGATAGCCATTTACGAGTCGGCTCCATCCATTTCTCATCACTGATGATCCACTTCAGGGACACAGAGGGGAAGAATCCCCATCGGTTGTCTGGCCCGAACTTCGTCGTACCATCTGCACGCAGAGAGGCATCGACGATGTAACGTCCTTTGTAGGCATAGTGGGCAGATGCTGTATAATACATAGAACGCGACTGGTTGAAATAGGAACTCAGTCCTTTGATGCTACCGCCTCCTTGTGTGGTGGTGATACCCGAAGGAGCACCCTGCTTGTCTTCCGACTGTCCAGTGGAAGATCCGCTCGTCAGCTCGAAGCGTCCTAACATCATGAAGGAATGGTCTTTGTTCTTGAACGCAGGAATGAGGGTCAGGGTATGCTTGGTGTTAAACGACACACTCTTCGATGAACTGTCGTAGGTGGTGTTCACACCTTGGTCCCAGCTCACTGTCTTCAGTTCCTGCGGATAGTATCTGTTCTGATAGCCGTTGTTGATGTTCATATAGACAGATCCTCTCCAGTTCAACTGCCAGCTGTCATCATCCATTCCTAACAGGTGATATTGGATGATCAACTCGGGTGTCATGTCGTATGTGCTCTGCCGGTTCTTGGCCAGCTTGGCACTGGCAACGGGATTCACATAGTCTTTCTGGTTCTGGTTGAACACCGAACTGGCACTCTGCAGCATGGAGTAGTAGGATGAGGTGTTCTTACCGGTAACGGGATCCTGCTCATAGATCGTCATGTTCGGCATTTTCTTCATGGCGATATTCAGCAGGTCGTCGGAGTTGCGGTCGTTGTTGGTGTAGGTCAGTGCGAAGTTGGTGCTGACACGGATGCGCTCACTCACATTGTAGTCGAGGGCTACACGGGTGGAGAATCGCTGGAGCTTCTGCTCGATCATCGTACCTGTTTCATGGTCGTAACCGGCACCGATACGGAAGAGTGCCTTCTCACCACCACCTTCGATGGTCACATAGTGGTTCTGACGGAGACCCCATTGGGTGACAGCCTTACGCCAGTCGGTATTGTTGTTGTACTGTTCATATTCAGAGAACGAAGGATCGTAGTTCAGCTCAGGAATATTGGCAGCGGCATCACTCTGCTCAGGATTGAAGTACGATTCCTTCAGCAACATGGTATAGTCATCACCATTCAGAAGCTCATATCCCTTTGGCTGGTAGGTACCCGTCAATTTCAGTGAATAGGTGAGACGTGGTTTTCCTCTGACACCACGCTTGGTGGTCAGCTCAATCACTCCGTTACCACCCTGTGAACCATAGATGGCCGTGGCGGCAGCATCTTTGAGCACTCGGATATCGGAGATATCTTCAGGGTTGATGTTCAGCAACTCAGCGAACTTCTCATTGTTGGCAGTGCCGATATCGAAGTTGTTGAGGTCAACCTGACGAATGTTGCCATCCACCACGATCAGCGGGTTGGCATTGGTGAGCGTGGAAAGGGATGAGGCACCACGCAGTCGCATGGTAGAGCCAGAACCGAGGTCACCAGAGTTTCCGATGATGTCAAGACCGGCAATACGTCCTTGCAGGGCTTCGTCAACGGTGGTGATGGACAGTCCTTCAAACTCTTTCATGGAGATGGACTGGGTGGCATTGGCCACTTCTCGCTGGGGAATAGGCAGACCGTTTCCACCCACGCGTTTCTTGGCCTGTACCACCACTTCCTGAAGCTGTGTAGCCGAAACCAGCACAATCTGGTAGTTCGTCTTGTTGATAGGCTCCGTGACGGTTTTCATACCCACGTAGCTGAAACGGATCTTGTCCTTGGGATTCCTCACCCTCATGGTGAAGTTTCCGTTCAGGTCGGTAATCGTTGACTCAATGATACGTCCGTTGCCGTCAATCTCGCAGACGGTGGCACCCATCAGCGGACCTAAGTCATCGCTCACGCTTCCGTGAACGGAGGATATCGGTTGTGTCTGCGCTCCGATAACCGTTGCAGTCATCAGGGCGAATAGTATAATCGTGAATCTAAGAATTCGCATGCCTTAGTTCCTCCTTATTTTATTTAGTTGTTCTTTCCAAGGGGTCATGTTCTCGAAGAAGAGCGGACCGTCGATCTGGTGGACGATGGCATCGGAGGCCATGAACGTAGTGGCAAGATTGGCTGTAGAGCCACTGAACCAGTATTCGCGGCAGATCTGGTTGTAGAGTCCGTCGGTCTTCACAACGTTGCGGGTGTTGCCAAGTACGTCTCTTACCCACATCGTTCCACCTGCGTTGTTCACGGTAATGGGGTAGAAGCGTCCTGTCTCGAGGTTACGTCTCATCGATTCATACGAGTTCTCGTAGGTTCCCTCTTCCGGTGCCATGTTGATGCCGATGGCATGGTCTTGCACATGGTAGCGGATAAAGCTGACGATGATGTCTTTGATGAGATCCTGGGCTTCCTTGGCTGCCTCTTCTGAGCCCCACACTTCTGGGGTCTGAGCCTCATAATCCTCCCAGGTGGGCAGCAGACCGTCATCGATCAGTTTCTTGATGGAACTGTTGGTGGGCACGTAGATGGTGTAGTTGTAGTTGTCGAGCAGGCGCAGGTTCTTGTTTCCTTGTGCCGACATTGCAGCGTTGTATTTGTTTCTCAGCTTGGAGCCTAAAAGGTCGGCACCGTCGTGGTCGAGCAGGTTCAGGAACTCAGAGAACTCCTCCCGCTCTTGTAATGTCAGATATACCGATTTCTCCGTCGTCAGCGGCATCTGGTCGTTCAGTTGGTAGGCTTTTCCGTTCACCTTGGCATAGACTTCGTCGGGGTTCACGGATAAGGGCTTGTTGTGGTGATCTATCTGCCAGCCTCCGGCAAAGGACAGACGGCCATCTGCCGACTTGAACACACGGATGGGAGTACCGCCTTTTGACTTGTAGTACTCATGTCCGTCTTGGATGTCACCGACAATGATCAGTTGTTCCATCAATCGCTTCAGACGGTCTTTGATGACAGCATCCGATACGGTGGTCTGTACGATCTCACCTAAGGTCACATGGCCGTTGGCATCTACGGTACAGTTGTAGCGACGGGCTTGTACACGAGAAGAGATAGGACGCTTCGAGTCGTAGTAGAACTCAAGCACCGTGGGCGATTCCAAGCCATCTGTCATCGAGCCGTAGCTTGCCGGGTCGATATAAAGCATCATGGCATCGTTGGTGGGGAGCAGCAGACTGTACTGCGAGTCCATGGAAAGCAGGTAGGGCAGGAAGTTCAGCTGATCGATAGCCCAGTAGATCACATTCATCGTGGAGGTGTGTGCCAGGGCAGGGTAGGCCACAGAGGCATACTCCGCAGGGGTGAACACCCGCTTTGACATATATACCACACCGTTACAGCCGATGAAACAGGAGTCAATGTCTTCAACACGGATGCCTAACTCTTCCTTGGCATCGTTCAGCACGCGCCCGAATTTCGAGGGCACAGCCTCGGTGAATACGGGTAGCATGTTCACGTTGATGAGTTTAGCCAGTGTCTCGTCGGGAACGTTCTCCAAAGTGCCATACTCCGTCTGGAGGTCTTTGCCTTCGTTCTCCCACCATTCTTCCAGAGCCTCGTTCGTCGGAACAATCATGGCTCCGGCATCATAGTTCATGGTGTAGTCCATGGTGTTGGCATACATATAGTGGTTCCATCCCGGGTCGAATCTCAGCAGAGCCTTGACAGCCGTACCTGTCGGGGTGGTGGCATTTTCGTTACCTCCTAAAGAGAGCGTACTGTAGTAGCGGAGCGCATAGACAGAATCCTGGTTATTGTACAGACGGTTATACTCGCGGGTTCCGGCAGCATCATAATAAGGTGCGCAGAAACGGTCGAGCAGCTTTGACCACCGTGACATGTTGGGATGCTGACGGATAATCTCGGCCATGTTCGGTGACGACTCGATCACGCCGTCCACTTTCTGGATATAACCATTCTTACAGGTGATGTCACGCTCAATGACTTTCTTTCCGTTCACCCATGCCTCGTTGATGTCATTGGCCTGATGATTGGTCAGCACATCCAGGTCGGCAGCCGTAATCTTGTTCATTTTCATGAACGAAGGAAGGAAATGGATCATCGGAGCCGCTGTGGCATCTTTCAGCAAGGGAATGCTCTTGCCACTGTTGCGGAATCTGTCCCATGCTGCAGTGAGGGGCATCCGGGCGGGCGTGATGATCTCCACGGAGTCATAGACGCTCGTGGCCGTCTCACGGCGCATACATTTCCCTTCAAGTGGCGGATTGCCGTTTACGTTGGATAACAGCTCGATCAGATAGGCATTGTTCACCATCGAGTTGTTCAGCAACAGCTTTTTCTGCGATAATGAAAGCTGTTCGTAACGGCTCACACCCCAGTTGTTATGTGTGAACCATTGCTGAAAAGCCTCATCGTTAGCGACAAACAGTGTCTTCGAACCGGTGTGACTAAGCACTTCACGTTGTCCTAAGTCATCGATTAACCTCAGCATGGTGGTGTAGTTGCCTCCTTCCTCCAAACGCTCATAGATGGAGTTGCCTAACCATGATGGCTGTCCTGTCAGGATATCATCTTGACATCCATAGAGGACGTAGGAATTCATCAGCAGTCCGAGGGCAGCAACAAGCCATTGGTGCCGTTGTTTTGCGATTTGTCTCTTTCCCATAAGTTTATACAATCGTTTAAAGTTTACTTCGTTTGACTGATACCTTATTATATATGGTCTGTCAGGAGCATGATTTAGGTATGTCGTTGTTGATAATAATTACAATACAAAATGTTTGAATAGTTGACTCCTGTTTTCCTAATTTGCAAATTTAAAGAATCTCGGGCAACTCCCTTTTACAATATTTATCAAATTTAACTATCCGTTACAAGAAATAAAGTTTCCGTTACAAATGACATGGTACATTTGGTGGGTAGATAGACTTGGAGAACAATGATACAACAGCAACGGGTGCTGTGGTCAGAGCCTCAGCACCCGTTGCTGTCGTGGGAAAAGTTGATGTTGACTGTTAGAAAGCACTGGCCTTCAACCGCAGACCAGCCTTTTCATCTAAACCGAACATCAGATTCATATTTTGTACCGCCTGTCCCACTGCTCCTTTCAGCAGATTATCGATGCAGGACGTCACAATGAGCTTGTTACCGATCTTCTCGCAGTGCACCAAACACTTGTTGGTGTTCACCACCTGCTTCATGTCAAGGGCCTTGTCACTGTAGTGCGTGAAGGCGGCATCTTGGTAGAATGCTTTGTAACAGTCCACGATTTCCTCTAACTGGCGGTCTGTCTTGATCACCTCTGTCACGAAGATACCACGGGCAAAATCACCACGGTAGGGGATGAAGTCGATGGAAACACCCTGCTGCTCCTTCGAGATGGGAGAGATGATCATGGGTGCCTCTTGTGGCCGTACCTCGTTGAGGCTCTGACAGATCTCATGCAGGTGCTGATGGGTAAAGAGCTTATATACACTGAAGTTGTTGTTGCGCCACGAGAAATGCGTCGTTGCTCCCGGCTTCTGTCCGGCTCCGGTACTACCGGTAATACCATTCACTGCCACATCATCACAGAGCAGTCCCATCTTCGCTGCGGGAAGCAGTCCTAACTGGATGCAGGTAGCGAAGCATCCGGGATTGGCCACTTGCTGTGCCTGCTGAATCTCTGCTTTGTAGATCTCCGGCAGACCATAGACAAAGTGATAGGGAGAATCCGTTTCCCTTTTCAGTCTAAAGTCCTGCGCCAGGTCGATAATCTTCACATGCTCCGGAATGCTATGCTCTTTCAGAAACGCCTCGCTCTTGCCGTGCCCGAAACAGAAGAACACCACATCTACCTGATCAAATGGCATCTCACTGCTGAACCGCAAATCCGTTTCTCCGATCAGTCCTTCGTGCACATCACTCACTAAATTGCCAGCGTTACTCTCACTGTTGGCAAAGACAATCTCCGCCTCGGGATGTCCCAACAAAACTCTGATCAGTTCACCCCCAGTATATCCTGCTGCTCCAAGAATACCGATTCGGAGCCCACCCCCAGCCCCTCCCCAGGGGAGGGGAGCATTGTTGATAGTACTATTATGTTTGTCCATTAATAATGTATTTCTTGATTCTGTTTAATACTTCTTTTGTGTTTCCTATCACTTCTTCATTGGTAAATCTTAACACAAAGAACCCATTGTCCTTCAACCATTCAGTACGATACTCATCGCTTGTTTGCTGTTCTGGTAACTGGTGGTATCCTCCGTCAATTTCGATGATGAGTTTGTGGGATAAGCATGTAAAGTCTACGATGAAAGGTCCGATGATATGTTGCCTTCGGAAACTGAAACCTGTCTGTTTGCCTTTCAGATAATTCCAAAGGATGCTTTCAGCTTCTGTCGGGTTGTTCCGGTTTTCTAAAGCAAAATCCTTCAGTTTGTCATATAGAAACGGGTCAGCCATTTCATACCCAAAATGATTTGCCTTGGTCATTCCCATCACCTTTTGACTACTTTCTATAAATGTAACTACCCTTCTCCCCTCCCTTTGGGAGGGGTTGGGGGTGGGCTTTATCTCTCATTGGGATGCACCCCATAGTACACTCTCAGTGGTGTACTGCTCACCTTGATGAATCCCTTGGCCTCATCGGCAGTCCAGCCTGTCTGGGTCTCACCATATTCGCCAAGCTTACTCTTGGTGAGGTCATTGTCTGAGTCAACACCCACGGTCTCGAAACCGTATGGACGGAGCTTCAGGATGGCAGTACCGGTCACGTTACGCTGCGAAGAGGTGAGCATGGCTTCCATATCCGGCATCACCGGCTCTAAGTACTGACTCTCGTGGAGGAACATACCGTACCAGTTGGCCACCTGATCCTTCCAGTACTGTTGCCACTTGCTCAGCGTTGATTTCTCCAACAGACGGTGTGCTTCGATGATCAACTTGGGAGCAGCGGCCTCAAAGCCTACACGACCCTTGATGCCGATGATGGTGTCGCCCACATTGGCATCGCGACCGATAGCATACGAGGCACCGATCTCCTCAATCTTCTGGATGGCCTTCACCTTGTCGTCGAACTTCTCATCATTCACGGCCACGATCTCACCCTTCTCAAACTGTATCTTCAGCAGCTGTTCAGGTTCCTTGGCGGTGACATGTTTCAGGTAGGCATCCTCGGGCAGCCCTTGTGTGGGATCGAGCAGCTCACCACCACAGATACTCGTACCCCAGATACCCACGTTGTACGAATATTTCAGTTTGGTGAAGTCGGCAAAGAACCCATGATCATTCAGATAATCCACTTCCTCCTTACGAGTGAGTTTTTTGTCACGCGTCAGGGTGATGATCTCCACCCCCGGTGCCATCACGAGGAAGGTCATGTCGAAACGGATCTGGTCGTTACCGGCACCAGTAGAACCATGAGCGATGGCATCGGCACCGATCTCCTTGGCATAGCGGGCGATGGCGATGGCCTGGAAAATGCGCTCACTGGATACTGAAATGGGGTAGCAGTTGTTGCGCAGCACGTTACCGAAGATCATGTATTTCAATGATTTCTCGTAGTATTCATGGGTCACGTCGAGGGTAACGTATGCTTTGGCCCCTAACTTATAGGCGTTCTCCTCGTTCTTCTTCAGCTGTTCCTCACTGAAACCACCTGTATTGGCACAGGCAGCATACACCTCATAACCTTCGTTATGTAATTTCATCACTGTGTAACTGGTGTCAAGGCCACCAGAAAAAGCCACAACAACTTTTTTCTTTTCCATATTTTACTCTACGAATTAGACGAATTATACTAATATCTCAACTTTGTTCATTTCCCCTCCCTTAGTGAGGGCAAGGGACTTTACTCCCTCCCTTTGGGAGGGTTGGGGTGGGCTCCTGAATCAATTTTCTTGATGCGTTCAATCACCTCTTCGGGTATCTTTGCCGGCAGATGCTCTGTTGGATCGAACAGCATGCCCGTGCAGATACAGTATTTGCGGCCAGTGCGTTTCAGCACATCCACGTTGACACAGCCCTCGCACCCTTTCCAGAATGCCTCGTCGTCGGTGAGGTCGGCAAAAGTCACGGGCTTATAACCTAATTGTGAGTTCATCTGCATCACGGCGGCACCACTGGTCAGAGAGAATATCTTGGCCTTGGGCCAGCGGATGCGGGCCAACGAGAACGTCATGTCCTTGATGCGCTTGGCAAGATGCAGTCCCCGGTATTTGGGATGCACAATCAGACCCGAGGTGGTCACATACTGTTTGTTTCCCCATGTCTCGATGTAGCTGAAGCCAGCGAAATCATCACCACAGAGGGCAATGACCGCCTTGGCCTCGCGCATCTTTGTTGTCAGATATTCATGGGTACGTTTGGCGATACCTGTTCCGCGCACTTTGGCGGCCTCGCTGATGGTCTCCAAGATGGTATCCACATATTTCTCATGCGAGACATCGGCCACCATCACCTGGATGTCCTCGGCCTTGATCCTTTCGGATGTTGTTACGGATTCACCGCTTTTCTTTTCCTCCTCTTTAATCTCTTCCATTATTTTGATTCTTCTCTACGGATTAGACGAATTAGGTGTTTATTACTCTACGAATTTTGCGAATTGGTATTTTACTACTCTACTAATTTGGCGAATTAGACGAATTGGTATTTTATTACTCTACGAATTTGTCGAATTGGTATTTTACTACTCTACTAATTTGACGAATTAGACGAATTACCAATCACCTGTCCTTTCTCCCTCCCAAGGGAAAGGCTACGGGTAGGCGAGCTTGCTCGGGAATGGGCCGGGGTGGGCTCCTGTAGGGCTCCCTATTTGATATTCGGTATCACCATGCTCAGTCCTTCGATCACTTTCTCCTCCCGCACTCCTTGTCGGATCACGATGAAGATGGTGTCGTCACCGGCGATTGTGCCGATGATCTCCGGAATGTCACTGTTGTCGATATTGTAGGCAATACTGCTGGCATAACCCGGACGTGTCTTGATCACACCCATGTTCCCAGAGAAGTTGATGCTGACAAAACCGGAAGTCTGCAGCATCTCCATAGCAGAGCGGGGCGTGGAAACACGTTTGTACATGGTGTCGTTCGGAAGTACATACACATACTTGCCGTTCATCGAGGCAGCCTTCGCCACCTTCAACTGCTTCAAGTCGCGGCTCAATGTGGCCTGCGTCAACTTGAAACCTTCTTTCTCCAGTGCACGCAGCACCTCTTCCTGACTGCCTAACTCCATGCTCGATATGAGCATCTTCAAGGCTTCCATCCTGCTGTTTTTTACTTTCATGAGGTATATTTATGCTAAATCGGCTGCAAAAGTAATTCTTTTTGTGCATATATGCAAATATTTTTGCATGTTTTTCTCAAATCTCTTTCCACACACCGCATCCTTATTATCGTTTGAAACGAATTCCCATAATTAGAATAATTCATCCCACAAATTTCAATAATACTTTTTCGCTTACACTCAAGTCCCTCTCCTAATTAATGATTATTATTCTCATTTGTGGATAAAATTATTCCAATTATTCAAATATGTTTCTTAATAAAAATCGCCGCAGGCGACATGTGAAACTTAACATTTACTTTTGAAACGAATTCCCATAATTAGAATAATTCATTCCACAAATTTTAATAATACTTTTTCGCTTACGCTCAAGTCCCTCTTCTAATTACTAATTATTATTCTAATTTGGACACTAGTGATGCAGGCTAATAATAGTCATCAGAAAGAAATTATCGGAAATTACCAGAAATTAAATTCAGAAATTATGATAATTTGTGGATGAAATTATTCTAATTATTCAAATTTGTTTCCAATAAAATCTCGCCGCAGGCGACCCTAGACTTTGGTGTACCTTAAAACCTTATTTGTCCGTGAAGCACTCTTTTTGTGCTTTCGTGGACGATTAGTGTGTCCTTATTCGTCCGCGAAACACCTTTTTTATGCTTTCGTGGACAAATAAGCATCAAATTTTTTTGTGACTTCAACTATTCTGTGTGACTGGTCTTATATATAAAAGGTGTATATGCCTCCTCATAGTACAGAAAGAAGGAGACCGAGGCAAGCCTCAGTCTCCTTCTTTCCATAGATCATATTCTGTGCCCCAGGGATCAGTGTCCCAAGTGTCATCTCCTTCCTCCTCGAAGAATATCTCATTCTCTTTTGCATCTGCAATTGGAGTCTGAGTATTGCATACGAGTTGACTGCGATCAAAGATCTCAATGACCTCCAATGCAGGTGTTACGTATTTTTTCATGTTCGTGTTCTCCTTCTCCTTATTTCACGAGAATTTTCGTGTTGTTAACGATATAGATGCCTGATGGCACATTCACTAATTTCTGTTCACCAGCGTTCATGTTGAAACTATCCACATTCAAGCCATTGGTACCCATGATCTTCACTTGGATGTTCTCATTCGCAGTGATGAGCATGCTTCCATTACCAGTACTGATAGTCATCACCTTAGGCTGAGATGTCTCATTAAGACTGGTGGTAATGCCATCGTTGTCGCTGAACAAATCGTAAACGATGTTGAAGCCAATCATCTTCGCACCGCTGCTACTTGTATCGTAGTATGCACGGAACGGCTGAACATACACATGTGTGTATCTTGCGTCCAAAGTTTGGCTCGAAACGTACTTATCCCTGTTGAAATAGTAAACAACTTTTGATGTAGGTTCAGAAACACCAGAGTAGGTTCCGAAATTAGTCAAACCGCTCACTGTCTCTCCCTTGATCTTCATCTTGCCTTTGACACTGTTCTCTACCTTGGGCGTAGCAACGATATTTGAGCCCTTTTGGGATGCAATGAATGAATACTCAGTACTCTTCTGATCAACCACTTCAACCATATATGGTGTGTTAGCTGCTGCTTTTTCACCAGTTATTTTGTTGAAGTTAGCTTCATCGTAGTAATTGTTATTGCTGCCTGTTACCAACGTTCCTGTGAAGTTATTCATTTTTCTGAGATAGAATTGGAATCCATCTTCTGTCTCATTGGTATGGAGCCCATTTGTAACGTTCAACGTAAACGGCATCATGATTGTGGCATATTTAGCCAGTTTATTTCCAGCACCGCTGATCTGGCGGGTGTAGGTGGCATAGTTTGCCTCTGGTACCTGAATGTCGTAAGGCACGAAGAACGGATGCTTATCTGTCAGGATGATATTATTGGCTGCACGGAATACGCCAGCATCCGTTTTAATGGCGAAATTGTTCAAGTCGCTCGTTCGCCCTGCAGGCAGGAAAACAAACACATTCTGACCCATGCCTTCTTTCAGCTTACTATAATTGTAGTTAACTGCCACATTATTGGTTGTCACTCGATCTTGCACGACAGAAGACAACTTACTGGCATCTATGTACAGAATCTGATCCTTTGATGTAGGCATGTCCGTATTGCCAGCTTTAACCTCTTTGTTGATTTTATTTACTATTGTTGACACCAAAAGGTAACCATATTTGGGCTCCTGGGTAGTGCCAATGTTATCTGTCTGCAGTTCCAAGCCCCATAAAGGAGATTCATTGATACCTCCATTACTATCCAGAGTGCATGATTTATCATACACCTTAGTCCATTTAAACACGGCATCATACGTTCTCTTTGATACAGTAACGTTCATCTTATAGAAAGCATAGAAGCGATGTTGTGTAGCCGTTGCCTTCGATATGTTGTAACGAGTTTCGTCACAGGTGAACAAATATCCGGTCTTTTGTACTGGAGTAGTTCCACCAATCTCTTCCTTGGTGAACACCATTTGTCCGAATTTGCTTGCACCTCCATACCTACTCAATGTGAAAGGATACTCCTGGTATATACCGCCTGAAGCACCTGCCTGTGCTGCGTTATTGAACACAAAAGCATGATCTCCCACAACGTTGGCATCAATTTTGTCTAAATATGTGTGGCTGGAATTGTAAGTATTTGCATACAAATTATAATTATTTGTCCAATAATCAGACATCACGAAGTTATATCGTGAGTTTCCTGATGTTGAACCAACACCAGTTTCTGGATTTATATAATAGGTGTTATCACCGTATTTGCTATACAAATTCTTAAAGGTGAGTAAGCACGATTCATTAAATGTTGTTGGCACATAGAATATGAAGGAACTTCCACTCACACTGAAGTCACTTGCTGTAAACTGCTGTGTGAGTTTTCCGCCATTAGTAGTAGGTACATAGGTAGAACTTCCAGACGGCTTTGATGCTTCTTCACAAACGATATCAATTCGGTCGATATAAGGATCGAGTGCCTGAATGGTAAGGACAGCCTGAATAAGTCCAACTCCCTCAACACCAATCTTAATGGCATCATTGTTCAAGTCTTCCAAGGGAAGGCTTCCGTCCTTAGTGTAAGCATCCACCGTTTTTTCTTTATATCCCTTATCTGGGTCTGTTCCTCCTTCACGGTCATACACCTTTATTGTAAAGGTACTTGGATTGAATTCAGGGAAGTTGAGCGTTTCACTCTGAGTCTCAAAGATATTAACTGACGTTTCGTTTCCTGTCAAAGTCCTAGAGGCTTTCGCAGCACCGTCATATATCATCTGGAAGTAGTTTACTTCATAAATATGCTCGTCAGAGACATTGGTATTCAAACATAAAAACATATTAGGATTCGCGGAAAGCGTAATCTGTCCATTAGAAGAATTAATAGCATATTTAGCTGGGGAGTCATTTTTCCCAACTATAGCCAGACGATTTTTCTCACCATCAACTGTCAGAATCTTCAGATATTTATCGGGATTAACGGCCAAACGAATATAGCCATCATTATCCATGAACCAAATGGCTTTTTTTGTCTCATCTTCTGACATTCCCGCAGATGAAGTCAGATAATATGTTTTTTCTCCAAGGTGAGTATATTCGTAATAATAACTAAACCATCCCAAAACTATCCTTCTATTATACAAATCCACGGTCCCACTGATATAGAATGTTCGATACCTCTTTGTATCAACCAGCACTTCTTTCGATGAGGTTTCCTGATGAGCATATTGTTTAGTACCATATGTATACTTTATCTCGGCTCCGACTATACGATAACCGATAGGATTCTTGGTTCTCGCATTGTTGGTCAATTCCAAATAAGTGGGAGTCTCAAGATAGTAGATTTGCTCCGTGGCTTCCTGGCCTTGTGCTGCAGCCCTGCCAACTTTGAAATATTCGCCATGCGAAGAAATCGTTCCGTTGTTGTTGTAAGCTACCACATCTCCTGTAGTTCCATCGTAGTTAGTTCCAGATGTTACCGACTCTTCTTCAAAAAGTGTCAACTGTCCCATCAAATCTTTCACATTCTGGTAAGAATAACTGATACGGTCAACTCCATTGTAGTTACGGTATTCAAGTTCACCAATGTCAACACAACTGGTGGAGAAAGGAATGTCAACAGCAGTTTTGTTCAAAAAAACACTTCCAGGTGTGACTGGTGTATAATTAGCCTCTGCAGTGAAGAACAATTCAATGCTTTCAAGGGTAATGAATGAACGACCGCTGGTATTCTACAGTTTAAAATAAAGAACATTCCCCATGTCTTCAGCCGATGTGCTCTCACGTAGAATGGTTTGTTTCTGGGCACTCGAGCTATAGTTCATACCTGTCTTGTGAGTGTCATTGCTATACCAACCCCAAGAAGAATCCGTTTCACCAAAAGAGGCGGAACCATCCCCTCCACTTCCTAAGTTTATATTTCTTCTGAAGACAATAGTATAACCTGTGAAACGATAACCCTTCGGCAAAGAAAAGGCTACATAGCATTTTAAGCCATTTCCACTGCCTAACTGCAGCGCATCGCCTGAAGATTTAAAGATATTGTTGGCGGGATTTTTGAACTGGCCATTACTCATTTCTGCGCCATCACTATCTGCAGTAGTCATTGTCATGTTCAACTGATTATGCCGCCATAAGGCAAAGCCTCCCAAACTAAAAAAGTTATCTTCAACACCATTTCCTTTCACGGCAGCCAAAGTGCTTCCGTTTGTAGCTTTTACCGTCACATTCTGCGCCTTCACCCCCACGTTCATCATGAGCATGACAATAGCCACCAAGCAGGTGACGAGGCATCTGTTTTGTATTCGTATCATTACCATAATCTAAATATCTTCTTTTGTTAATTTATTTTTTCTAAAACTCTTTCGTTTTTATTGACCTTATATAGTTATATATCACTCTTAGGAATGCAAATATAACTATAAATCTTGATAATTGCAACATTCTGCCTCCCCAATTAACTTTTTTTAAGCAATTTGATAAGAACCATTTCCAAAGTGCAGAAAATCTGCATCTTAAACCATAGTTTTCCTTCCAAAAGCCGCTTCTTTCTTTTCTCCGTTGAGGGCATGGATAAGCCACAGGAATGTCCGTTTTTTTTGTTCCGCATGCGAAAATGATAGGCACACCAAAGATAATAATCTGCTAAATCTGCTGAATCTGCATGCCAAATAATAAACGGTATTTGCTGGAGTTTAAGTCATGCAGATCTCGCAGGTAATTTAAGGTCGCACAGATAGCACAGATATCACAGATATTATCAGCCTGTACGGCTAAGGGGTAAGAGAACACGAATTACACGAATAATCATTGGCAGGCCCATGATGAAAATCTGCTGAATCTGCAAAATCTGCATGTCCAATAATAAACAGTATTCGCTGGAGTTTAAGTCATGCAGATCTCGCGGATCTCGCAGATATTTTTAAGGTCACACAGATATCACAGATATCACAGAATTGAAAATCGGCGCTTTAGGGGAAGCCAAATTGTGGAAATCATTGGCCTGCCAATGAATATCCGTACATCCCCCCCAAAAAAACTGATCAATTAGATCCAAAAAGACAAAATTGGAACAAAAAAGCAAAGAAATGTTAGTTTGCTATTCAGAAAATAACTATCTTTGCACCATGATTACGGATTTAGAACATATTGGCAACATCCCTGTCAGCACCTCGGCGGTGGCATCCCTGTTTTCAGAATTGAAAGCAGGCAACCAGAAAGTGCGCAGTCTTGAAAGGGCAGGGAAGATTATACGTCTGAAGAAAGGGCTATATGTCATCAACCCAAAAATATCACACATACCACTATCAACCGAGCTGATAGCCAACCATCTCTATGCTCCCTCGTATGTCTCTATGCAGACGGCCTTACGATATTACGGGCTCACACCCGAAGCTGTCTATACCACACAGTCGATGACCTTGAAGCATTCACGCAACTTCGACACGCCCTTAGGCCGCTTCGACTACCAGATAATCACCCGTGAAGCTTTCACCGTCGGCATCACATACATCAACAAGCAGAATTTTTCATTCCTGATAGCGACGCCGGAAAAGGCTCTCTGCGATCTGATTGCCAACTCGCCCAAAGTCAACCTCCGCTATCTGAAGGACGTAGAGACTTATCTGGAAGATGATATACGCATGGACATTGAGGACTTCAAGAAAATGGACGTGGCCATATTCGAGAACTATGCTCAGGTGGGCAAAAAGGCTCCATCTATCAAGACCCTGATCAAGTATTTAAAGAAATGAATACAAACGATATATTTAATCAAATGCTGTCTGCCTACGATTTGACAACAGAGCAGCAAAAGCGCAACGCAACCTTCGAAGTCAATCAGCAGATTATACTTGCTGGTCTCTATAACGGAGGCTTCTTCAATGAGGCGGCATTCTGTGGCGGAACATGTCTTCGCATTTTCCATGGATTGCAGCGGTTTTCAGAGGACATGGACTTCTCGCTTCTGACTCCCAATGACAGTTTCGACTTCACACAATACTTCCAACCCATCATCGATCAGTTTGCTCTCGTCGGGCGTGAAGTTGAAATCAAGAAGAAAGACAAAAAGAGTTTTGGCAAGGTGGAGTCCGCCTTTTTGAAGGACAACACCGATGTGTATGATGTTACCTTCCAAACACAGAAATCAATAAAGATTAAGATTGAGGTTGACACTCAGCCGCCCTTGAAGTTTAATACTGAGCAAAAACTGCTCTTGCTTCCTGAATCGTTCATGACACGCTGCTTCACCCTACCCGACTTGTTTGCCGGCAAGATGCATGCTCTTGTCTATCGTGCATGGAAAAACCGCGTAAAGGGGCGTGACTGGTATGATTTTGAATGGTATGTGCGCCATAACGTACCGCTTGACTTCACTCACCTTCAAGAGCGTGTCTGGCAATTTAACCACGAGGAGATCAGAAAGGAATCTTTCCTTGATAAGCTAAATGAACGCCTGGCCATATCAGACATCAATCAGGTAAAGACAGACGTTATGCCATTTATCCGCAATCCAAAGGAAACGGACATCTGGTCTAACGATTATTTCTTGCAACTTGCCCAAATGATTAGAATTGAATAGGGAACACCAGTATTTAGTATGAGTAAAATATACTATTTGACCACATATTTCAAGAATTAGAGAACTGAAAGCCGCTGGCCGAAGGGAAAAGCATCCAAGTTTCCCCTTTGCTCCACTATCAGGGGGAAAGGAGATGTGAGGGTAAAAGTCCCGCAGAGATGGCAGATAAGGCAGAAATTTTAAGGTCACACAGATAGCACAGAAATCACAGATTTTTCAGTCTGTGCGGCTGATGGTCTTTTGTCGTCATGCGGATCTCGCGGATTTCGCGGAAAATCATTGGCAGGCCAATGATAAGAATCTGCTAAATCTGCAAAATCTGCATGCCCAATAAAAAACTGGATTTGCTGAAGTTTAAGTCATGCGGATCTCGCAGATCACATAGAAAGACCAATGAGTAATCCGCGTCCAAAAACAAAATAAAGAGTGCCCCTATCTCGACATTTCCGAGGTGTGGGCACTCAATTCTTAATAAACTTCTACCGTCTATAGTCTTTTTCTGTTGTCTATAGTCTATAGTCTTTTTCTATAGTCTAAAGTCGGACGAGCCTAATTTCTTTCTAAGTTCTCATTGAAAAGGTTGAAATTCAACTTCACAACTTCACAGTGCTGCATAGTGTTGGGACTGAGCAGGTTACGCGTGAAGTATAACTTCACGCAACTTCACACGGTTCCATAGGGTTTTAGGGGGCAAAATGAATTGTTGGTAGCCCAAAAGTACTATGGTTTGTCACCATAACCTCTATAGTTTGTCACCGTAACTATAGTACTTAGCGCATGAAAACACCGTTCTTTACTTGAATTTTTCATGAGAATTACCATGAATAATGCAGGCTATAATAGTCATCAGAAAGAAATTATCAGAAATTACTAGAAATTAAATTCAGAAATTATGATAATTTGTGGATAAATTATTTCGCTCCGCTCAAGGCACTCTTCTAATTAAATATTAATTATTATAATTTGTGGATAAAATTATTCTAATTATTCTAATTTGTTTCCAATAAAACCTCGCCGCAGGCGATATGAGAATCTAAAAATTACTTTGGAAACGAATAACCATAATATAAATAATGCTTCCCACGAATTCTAATAATTATTATTCTCATTTGGACACTAGTGATGCAGGCTAAAAATTGCTTTCAGAAAGAAATTATCAGAAATTACCAGAAATTAAATCCAGAAATTTGATAATTTGTGGATAAAATTTTTCGCTCCGCTCAAGGCACTCTTCTAATTAAATATTAATTATTATAATTTGTGGATAAAATTATTCTAATTATTCTAATTTGTTTCCAATAAAAACTCGCCGCAGGCGATATGAGAATCTAAAAATTACTTTGGAAATGAATAACCATAATATAAATATGCTTCCCACGAATTCAAATTCAGGACGTGAAGGGATGTGAAGTTGCGTGAAGTTAAACTTCACACAGAACGTATTGTCTTCCAATAACTTGCATGCCTATGAAGTTGTGAAGTTGAATTTCAACCTTCGTTAAGGGAACATTTTCTTCTTATTAAAGTCAAAAAGTGCCTTCACGCCTTCACACGGAAACGGCTTATAATCAACACCTTGCAAGAGCGTGAAGGTGTGAAGGCACTTTTGGCTGATTGAATTGGAAGTAAAGTCTCATTGCACCGCAAATAGAGCCTCATTGCGTTGAAACTAAAGTCTCTTTGCATGGAAAGTAAAGCCTACGTAACGTTTACGTAGCCTTTACTTACGATGCAAGTAAAGGCTCATTGCATTGCAAGTAAACAGGAAGACCCAAAATAGTGCCCATGACTCGGCTTTACCGAGCTATGGGCACTCAATCCTTAACAAACTTCTGCCGTCTATAGTCTATAGTCTATAGTTTTCCTATAGTCTAAAGTCTATAGTCTCTCAATCCACAGCCTTACTCTCTGCTGCTGCCGAAGATCCTCAGCAGGTAGAGGAAGAGGTTGATGAAGTCGAGATAGAGGCTCAGGGCTCCCATCAGGGCAACCTTCTGTGCCGTCTCACCCGTATCCTCTGCCGTGGCGAGCATCTGCTTGATCTTCTGGGTGTCCCATGCGGTGAGCCCTACGAAGATAAGAACGCCCACATAGTTCAGGATCATACCCAAACCGCTGCTCTTCACAAAGATGTTCACGATGGTGGCAATGATCAAACCGATAAGGGCCATGAACAGAATACGACCAATCGACGAGAGATCGGTCTTCGTGAAATAGCCGAACAATGCCATGGCGGCAAAGGTGCCTGCCGTGATGAAGAATACACTGGTGACACTCTCATAGGTATAGGCTAAGAAGATAAACGACAGGGTGACACCGTTGATCACGGAATAAAGCACAAAGAGTAGGGTGGCGGTGGTGAGCGACAAACGGTCGATCATGGCACTCACTCCCCATACTAAGGCCAACTCGCCGATGAGTAAACCAAAGAAGAGAATCTTATTGGTGACAATCATCTGCAATATCGCAGGACTGTTGGCCACGCCGTAGGCAGTGACCCCTGTTATTACCAGTGCCAACGCCATCCATGTATAAACCTTGCGCATCAGCACAGGGAGAGCCGAAGAGGCCGCCCATCTGGTGCTCTCGCTTTCGTTCATGACTTCTTGCTGTAGTTTCTGTAAATCCATATTCTTTCTTGTTTAAAAGGGTTTGTACTCAATTGAATCAATGCAAATGTCGTGCCGAGATTCAACAACTGACATCTTTTCTGCTGCAAACGTACACAAAAAATGCCATACCACAAAATTATTACCCTTAAATTTCTTGAAAGACCATTCCTCCTCTCACTTCTCTTCAACCCTCCGCCTCTTCACACAAGACGAATCCATTGTCAATCACTTGCAGCGACATGAAGCTATGAAGTTGAAATCTGGATAAAAAGGTAATCTCGCACCCCCGCGCCCCCGAACGAAGCATTCCGGAGCCGTTCCTATATATAATAATAAGGTGTCCCCCTCTTCCTCCTTCCTCCTTTTGTCATGAAAGCGGAAAAAATTGCCTTCCGGTGAAAAAAAGGCGTGAAAAGTTTTGGCGGTTCGGAAAAAAGCCGTACCTTTGCATCCGCTTTCGCGCTGAAAGCAGCGCGTCGGCAGAGAAAGAGTTCTTTGAAAGATTTACATAGACAGAAGTAGTACAAGAAGCGAGCGCCCCTTGTCAGGGGTGCTTGGGTAGAAGAAGACGAACCGTCAATGCGGCATTAATGCCGTATGATTTGAAGGTGCTTGAAACTTGATGACGGACAGTTTCCTGGGACGGACAAGCTTGATCTGCCTCCGAGTTATTCGGTGGCACAAATGATATTTTACAACGGAGAGTTTGATCCTGGCTCAGGATGAACGCTAGCTACAGGCTTAACACATGCAAGTCGAGGGGCAGCATGGGAGTTGCTTGCAATTCCTGATGGC